>Ga0058701_10000771_pt1 | contig 21540 bp, 13 predicted proteins | sample AgamicOrMae_FD_97039 | JGI IMG/M metagenome (GOLD analysis project Ga0058701, IMG submission 97039) | Agave microbial communities from Guanajuato, Mexico - Or.Ma.e | ecosystem: Host-associated > Plants > Phyllosphere > Phylloplane/Leaf | place: Guanajuato, Mexico | collected 2012-06-04 | reverse complement strand
CTCCTCCAGCAGTCCGCGATCATTGGCTCGCCGGTGATACCCGAAGCGCGGCGGAAACGTCCGAAATCAGCCCATGCGCTCCCCTCCCCTCCGCCACTTTCCCCTGTAGCATACGGCGCGTCTTAGCTCTCGCTGCACGAGTGGCTTTCGGATGTTTCCGCCGCGCTTCGGGTATCACCGGCGAGTTATTCATCGCGGAGCGCAGAGGGGGCGAGAGGGGAGCAGATTCAAACGTAGCGCGCGCAAGTGACCTCTAGGATTTTCCACCCGGTATGTTGCTAAAAATATTGCAAAATAGATCTCAAATTAAAAACATTCACTTTACAATTTTCTTGCAAAATCCTTGATTTAAACTTCACAATATAGCCCTTAGCGGTTCAATAGGAATCATTTTGCAATGTAATCGAAAATCTACGTCCTTCTTTAAATGCAAATACTAGGTCGTCTTTAACACAGAAAATTATAGTTTAAAACTTAAAAAAAGATTCAGAACGTCGGCAAATCATTAAATGAACACCTAAGTATTTTAAAGTACTTGTTTTTGTGAATCACAATTATCCATGTTAGTTTACAATTTATAACCAATGGTCATATGAGGGAATTGAAAGGTAGACGCCAGTCGCTCAACAAAACATCCGTGATTTGAGGAATACGTTATTAAGGGCCGTTGTACGTGCAATCGCTTCGAATTAACATTTTTTCCGGATTGTACGTAAAAGAAAGTGCTTTTTCAATTACTAGGTTATTTATACATGGTTAGGTAATCGGTGAAATATCTTTCTTAATATTGGATCATAATGTGAAACTCAGATTTGCCTCGGAAAATCAAGTATCTTTCGAAACATGATGTAACTTAAGAAAAGTTTTCAGAGTGTTGTTATACGCTACTGACTGCTTTTGTTTTGAACTGATTTTGCAGTTTTTAAGCTTTTTACCGTATTTGTTTTGAACTAATTCTGAAGTTTTTCAAAAAAGAGAGAGAGAGAGGGCAGAAGCGGCGTTTTTTTTAAATTGTTATTATTATTTTATTTATTTAGTCAATTTTACGCTAACAAGGCGAGGGCTTACAGACGATTATACGATAAACAAAAAAGAGGGTTTAAAAACGACTCATGAATAAAAAATACGAGATTAAGGGACTGAAATAGGTTAATGCACGGAGAGCGCATAACGCACAATCAGCTGTTCGTTATCTTCGTAGAAAAACAACCCTCAGAACAACACACCATTGGTGCCGGCACGAACACTTGATCTATTCAGTCTCGACTTAACTCGGAAGCGACTTTGCATTTGATGGGGATGTAAACTCGTTCACCGTTCGCGAATTTTATGAATTCGTTCAAAGATTGCTCAATAAAATTAAAACAGTACATTTCCATCATGAACTCCTTCATTCATTTCCATCACCAAATCACAGAGAACAAGCGAAGTCGTTAAGCTTATTGATACGCTCTTGGATACATTTCGGAAGGGTAGCTGTCATAAGCGCCAAAAACCACAAGCGCCAATCCGTAACCGCCAAACGAGAAAAGTCGCAAACGCCAAATGTCTTAACCACAATACTAACCTAGCTTAACCTAACCTAACCTAACCTAACTTAGCCTAACCTGACCTAACTTGACCTAACCTAACCTATACGAACTTTGGCGTTTGCGACTTTTCTAGTTTGGCGGTTACGGACTGGCGCTTGCGGCGTTGGCGCTTATGGTTTTTGGCGCTATCGAATGCCCCCCATTTCGGAACAGTACCCCCGAATCTACATTTCTGTCTTTCGCATTGCGATGTCATGAGACGGAATTCGAGTGATGTTTTTGAAAGCGTCGGGCAATTTTACAGCTCATGGATTTGAGGAAAACGTTTGAGAGTAATTGGGCGGATTGTCAAGACTGTACTTAAATCAAGATCTGTACAGCCTCAGCCTGCTTATGTTTTTGTGGTTATTCACTTTTATCTTCCGATCAGACTGTTGAGTAAGAATGTCGTTGCCAAGGCGTCTTATCACACTTCCGTACTAATCAATTACTTTTTAGAGAGACTGTCGCAAAAAAAGGGGCTATGCAAAATTTGTTAGTTTAATATTTTGTATAAATATTATTAATAAATGACGTTAATTTCTATGAGACATACTTCCTCTAAGATACTGTATTTTGCTGCGAGGCATACGTGCTTTAAAGGCATTTAAGTCCTCCTTCAAGGTTGTAAGGAACACATAGAGGAAATCTGGTTACCCGGTTATTGAGCCTGAGCTGAAGTACCCTTTGAAATCCATGGCAAATGTAAGCACTGATTGGGGTGTGTAGGAGTAGAGTGAAGATTGCGTCAACGCAGAGTGAGGGTATGAAGACGGACAGGAAGAGGGCAGGAAGACGGTGAGAGGAGGATGGTAGGAGAAGGGCAGGAGAAGGGCAGGAGGAAGGCAGCAGGAAGGCAGGAGAAGGGAAGAGGAGGGCAGGAGGAGGGCAGGAGGAGGGCAGGAAGAGGGCAGGAAGAGGGCAGGAAGAGGGCAGGAAGAGGGCAGGAAGAGGGCAGGAAGAGGGCAGGGGGAGGGCAGTGGGAGGGCAGGAAGAAGGCAGGAAGAGGACAGAGGGATGATTGGAAGAGGGCAGGCTGATGGTGTGAGGATGGTAGGAGGAGGGTAGGCTGATGGTGTGGGGGTGGTAGGAAGAGGGCAAGAGGAGGGCAGGAGAAGGGCAGAGGGAGGGCAGGAGGAGGGCAGGTGGAGGCCAGGTGGAGGGCAGAGTGAGTGCAGGACGGCACAGTGAGGGTAGACAAAGAGTGGAGTGGGGTTAGAAAAACAGCTGGGGTTGTACGAGAGCGAAAGGAGGGTATAAGTGTGTATTGAGAGCGGCTAAAAGACATACAGAAGCAGGAGCTTGCCAAGCGGGGAGGGTAGAGGAAAAGTTAATCCAAGCACTACCTGCCCTATTCACCAGCCTTGCTCCGATGCTCTGCTTTCCTTCCGCTCATATCTACCTCTTTTCTATCCCAGAGATGTCATATTTTAAGTAATACCTAAAAAGTAAAACAATAATTTTAAGCAGGTTCCGAAATAACTGCTTAAAATTAAGTTAAGTATCACGTGAAATCTCGTTTTTTTTAAGAGTATGTTTTTGTTGATGTATTTGCAAACAAAACAAAAAAAATCAATGAGCTATATTGTACAAAGAAGAAGAAAAAAAGAAAAAGAGGTTTGCAATTTTTTTTTCTTTTTTTGCAAGTTGTGGAATTTTGATGAGATGACGAACGGCCAATCAACTCATCAACTTTCTTATATTCCAATAAGAACTGGTTGACGGCAATATGGGAACTTTGAACCAGCAGAGCGCAGGTGATTAAAATAAAAGCGAGTTCATCTGGCAAAATATCAATGGATGCTGCGCCACGGCTTGTCATTAGGAAAACAGACTGTACTGCACCAGTAACTCGCTTTTGGCGGTGACGCTCGAACAATTAAGAACCATTGAAATACGGGGTTGTTTCTGTTGGAGTGTTATAAATTTTAACGAACTCATCAACTTCGCACGCTGATGAAAAAAAGTCTACAAACTTAAGCCCGCTAATAACATTGAGTCATACATCAAAAAATTATAACCTAAATTTATGAAACCTTTCAGGTTATTCAGGTTCTTCGCTCAACGGCATCGGGCTAGGCAACCGGTTTGTTGAGTGCCCTATGCCTCGCTCCGTTTGGCTTGGCTATGAGACGTAGAATAGAGAAAGCAGAAAAATCTTCTTTTAAAACTTACAGTGCTGTGAGTAAGCTTTTCGGAACCCTCTTCCCAGCCCTTATCAAATTTTTAATATTTTTCTTCACTCATCCTCTCCTATACCATCTCAATGTGTCAGGCCCAACACTTTTTAAAACTTAATTGATAATAACTTCTAGGAATAGAATTGTTGATTACTTTCAAGAATGGGTCTCTGACTAACGTGAGCCAAGAAAATCGAACGGGTGATGCGCGTTCCTCGGTATTTTGCTACTTTGAACAAATATAATTCAAAGGGGCGTTCATCCACTACAGTCATTTCACTATGCACGAATCTGTGCTTTTTACAGAAAAGTACGACCTAAAATTTGGTTTACAGCAGGCGTTACCCTCGAATTACCCTGTTCTTCCAACGAAATTTTCAGCAAATATTTCTAGTTTTATTATATTTATAATGAAAACTTTATGGCTTCCTCTAGGCGCAAGCGTTTTTGCGCGAATTTTGTACTTGCGCACGGTAGGATAACTAAAAATTATCTGTTTAAATAGGTAAACTAAATACAACAGCCATTCATAAGGGCGTTACTTGATGTCGTAAAAAAACTGCGACTAAACGTCGTCCATCATTTTGTTTAAGGTTAACTGGTCGCTTTAATTTGTTGCCTACAAATTCGTCAAGGTGAGATTGGATCTGATGTTTCTCCAGTCCCAAAGGACGAACTGCACGATAGATTCAGAAATCTTAGCCTTCGAGTTGTGGCCAATGTAGACTATGCTTAGATTTCGATTGGTTGCATTTCCTTCCTCTTGTGGTCCCTCCTTGCCACGCCGGGGAGCGATTAACGACATTGTAAAGACAAACCCCTGTTTTAGGTAGTCCCCCACCTGGGTAGGTACGAGGGTCAGAAGGATGAACGTTATTTGGTTCTTTTCGACGAAAACCACATCAATTGAGAGCTCTCGACGAGACCTTCTCATTGACATACTTGTTCGGTTTATCTTTACAAATAACCAAATTACGCTCTTTTCCTGTTTTACCTTCATACCTGAACAGGTATGGGACCTTATAAACAGGGGTTAGTTTTTACTGTGGATCGAGGCTCAGGGTTCCTAACCTTAACGAGTCAGATACTACTTCTTGGCGGCAGTTTTTACCGCAGATCGGCAAGTAACATCGGGCTTACTGACCACCGAGCGGAGCGGTAACAAAGCTAGACACAAGGCACTAAATCTAGAGTAGTCCCAGCTTCGCAGTTTTGAGAAGGTAATCCTCAATGACAGATTGATCTACGATAGAATAAGAGGTAAAAAGGCAACTTTCAGAACTGCGACAAGATAATGAAATGACAGCACACCTTCAGGTCTTGCTATCATTGGGCTACTTTAAGAAAGCCCACTTATATACCGAATAAAAAGGTAGACTTTTTGGAGGAGCGGGGATAGCATCACGTACAATGACCTCGTGACATATTTATAAATAAACTTCTGAATAAACAAAATATAAAAATAATATCTCGCAAAATAAGAGTTTCTGGAGTAGGCTTAATTTGTAGCCATGTCCAGTCCAACTTTAATTCCACACCGTCCGCGGAATTGGAAAAGTTTACCTCATGGGGTGACAACTTATGATATCCGGTGTACAAAAGGTCTTGATATCCGGCTGATATCCGGTTTATATCCGGTTGTTGTATTTGGTCAAAAAAATGCTGTTTTCAGCGATTCTTCAAGTTTGTTTGACCACCGATATCTGGCTGATATTTAGGTATATCCAGCAGATATTTCCCAATATTCTGCAGGAATCTGTCAGATATTTAATTGAAATTTGGTCAATATTCTCTTGAAATCCGTTTATTTTACCTCTGATATCCGGCTTATATCCTTGATATCCTGATATCCGGTGTACAGATTTCCAACAAGTTATTGCCCCTTTGGTTTACCTTTAAAAAATAATTTTTCGAGTAAAATTTTTCAAAAACCATTTTTTTTTATATTACTGAATATTGAATTTAAAGATATAAGAATATTAAATAATCACATGATATTGATCCAAAAATTCCCAAATTGATACCATGTGCAGAGCTCCCTCGTCACATGTTGATACGGTAGTTTCCGAACGGCATCGCTGGGCCATTATGAATATCTTCCATAATATATTATTTTGATCGTGAATTTTATCATATTCATATATTTATCAAAAACATCGGGAATGTGAAACAATAAAACTTAGGGATAATAAAGACGATTGAATAAACACTGTGGTTCAAAGCTCACACAAGAGAACCGTTGCGGCAAGACGGGTGAGTGAACTGAACAGCAATTTTTGAAAAATAGAATTTTACACTTTTGAAGTTCCTCCCTTCAGGCCAAGAGAAGTGACAGTGAGGTAGGTCACACGGCCCAAACCTCACTTAAACTAGGTTAACACCTGTTGGTCGCAAGCGTTAGAAAATGCTACCTTCCCAATCTACATAGAGCAGAGAAGGTCAATTTTACGAGAAACGAGGAAAACACATCTTTGCTATTTTTTGACATTTCGCCAGCATGAAAATCCTCAGCTTAGCACCGATAAATAATTTGAACCGCGCTTCATACTACAGTACGAGGTCATCAACGAACTGTTTACAGTGTTTTTGTCAACAGAACTTTCGAATTTCGCGGTATTTGGGTTTGACAGCTGTGAGCACGCCGCCAGATTATGAAAATTTGCCAACCGCGCGTGTCGAGGATCCTCAAACGTAATCAATTACACAAGCCGTCGACTAGGTACCCGGCTTTTTTTTCTTTATTTCTTTGTTTATTTTCCGAGTTCGCCGGTTGACAGGTATACGGAAATATCGGAAGGGCGGGTCGCGTTTAGTAAGACGAGATCGGGGATGATGCTACACGCCTCTAAGAGTCGTGGAGGGGGAGGGGGGTGTTTTACGGATACCTAAACACCAATGTCAAGGTCGCCCAAGGTCAGGGTAGAAAAATAACAAAAGGAGGTTGTCTGGGACTGGTATAAGCGACGACCGGGCGCAGTTTAATGATTACAACCAATCAAGCTTAACGGCCAATAAGACTACGATTCAAATGGTAAACAAGAGTGAATTAAAGAAACTGGGACGGAAGTTTTAAAGTAAATAACTGTTGAGATGCGACAAGGAGGTTAGCTTACCTTGGGGTCCTTTTCGTAGTAATACTGTTGAGTACGAATCCATCTTGAAGTGAGATGATCTTTGACAGTGTGCGCTAGGGCAAAATAGTAGTCACGCGGAGTAGCTACATTCCTATCTTTGACCAGAGTATAATGAAGATGTCGGTTAAACGTTTTCTTGACATTTGAGACGTTTTCGACTTGAGCGATACCACGGACACTGATCTGCTTCCTCTTCTCGATATCCGTCTTCGGCGTCGCCATTTTGGGGCGATTTAACTAACTGTCTAACCCGACAAATCACACAGAAGTTCCAATCCACACAGCTGATGTCCGAACTAGCAGACAGGTTCAGCTGAGTGCGGCGGCGGCCGAGAACTTCGAAATGTTTCCTCGGTCACCTTGCCTGCTCAGAGGTCGCGCATGCGCGGCCCTCATGTTTGGGCCTGCCGCTTGGAGCGCTAGTGTCTCCTCCTGGTGGAACTTTCCGATGCCGCCAACATCGCGGATGAAAATCACTAAATCTGGCCCGCGACCGACCGCTTTTGCAGCCGACTTTTGGGGAAGAGATTTGATGGCAGGCGAGCGGTCAGTTAACCGTCATAGTTATGGAATACGTCGTGATTTGGAAATGATCGAAGTACAATGGGCGCGCTCTCTGAAGTTGTCACTCTGATGGGCGGGTCATTCACTTCTCTCTTTCTTCCCAGTTCTGTCTCTCTCGCACTGACGGAGATTAAAGGCATCCTTCTCTGTCTCGTATCATCGCTCTCGCTCGTGATTCCGAGTTCGGCGCTAATTTTTATTCCCTGACATCTCTTTTATACGTGAACGGAATATATAATGAATATATCATGAGTGAATGATAGGAAGAAGATGAGTTGTCTCATCCCCTAATTTTTGTTGAGCAAACTGAATGACTCACGATGAAGTAGCCTACAGTACGGGATCAAAATTACTCCCCCCCCCCACAAAAAAAGAAAAGGTTTGAGGCATTTATGTCAAATTTGGGTGTAGCAAATCGTCTAACCATTATTTCTCTCTTACGGAAACCTTGCTATAATTTCCAAAACTTGTCATTTTTGTTATTGTTCCGATTTCAACGAATCACAGTCCATTGCGACCTTTTGGGTGGTCTTACAACTTATCTGTAAAACTTTTGAATGAGCACGTGTCAGCTTTGGGGAAAGTTTTTGTCTCTTTTTCCAGGGGCGCAAACACTAAATAAAAACAGGGTTGCTAGCCTCTTTTGTTACCACCCGCCGCGAAAAAAAGTTATAACCGGGGGGAGGAGGCAATAGTTTTTGTTAAAGCTTATACATTATCTATCAATCGTTTAATTGAGTTAGGTGCCTTGTACTCCGCTCAATTTTATCGCTCCGCTCAGCTGTTACCAGGCCTGATGCTGCTTAAATCTTGGCGCGGCGTGCCAATCGTATTGCCAGTTTTTGCATTTGTGAGATCAGGTGGACTTGAGTTTAGTTCAGCACCTTACGCCCAACTCGGCTTTGTAACATGTGAAATGCAAGAGACTGCCAAAGCAACATTGGATTTTTTTTCTTTTGATAAACAAGGAAACAAAATAAATAACATAAAAACGCCGCACCATTCCTTCCGACGCCCGCGGACTTTGTTAAATCAGGGGCGTATTTCTGAGATCCCCAAAGACATGTCAGTTCTGAGATATTCTTTTTCTCGTTGGCTTAAATGTCTCTTTTTTTTAGCTAATTTGAGCACGAAAACAGCATCTCGAAAGTAAAGCATACGCAAGCGAGCGTGACATATTTTCCCGCGCATCGTAAGAGTGGATCCATTTGAAAAGTTGGCCGCAAGTTTACAACAATGCGGCCTTTACGACTTCGAACGGCCGGCTTTAGTACAGAGCAGGAGTTAAATTAGTCCGCACCTGTGTCTTGGGGGGAATGAGCCAAATCTGCTTAAACCAACTGTGCTGCCCCGACACCTTGTCTTGTAATCTTTATTGTACGGGCTCTGAACGGATGACTGTTTCAGCACAGCCTGCCCTGGCGCTCTACGCTCAAGGTCGGATTCTCCACCTGTTTCGTTCCACCTTTCTCAATAACCAAGCTGAGCGGAAAAATTGCGGGGCGCGGCACAAGGTACTTAATTTAACCTAACCTCATGTATCGTCACCAACACTCCTCTAACCAAAATTCGGTTAAGTGCCCTGTGTCTCGCTTTGCTAACGCTCCGCTCGGCTATCTCCAAGCCTGACATCGCTTACTTCTCCGCGTCAGCACCGCAACTGCTGCCGAGAGACAAGCAGCATCAGTCCTAGCGACGATTAGGTTAGGTCGACTTAGGATAATAGGATAGGTTTTGGGCGATGTCCTCGCTCTGCTTGACCTTGCATCGGAAGGTGGAAGACCTTGTATTGAAAGGTGGAAATTAGGTAGAGAATCCAACCTCCTGAAACAATACCTATCTGGAACCGCATATACTTTAGGTGTTTTGACATACGATGTCTCAATTCGCACACAAATCCTACATTGGGTCTTCTTGACATACAGTAAAGTCTCCCCATGTTAATGCGTATGCTTTTCAAGGGCGAATAGAACTGAACTATTCAGGCGTTATTAAGACAATGTCGGTTTCGGAGTCCGGAGAGACAAACATAGAATTTGATACGGAGATTCAAGGCAGGACACCCCGGTTTCAAGACCTTACCAACTGCTACCACTAATAACTTATCTTAAGAGGACTTTTTTTTTAAAGAATAACTTTTTTGGGTACCCCAATTCTTAAACTGTTCGCATAAGGTAAACCATTTAGGTTTCAAGGGTATAACTCTGGTATCACAAAAATTTTGGATATCAATCATTAGCCTTGTAAATTGAAGGTCAGTTCATTTCGCACGCCACGGAAACCAACCTAATGCATTTTGAATGGGAGGTGACTTGAACGCAGGGAAACCGACCTGATACATTTTAAAAGGGGCAGCGTGTGAATAGTCACTTCGTAAATTTCTCCTTACGCCCTTTCGTTTGATACGGCTATTGATGGGTTGCTATCTCGAACTATAAGTACAGTAAGGTACGGTTCATAGGTACTCGCTACCCTCTCATGCCAAAATCAGACATAGGATTACCCTAAACATTTTTTTTAAAGAAAAGCAAAATTGTTCTAGGCCTTGTTTCTGGGCCTACACACTCCCCTTAAGAGAACATTTTCGCTTTTCGTCGCGGAGAACTAATCTTCTTTTTGAGGAGAGCTATTTGGGAATGTGCGCTTTGGTTAAGACTTCTAGCAAAGCGGTCTTCGATCCCATGACCACATTAAAGAAAATTTGAACGTCCAACTGCACAGCTGCTGCGACTGCGGAAATCTTCTGGGCCATAAATTTTGTGCACTGCAGAGGTAATGCCGTCCATTATGAGGTGGGGGGGGGCTCTTATGACAACAGAAAGAGACAAAGGGAATGGGGGGGGGGCTCGTCGACTCGGTTGAGTATCTTAAAATTACGGTAGCAGCTATCACACATCAAGTCCTCCAAATCACATATTCCGTGCATCGAAAATCCATGGCGTAGATCCGATATCATGGATTATTAAATACTGACCTCCGTAGATTCATTAGTGAATCTATCATGGATATCAGCTGACATTCATGACATGAATGGTTATCCTTGATGTTGCGCCCATCCTGTCGATATCCGTCAACGAATACCCGTGTGTTCATGACCATGTCCATTTAAGATGGATATGGATATATCAGGTGCTGAAATCAATACATCCGCAAATTTCCATGCATGGTTATCCATGGGATTTCGGATTTATGCGCATATTCTATCGATAACCGTTGATATCGGTTGCCTTGATATCTACATGGATATCCATGATACAATAGATAAGAGGACTAAGCTTACGCTATCCACGGGTTACGGTTACGGATATTCGATTGGATTCTTTCACTGGAGACCCTCTACCAGTTACTTTCGAACCGCTAGGGATGTTTTCAGGAGAGCTTGCTCGAAGCAAAGCAGTGAAATTCTTAGGGGACTTTTGAAGGACTTGGCGTGAGAGACTTTTATCTCCAAGAAGCTAATCTCTGACCTTAAATATCTCCCGGAAGTTAACATCGCAATCACTGCTAATTGGATGCTTAAACTGCATTGCTTTTATTGAAGTGGGCGGGGTTTTTCAATTGACAATGTTGCTAATAGAAACTACAGACGCTTTCTTCTTTCATCATGACATTTGCGTATGAGTCGGTGATATTTACTCTTTTAAACTAGACTGCAACTTAAAAGCCCGCCTCAATTTTCAAGCTAACGCCTAACGCTTCATGTTCATGAGGCTCATGCCTCTATTTTGTAGTGTATTCTTGAAATAAGCAAAGTAGCGACTTGGAGGGATTTTCAGCCACCTAGCAAAGGGGGCGCAGGGAGTTTTAACACTCCGCACGTTGTACCATCAGTCAAAAATGTATTGCGCGCTCCAATATTGTTAAACTTCCGTAACTTTGGAACGAAGCGAGATACGACAAAAAAGCTAAAATCAAATTCATTGATCTCTTAAAGATCGAACGATTTTATTTCGTGCTTTTCTTACGCATATCTCTCCGTTTCAAAGTTATGGAGGTGCAAAAAAATTGAAGCGCGCAATACTTTATTCACTGCTGGTACACCATTGCTAGTAGAGTGAATAGTTACTCGTCTTACCACGCGACATTTGCGTATATAGAGAGCCATCATAGGGCGAGAGGCGCAAACTCGTCACGTAACTTTGGCCTTAACTATCCGAACCAATCAGGAGCAACGTCCTTCACCGTGTCTTATTGAACAGTCACTCCTGATTGGATCGGATTTACGTGGATTCACGTGATAAAGTCGCGCCTCTCCCTTTGGGGATCTCTTCCAGATACTCTAACGTCTAGATCAATAACAATCCTACTTGTGTAAAGTGTGGACTAAGCAGCGCTCATAGTTGTGGAAAATAAAAACAATCTCGAATTTTAATTTAAAAAAATCATTCTTTTTTCATCTTGATTTGTTTTAAGAGCGCCCTCTGTGTCAGCAGGCTGACTGGGTGTTCAATATGTGGTGGTAAGGGAAGTTCCAGAAAATTGTTCGGGGAGGGAGACACTACATTTGTACCGCGGGTTGCCTAACTGAAGGGGGTAATTCTTTCATATCCCTTCATTTCCGCCTGTCTTCCCCTTTTCCTTCAGAATAGTAGTGGAATGGTCCTTGCCGCCCCCCGTGGATTCGCCACTGCGATGATAATTGGTACCGTACTTACAAAAACTTTCATTCACGCCCACGAATTTTCATTCTGGGGAAAAAAATGGTTTATGTGAAAATCAATATCCTTTGACATCTGTGCGTTTTGAGATTTTATGGATTAGTAAGCATGCCGGGAAGGGTGTTTCAGCCTCGCATCATGTGAATAAGCTCGTGCATTAGTTATGATAGCGAGTTTTCCCCTGCATAGAGAACATGCACGTCAAAAGAAAACGGATCCTATTTAATTTACGAAGTGACAATTCACACGCTGCCCCATTTAAAATGTATTAAATTGGTTTCCCGGCGTTCAAGTCACCTCCCATTTCAAATGCATTGGGTTGGTTTCCACTCGTTCAAGTCTCTCTTGTATCCATAGGCGTGCGAATAGGACTGCCCTTTTTTTCTAATGCGACAGTCACATCAATTTTACGACTGTTACACGCAAAACGGGATGAATGGGATGGCATGGATGGAGGGGAGAGGGCATCTTCAACTAAATATAGCGCTATCATATTGTCGTTTGAATTATCGTTGACGTATTATATGGAATACAGGTATCCTTAAAAATAGTGCATCTGATAATCCGCCAAGGAGCAAGGCCTTGAACTATCTTAAATGGTTTAGACCATTCCTGCAACAAAATCTACGCTATGAATATGTTTTGAGCCCAGCGAATACATCCCGGAAAATGACTTTGTTGCCTCAACAAAAAGTTTGTTAGCGTCAGCAAACCGGAATTTTAAGGGAGACAATTTCCATTGTTACAACAACAATATAAATGGTTACCACAATAATTACAGTTGTCGCCGCAACAAGTATAATTGTGACCACAACAACTCTGGTTTGCTGAGGCTATATAAACAAAACGTTTTGATGAGGCAACAAAGTCATTTTTTCCAAGTAAGCAGCCATTGCAAACATTCCAGCAGCTACATCTAACGTAAGCAATGGCCGCTAAAAAGTTAGCGATGTCTGCTAAAATTATTTGTACATGCCATATCAATCAATGCGATAGCTGTCACTGCTAACTTTTTTCCCAGGGTATGATCACATCCTGAAAAGTTTTAAAACCCTAAATCAGAGAACTCTAAAAATTACTCATACACAATCAGTGCCTGAACAAACGGATCATGTCTGACCTAGCCTATAAAGTTATCGCCGGACCGTTTAAAAAGATCTGACGTAATGTGAACATATGGTTTTAAAAATAACAATACAATTCAGGGTATGGTCAGTTTAAAGCTAGAGCGGAAATGTTAATCAAAGAATGCTTTTTGGAGTGATAATCTCTTATTTGGGTCCGAGCCGGTCCAAGGGTATAGAATAGGGGGCCGAGGCGGAACGCCTAAAGGGTCGTGCACAAAAAGTGCGATACGTAATTTGTGTACGGCGACCCCTAGCCAGTCCCGCACAGCGAGGACCGCAAAGCGAATCGCGGAACAACACTCGTTACATAATTATTCATTGTCTGAATCGTTACAAATGTTGCATTCGGTTTCCTCATTATTATTTCCATAATTTGAACTATTATTACGCATCGAAATAATCCCTCGGTTCATGGCTGCACGGTTGGCGACAAATTACCTCAGTTCCGAAGATTTTAATCGTGTCAGGGACGAATCATATGATTGTTGGTTTGAGAAAAACACACTCTGATCGGAGTGACTTGGTCAAGGACAAAGTGCGTTCTCTGCCTTTGCGTTCCACCTATGGACAACCTTTAATCAGAGCTGTTAATGATTATGCTCTGTTTTAAAATTAGCGCGCTGGAGCTAAGCGTTAATGCAAAGTACGTTGGTGTACTAACGCTACGTCTTCTGGGAAATTTGAGCACGCTGACTGAGGGGGTACAAACTCGCGTAATAGAGTTAACCGTACACTGGCTGCGTAATAGGGCTTTATAGTCGCGTACTAGCCGATTAGTTAACGTAAAGGCTCTGTCGTGGCATTAGTAAAATTTACTAAAATCATCACTATGTTTGTTGAAATTTAGCGCAAATCGCACAAAAAAGGTCCGATTTGCGCTGACATCGAGTACCATTCTACTAATTACATTTCAGGTAGAACAGGCTACAAAATGTCAGCGAAATAGTATGCGTAATAGTGCGTAATAGCGTGAAAGAGTGCACACGCAACTTACGAGTTACTACTCCCTCGGCGCTAACGTTATAGTGCTCGTAGCGGTCAATTTGAATTTAACGACTTCTGAGAGTTAATTTGATGCGAGCGGTGGTCGCTATGCGTAAGTGTATTCACCCAAAGTACAAAATTCAAACTAATGCAATGCGGTTGATGCTAACAGATGCTAAAATGTAACATAAGTGAAGCTAGAATAAATGCACTAAACACCTCACAGGTAATTCAAAACAATCCGTACAACTGCTACAAGCCGCGAACACCCCCGATTTATCGCCCATGTAGCGTTTATGAACGGTATTTAGTACGGGTACTTTATCAGATCGTCGTAAACTGTTCCCTCACCTTCTACCTTTTTTAATGCTATTATTTTTTTCTTACATTAGACGGAACCTCTCGTCGGTTGCGTTACTCCAACGGCCTCTTTCTTATCTCTAGATCTAACCACGCCCTCTGGTTCTAGATATTGGCTTAGTTTCACCTAAGGTCAAGGTCAAAGCTGGGCTCCTCCAACGTTCGAATAGTTTCGTGCCACGGTGATGGGTAGGCAACCCAGTTTACATCGCTGTACACTGGGCTGCCTAATCCCATCAACCCGAGAAATCGAGAAAGTGATTGCGGTTTCTAGTATCACCACGTTAGGAGTTTTGATAGAAAAAAATGGATCGTTGTTCTTAGTGGGGAGGACAAATACAGCAAGAAAAACTGATCCGTCAAAAAATGAGAGTTGGTCCGGGACTACGCCAATATACTGACTTCCCATTTCGTGTGATCGAAACATATTATTTCGCGAGAGATTACAGCATAAAATCTTATACTTTTTAACGATTATTTTTTTTACTATAATTACTATAATTAATTACTATATGCAAAAGAAAAGCTTAAGAGCATTCGCGAACCTCTTGCTAGTCCCTTTCTTTTAAAATAAAAAGCCCCAAAACAAATCAAAGAAAATTACGCTTCTTAAGTCTATAACGTTTTGATGCTTTTGAAATACAAATAAGATATCTTCTTATTGAGGTTTAGCGAAAACCATCTTATTTAAACTGATTCAAAAGAATTTTTATTTTATCGTGGGAATACTCCAACCGGTGGGGTTTTGGGCAATGCGACTTCTTGATCTAATTCTTAACGTTTCCCTCTACTAATCGGGGAGGAAAAAAAAATACTAGTTGAGGAAAAATTTTCCCAGCCGCTCATGGTGCAAGTCCTCGTATTCCCTAAATTATAAACTCTTTCTTATCAGTCCGTTTTCAGCGCATCCTTTTAGCGCGAAACCCAATAGGCGCAGCTGTCCAGTTTCAAATGCATTTCCACTTGAGCGCGTTTAGATTTGCACCGGTCGCCTGTTTCCAGATACTAAGGTTTCGGGTAGCTGTCATAAGCGCCAAAAACCACAAGCGCCAACGCCGCAAGCGCCAATCCGTAACCGCCAAATGAGAAAAGTCGCAAACGCCAAAGTTCTTAACCGCAATACTAACCTTACCTAACCTAATTTAACCTAACTTAACCTAACCTCCTAACTTAGCCTTGACCTTAACTTAGACTTGACCTAACCTATACGAACTTTGGCGTTTGCGAGTTTTCTCGTTTGGCGGTTACGGACTGGCGCTTGCGGCGTTGGCGCTTGTGGTTTTTGGCGCTATCCAATGCCCCCCTACGGTTTCCTCAGTTTGCTCGAAAAGGTCTCGTACTCTGTGTCTAAAATATGGGATCTAGTTAATTTAAGCAATATGGTCTCATAATTGAAATAGAAAGTTTGATGAGATTGAAACGAGTTAGAGGAGACTGATTGAGAATTTATTGCTTCAATTCGATTTTTCAAAGAGTTTTTTTTTTTTTTTTATTGGGGCCGTTTTATAGAGATTACTGTCGGTCAGCAACAGCTTAAATGCAAAGATGGAGATGTAAAAAGTTCTCTAAACGAAGTTCTTCGAAGAAAAATCATAACTTCGATCACCGTAAGCTTTCCCTAACTTACCCTTAAAGGCTGTCTATATACCACGTGTTCTGTTCCTGGAAACTTTTCGACCCCCCTCCCTCCGCCTCCATGTCCGAAAACGTACCGTGGGTTTCCCCTGCAAGAAAACTTGAGACCATGCCTAAACGTTGACCCCTACTTCTGTAAAAAGACACGTAGTTTTTGGAGGATCCCTAAGTTATTCATATCGAAATTGCTGATCAGTATTAAAGCGTTATTCAGAACGATCAGTTTCGAATGAAACTGTAACCTAACCTAAAGTCAAATCAAGTCCATCAGTTATTTGAGAACTTCTTCGTTGAAGAACTTCTTCGTCAAAGACCTTCCAAGAGCATCCCTTAGCCTTGGATTTAGTACAAATTTGTAGTAGCGCATTTTTCTCGATATGTTCCTTACTTTTCATGAAAACATCATCAACGTTACACGGAGACAAATAGTGTTCGAGCCCCCCCCCCCGTAATTGACCTACATTTCGTGGGACAATAGAAATAGGCGGCATCCATAGGGAGGCCTTTTTGCTTCTGTTTCATTCGATTGCGAAGTTGGCAACAATGTTAGACTTTGTTGCAAGATTTCGAGTCTGCTTTCAATATTAACATGGTTTACTTTTTAACAAGTAAATAAAACAACCCGCTAGATATCATTTATGGACTGGTCAGTTCGAGAGCAAATCTGGAAGATACACTAGGCCTATATTGTTATGGTAATCTGTAGTGGATCTTTAGAAAAAATGCAGCGAAATTTGACGTAGTTGGTAAATTTGGCAACAATGTGTGATTTCCCGGTTAAAAGAGGCCTGATGTACTCAAAAGCGACACAGCGAGGCCTCTGGCCCACTTCACTGCTTTCCTATTTCATTAACGTTTATGTCGCCCGCCACATTAAGAGGCGCTGATACATGCAAACGTGGCGCGGTTTTATTATTTCCACCGAAAGAGAACATCTTAGGATTCGCAACAAACATGAAAGATGACCGATGAACGCTTTCTAGAAATCGGTCTCCTCATCCCCTGGGATATTACGATATAGCTGTAGGTAACAAGCCAACTTAAATCGGGAAATATTTCCGAGAACATGGATGTTTCCCCCAAATGTTGATTGATTAAGAAGTCTTCAATGGTCTACAACAGGTGTTCGGTTTTATTTTGGAGATCGATTTTGCAGACGTTTAAACTAACATTCTACTTTATTTTATGCTTGGTCAGTTCTATTCGCACGCCTATGTTAATACAAGGGAGACTTGCAAGCACGGAAACCAACTTACTGTCAGTGCATTTTAAATGGGAGGTGACTTGAACACACGGAAACAACCTCATACATTTTAATGGGGCAGCGTGTAAATAGTCACCTCGTTTATTTTTTTATTTATTCATTTTTTAATTGGAATGCGAAAATATTGTTTTAATTCCTCGAAGCGGGGCTTAAAAATTGGCTCAATCTCCCACACCGTGCGATGTGCAGAAACATCGCACGGTAAAGGTTGGATTTCCTTAATCTTATATGTTCAAAATTAATCGCTGCAAGTCGAGCGGCGCGATAACAAAGAAGCGAGGCAAAATGCGTTGACGCAACACCTGTCACCAAGCCTGCTACCGCTTACTTGAGGTTACTGTTACCAAGAGCTTAGCAGCATATGGCTTAAATTCAATCAAGCGGAGCAGGCGCGAAGTGAGACACAGGGCAATTAAAGCAGTCTAACCTAAGCAGTTGTTTGTCGTTAATCATTTTAAGCCACTCTAAGGTCGAATCATTTCTATATACAGTACCGAAAAAACTGTATGTTTGATTCAAGCGTTAGAGTCTTGGGGATATGATAAAGTTTACCTATGCGTAAATTGAGTTTAATATGCTTGAATTGAGCCGACTTTATGTTTGATCCAAGCAAACGCATGCTCGAGAAATTTATGAATCAAACGTACAGCAGGCTTGGTTCAAGCACAAGATGCTTACTTTAAGGATACGGTAAACTTACTCATACCTAAAAAGCGCGACAGCCAAATTAGCCAGTGTAAAAGACTTGCTAGTAAACGTTACCGTTATATAATGCTGTTTACAGTAACGTTTGATGGCAAATCTGGTAACGTTTACTAGCTGAGTTTGCTGTTACTATTTTCACTATTTTTGGTGAATTTAACTCACGCTGTTTTTTTTTCATGTAGGCAAGGCTCTTATTCTTGATTCAAACGTACATTTTTTTTCCAAATAGAGAATATGCAATTTCTAAAGTTTGCAAGAGTACAGATCTGACTGCCTCCCCTCCCTCCCAATATCTTGCTTTACTTTTAGTGGTTTGATTTTGAGGTACAACGTATCAACAGCTGCTAAAAGACCTTGACCTTTTGACCTAATTACCCATCGGAGGGGGATTCGAAAACTGTCAGCAAATCTATACCTCAGCGCGTGCTGAGCCATACAGACTGTTGCGCAAAAGTTGGTAAGGGCCATTTGTAAGTCTGTAAATTACGAGATGCACGTGCGTGCACCCGAAAAGTTACTTCACTTTTCGAAAGTAAATTCGGGAATGTCGCCAATTTGGATCAGAGCGTTCAGCGCGGTTTATTATCAACACGAATTGGTCTCCACCTGTTCAGCATATTTGTAAAGAACCTATCAAATTTCGAAAGAAAATAAGGGGAAAAAAATAGACAGCAGCGATCCAAAAAGTCTTGTCATTTACCCTCAAGCTCTAAAACCCATGTTAAACTAGCTGTGAAACCTCCTATCAAAAAATGTATGACTAAACGTAAGTCATAACTTGTAATTAAAGTAAGAAAAAAAGAGTTAAACTAACGGTACTTTTGTAGCCCCGTAAATACTTCTATGCACCCAATCCCACAGGGAAAGGGAGAAATGGTATAAACGCTGTAAAACAATGTTTTGCGCAGTGAAACTTAAGATAACCCTGAAAAATCTCAATGGAAGTCTTGTAAAACTGTGTACTGACTGAAGTAGACATATAGTTCAGGCGGTGGTCTACATGAATCCCCAAATTCAGCTCATCGCAGATTTGCCCTGAACCAACCCGGGTCGAACTGTCCGTGCGGATATCCACGTGAATATCTGTAAAAGTACGGATGTCCGTGTCGAATTATCATTACAACCGCGGATACCCGTAGTGAACCGTGATCCTATATCCATAGCACCGATATCCGCAAGGATATCCGCTCGGATATCGGTGCTGCGAATATCAGAGTGCGAAGTTCACTGTGGATATGCGTGATTGTACGGACGATTCGACACGTACATCCGTAATTTTGAGGATAACCGAGTGCATATCCAAGAGGATATCCGCACGGACAGTTCAGCCAGGGAAGGTTCAGAATGCATGGGAGCTCCGACCTGAATTACCGGTATACATTTAAATTGTGCTCAAAGTTGTCAGAGGAAATATATCTGGTACGAAAGAGTTACTCTATCAAGTTAGAATTACGTTTCATTCTTTGACACACATACTGGTGGAAATTTTCGCATGTCATTAAAAAAGCTGTATTTATGTAATCGTCTTGAATCAGCAAAATCAGCTCTTTATTTTAGAAATGAAACGAACACGTTGTGCTGACGCGGCCCGCAGCCACTTTCAGCACTGAACATTTTTTACTCGCGCGAAATCTCGAAAACAAAGAATAGCACACATTTTTCTTCCTTAGGTAAGCTATGAAACGCTTTTGAATGCATTTCTATACTTTAAGTCCTGAATGAATTGGTACAGACGTTTCCGTGGAAAAACGACCGTATTTAATCTTCTTAAAAAAGCGTTTGCATAAAGAAAAAAAAACCTTCCTGGTAAATGCATTAAAAACTAAGATCACGTTAATAATAAACTGTAAGATTAAAATAAGGGTGTTGCTATTGATCCGACATGCATTAATATAGGGAGACTTGGATGCACGTAACCCACCTCATGCATTTTAAATGGGAGGTGCATTGAACGCACGGAACCCAACCTAATACATTTTATATGGGGCAGTGGGTCAATAGACACTCCAATAAATCTCCTAATAGAAAACAAAAAAATAAAAACAAAGTGACTATTCACACGCGTTGTGCTAGGCAAGGCTTGGCTAGTTAAGGCTAGTTTTAGTTCAGTTGCGTAGATCAACACTAAGTTAGGTTGGGGGAAATGAGGTCAGCTTACCTTAGCTTTGGGTTAGGCAAGATAATTTTGGGTAAAATGCGGTTAGGGAAGGCTCGGTTGAGCTCGTATGTTTTAGGTTAGGCTTAACACTAGAACCGCCAACATGCCTTTTTTGGCACAAGACACTTTTTATTGTCGTGTCGCTCAAAAAATACTAGATTTAGGGTCCCGAAATTTCTGACTTTTAATTATTTACGCTGAAACTAAACTGGGGTAGATAAATTTCTGACTTTTAATTATTTACGCTGAAGTTTTAGCGTAAATAATTAAAAGTCAGAAATTTTGGGACCCTAAATCTAGTATTTTTCGAGCGACACGACAATAAAAAGTGTCAAGTGCCAAAAAAAGGCACGTTGGTGGTTCTAGTGTTAATATATTCAGGTTAGGCGGCATTCGGAAGATTCCTACATTTTGAGCGAGTATTCCCCAACAGCGTACGGCGACGTATAAAATTTACACTCCACAAAGCAACAGCATGTGCGGGGAAAAAAATGAATCGATATAATAAAGTCTGAGTGCGGAAAATAAAGACTTGAGTCAAACTGTACAACGCATGCCACACAATATGGTTTACCCTACCCCTAAAGTCGGCGCCGCCTTTTAAAAACAATATCTCCGCTTGTCCTATTCCTGTAACCTTTGCAAACAACCACAAGAGTTTCAAGTGTGTCGAGGAAATTGAGCGCTGCAAATAACCTCGTTCTTTTTGTTTCTGTCTTTGACATTTTCAGACTTAAGAGTACAGCGATTTTGATTGGGTTGAGATGTAAAATTAAGTGCAGAATATCTGAAACTTCCGTCGTTAAAATTCAATGGAGTCTTTCAGGAAATCGCGGCGCTGTCATAATAAAACGAAACATGGAGGTAATATGTCCATGGTGAAGAGTGCCTTGAAAATTGGGGGGGGGGGCATTCGATAGCGCCAAAAACCACAAGCGCCAACGCCGCAAGCGCCAGTCCGTAACCGCCAAACGAGAAAAGTCGCAAACGCCAAAGTTCGTATAAGTTATAGGTTAGGTCAAGTTAGATTAAGTTAGGTTAGGCTAAGTTAGGTTAGCTTAAGTTGGGTTAAGTTAGGTTAGGTAAGGTTAGTATTGCGGTTAAGACCTTTGGCGTTTGCGACTTTTCTCGTTTGGCGGTTAAGGATTGGCGCTTGCGGCGTTGGCGCTTGTGGTTTTTGGCGCTTATGACAGCTACCCG
>Ga0058701_10000770_pt1 | contig 21546 bp, 8 predicted proteins | sample AgamicOrMae_FD_97039 | JGI IMG/M metagenome (GOLD analysis project Ga0058701, IMG submission 97039) | Agave microbial communities from Guanajuato, Mexico - Or.Ma.e | ecosystem: Host-associated > Plants > Phyllosphere > Phylloplane/Leaf | place: Guanajuato, Mexico | collected 2012-06-04 | reverse complement strand
AAATCTTGAATACGCTCAAAACGACGTCTTCTCGTGATAAACACTCAGCTACACGTTGAGCTTGGTTAAACTTTGAGCTGTACTGCGGTACGTAAAACTACCATTATCAACAGTTCTCGCCGATTATAACTTGAATTGGCTGTCAAAATGAACGGTGAACTACAAGTGAACCAGGCTCAACGCGCAACTGAGCGTTTGTTACGAGAAGGCATCGAAAATTGGACTAATAACGCAATTGGCGTACCGTACATGCGTATAGTCGGGATTCAGGCTCTCTGCCGTGCGACGGTCTGAGAAATACCTCCCTCCGCAATATTTTAAATGGTGCGCGCGTGCAGCAAATCTTGCCTTGAGTGACAACGGCATATACATTTAAGCGAAAAAGTAATAAACGAAAAAAGTTTTAAAATTTCACACTTTTGACGCCACGTGACCCTTGCGTCAACGCCCCCCTCCCCCTCGTGGCGACCCGTAGCACTTGTCTAGACCCCCTCCCCCCTATTAGCGTCGCGTGGTTTATGGACGAGCCCTATGAGGTGGTGAGAAAATCTTTTTTGCGACCGAGAGAAGTGGGGTTACATAATCCGGTCGCTAGATGGCGTTGTCAGTTACTCCTTGTCCTACCAGATTACTCCGTTCGTTAGGTATCACCGACGAAAGGATCGTGAGTACAAGTGTGCGTAGTTATATTTTCCCTTTTCAAAAAGTCACGGTTGAAGTGTGTTACTGTACATTGCAGTTTCGTCGAAATTTCAAGGCGCCCGATGAGGTAGGGTCATTGAATAAATTTCTCTGTTCTTGTTTACATTGGTTTCAAGAGTAATATCACTGTTTTGAAGAATGGGGTAGGATAGGGCAAATAACATTGGTGGTATTGACAGGCCTTGTTTACATTGGATTCAAGAGTAGTATCTGTTTTGAAGAACAGGGCATGATGGAGCAAATAATACTGCTGATATTGGCAAGCCTTGTTTACATTGGCTCCTAGATTATCTGTTTTGAAGAACGGGTCAGGATAGGGCAAATAGGTACTGCTGATATTGCCAAGCCTTGTTTACATTGGCTTCAAAAGTAATATCTGTTTTGAAGAACGGGGTAGAATAAGGTAAATACTATTGCTGATATTGACATGCCTTGTTTACATTGGCTTCAAGAGTAATGCTATCTCTTTTGAAGAATGGGGCATGATGAGCATTTGCAGGAGAGCCGTACTCTTATGTACTTCAGCGTTGCACAGCTAAAACGAAAATTAATGCAAGTGACTTCTCACAACAAAAAATGCTATGCCTTACTGCATGTTTAATTCATTACTATGCAACCAAGAGGCAGGTGAGCTTTTCAGATTTACTCAACCAGTTCCCTATATCCTACCGTTCCAAACTTCCTACGGTCATTAACGATTTCTTCAATCTCTTGTATTGGTATTGAGATTTAAAAAAAACGAACTGATATTCAACCAAAAAAAAAAAAAACATCGCCGATGTAAAAAACGGAGCCGTCGCTTTCCTCTTTGTTAAACCATGATTTCTGCCATGTGAGAATATGATGATATCACGTCGCTTGGAAGAACACCCACCCCACCCATTTCTCCCTTTTGTAACCGTTAGACGCCATTTTTCCGTGAAAATAACCTGATGATATCACGTCGCCTTTTTTATTAACGCCCAGTTTCTTTTAATAAAAGACCAATCAAGAAACAATTAAAAATACAAGGGTTTAGCAGTAACATTTTCAATGAAACCTGAATTTATTTTTAGAAATTACGGCTTGGCGATGGCAAGATGATGAGGAGAAAAGTAAAATCTTGCCATCGCCAAGCGGTAATTTCTAAAAATAAATTCAGGTTTCATGAAAAATGTTACTGCTAAATCCTTGTATTTTTAATTGTTCCTTGATTGGTCTTTTATTAAAAGAAACTGAGCGTTAATAAAAAAGGCGACGTGATTTCATCAGGTTATTTTCCCGGAAAAATGGCGTCTAACGGTCACAAAAAGAAGAAATGGGTGGGGTGGGTGTTCTTCCAAGCGACGTGATATCATCACGTTCTCATACGGCAGAAATCATGGTTTAACGAGGAGGAAAGCAACAGCTCGTTTTTTACATCGGCGATGTTTTTTTTTTCGGTTGGATTATTGTATATTCTGTTCTTGCATTACAAAGTAAAGTTAGCAGAAGAAAGATGGGGCCCCGGAGAAGGCCCAGCACTTCTATGATCGTTTCCCTCGTTCGTAAGTGTAGGCGTGGGCACATCCCTTCCTCCCCTACTGAAGATCTCAACATACGTATATTGTAGGAAACCCCTTTAAATTAAGGCGTGAGCGTAGCAAAGCTGCCTCTTGCATTCATGCTAGATTTTCTTTTAAACTCTTTTGTGGCCCCATGGCAGATCGTAGCCACTCTGAACGATTTTAATAAAATGTGGACACAAGGTGTATCAAAAAAAGTTACGACATTTGATATGGTTTTAAAGCCGACGTTTCTGGCTCAATTCCTCGAAAAACGATGTCGAACTATGAAAAGGACGTTTTAAATGGATAGCATTGTGAAAACATTGTATAAAAGAGATGTATATATTTGGATATTGTAATTTCGCAACACTTCCCATTCGTTTCGCCTACCGGTACTTTGTTTGTTTGGAATTTGGAAACGGTGACAGTCGCGTGCCATACTGCGATGAGTGCGCGGTGCGGCCAAAAGAACAAAACGATTAACGCGCGATCACCTCTATTAAAGATTACCTCTTGGCTTTAAAAACTGTACTACGTGACCGTTCAAAAGCCCCCCCCTCTCCCCCTGTAACCTAGCGTCGCAGAGCAGTCGGCCACCCCCTCGCCCCACCCGTATGGTCAGTCACGTTGTAGAATGTAGATGGATGCCTCCTAATGGGCGATGCTTGCCAATTTTACATGCTTAAAACTGCGTTATAACTTTTTTTATATATTTTTTTACCTAATAGAACTCTTGTTTTACAATAACGGAATTCAAATCTGATGCCATTCCGACGTCGCTCTGACGGCGAAACGACGTCGTAGCGACAAGTTTATCGAAATTTAGTCGATTTTTTTTGGAAGGATTTCGTCCGAAATTTCGACTTTCTTCGACCTCCGCTCTGACGTCGAATTGACGTCGATTCGACCAAGGGTTTCTGACTATGTGACCACACGAAATAGTAAGAATTTACTCGGAATGGCCATGTAAGTAGACTAGGGCCCACTTACATACAATGGCGAGGAAATCTTTTGAAGTAGGAAATTTCGAGTGATTATTAGGAAAGATTTAAGCGTCGATTATGATGACTGGAAAAACTATATTTTTTTCCGTGAGACTTATTGTAGATAAATATGAAACAAATAATTTAAAATTAAGCTCTTTTTTTATTATTATGAATAGAGCTTAAAATTGCAAATCCGGTTCGCGTCGCCGTTAAAATAAAACGTCAATGCTCCCGGTAAATATTTGTATACAGACATACTGTGAGTCGCTGGTACACGTTTGACTGGTCTAATCCCGGTTTACAATTTCCGGTGAGAAAAACGATTTAGAGGACCCAAAAAACACAATTTTTAACTAAAATTTTCTCAGGGGTAAAATGTCGATCTATCAATTTTCTATTAAATTATTTTGTTCCACTGTTTTAATAACTCCCGCCCTTAACGGAGATACGAGCGATTAGAAAATTGAACCCTTTCCTCGATAGAAATCGGGTACCTTGATCGGCTTCCAAGCAACATGGCTCATGTGCTTGTACAAAACCATTAGCAATATTTTAAAATAACCGATCCCCACAAGTTCAATATGTCGTACTTTAAAAATATTGATTACCTTGTGTGAGGTTGACTTCACGTAATATTTTTTAATTATTATTTTGCAGATTTTTTTTTATTTCACTCCTTTGCACATTCGAAAATGTATATGTATTCTAGTAAGGAATTTTATGTTGACTATTCAACAAGACTTCAACAAGATTATTAAAAAATAATAGACACAAAAGATGATCGTGAATGCTATGTAAGGTACTCGGCTCGGAGAACCGCTCCAACTCTGCGACTTTGGTTTACGTAGGCAATCGCCCGCACGGATATGACATGTTGGCTGCCTACCGTTCTCAGATGAGAGGGCGAGAGGACATCCCTGGTCGAACTGTCCGTAGCACGGATAATTCGGCACGGATATCCGTGAGGATATCAAAGTAAATGGTCAAAGATTGAGGACATTCGCATGGATGTCCGCATCCCCTCCCCATTTACATGGACATCCATACGGATATCCATGCGGGTGTCTGGGTCGACTTATCCGTACTACGGACAGTTCGACCAGGAATCAGACTCTTAGATCGACATTAGGTTTAACGCGCAGGGCAGAGTAGTAACATCACTATGATATGTTATGAACGAACTTCCTTAATTGTCCGGCCGACAGTGTTTTCCCGGTTAGTCGCTTGAATTGCTGGGGCCATCTTAATGTGAAGGCTCTATCACACTAGCGGTTACGATTGACTTCGGTCGCCGCGACTGCGACTACGCTCACCCTCTCGACCAATCAGCGCGAAGCAGCCGGCTTTCGCGATTTCCGCTATTCGCGACGATTGGTCGATAGGGTAGCCTAGAGACCCTAAATATCGTTTAGGGTCTCTATAGTTGAGCTTAGTTACAGTCGCGGCGACCGCGTCTATTGTAACCGCAAGTGAGATTCAGCTTTTATCCGCCCGACTCCCGATTATGTAAATGGTGTCGGGATGGTAGTTACGGCTTGGTTATTCGGCCGACGGTGATTTACTAGTTACACACTAAAGATAAAAGTGTTCGAATTGAGAACACATGCTTGTAGTCGGAAAACAAGCAGATTTTAGTGTTCGAAAATTGAACGTTTATATGTGATCTATTGTAGAACACTTTTGAGAGGTTTCGAACGGTTCATAAGTGTTCGGTTTTGTCCACCCATCTATAGATGGGTGGATTATCCAAGGTAATAATAATTCGGTCGACTGTAGGCTAAATTTAGACATGATCTGTTTTTTAGATTGTCAGCGGTATAAATTTAGATATGGTCTGTCGGGTTTTTTGATTCGGTCGACAGCCCTTGTTTTGAGTTTGTCGGGGGTATAGCTAACTGTAAGTGGGAGATGATTTGTCCGTCTGTCGATTGCGATAACGCCGGATTAGACAGGGTAGGCTTATTTTGTCGACAATGAAAAAATATTTAAAAAATGGTGTCGTTTGAATAGCTAGAATAATGCCTTATTCGACCAAAATTAATTATAGCGCCAACTTTCGTATTTCGGGTAAGAGATCATTTTTATTTGACGCTACGCAGTGGGGTCAATAACATCACCAGAGTAGAACGGAATCATACCAAACTGATACATCAACGTATGGGTGTTCTTGAGGCAATGGTGCGACATTATGATTTGTGTATGACACCATTATTTCAATGGGGTACCTATCAGTGAACAAATAACAATAAGGCTCTGTGTCTCCTTTCCAACTTGAAAATCCGCACCGGTATTGAAATTTACTTGTAGGCGAGTAATTTTAACTGATTACGACTGAAACTGAAATCTTGCATCCTCACATTTCTCGGCTTTGCAGTCAATGCTGATTGGTGATTCGTGTTAAAATAAACTGTCGAGTCGAACCCTCCCCCCCCTTAACGTATCCCCGTTATTTCTTTTTTACTTAATTGACATTTTCCCTTTACCGCTGTGTTTCTAGCGTTAAAAAACCACAAGTACACAGTAAAAACAAAACCCCGTTTTGGGGAATGCTATGCCTGTTTTTGGTGTGAAACCAACGCGGGGATGGTACGTATTTTGGTTATTTTTCAAGACAGAGCTATGTTCAGCCATATCATTCAAAAGGTCTCGGCGAGAGCTTTCGATTGATGTGGCTGTACATAGGTCTATGTTGAAAAATTACCAAAATACGCACTAACCCGTTTTAGTCTCATACCCAAAACAGGTGTAGCATTCCCCAAATCTTGGGTTTTGTTTTGTACTGTGAACCCAATTTAAATCCAGTACGTTATAAAATAGCATTTCTGCCCATAACACAAAAGGAAAAGTGTTTTACCCTTTTCTGCCTCTCTTCTTTAGGCAACTTTGTCCCAAAAGTCGCATAGTAGGTCATTTAGAGGAGATCCCTAGAAACATTCTGAGCTTTGCGGAAACACATTTGACTTTTAGCGACGAGCGAGATATTGATTTTTGAAAAGTCAACGCTATACACTGAACAAAAATCACGAAAAATGAAAAAGGTGATGCTTTTAGGTCTTTGTAAGCACGTTCTTTTATGCTAAAAAACAACAACAAAAAACACACAAAAACAAAAACAAAACGAGACCGTAAACTTATAAATCCGTAAAAAAAAGGAATTCAAAGCTAGAAGACTATCTGTAGGCCTATAATTTCGAGCTTTGCTCTCAAGAAGAAAAGAAGGTCATATTTCGGAAGAAAAGTTGGAGGAACGGGCTTGGCTTTTTTGATTGCCAAATCAAGGGTGGACAGGCCAGTTGTGTCGGCGGTATGGATTTCCACACGGAGCCCCTCCTTCCAAGGGCCTCTGGGTGCCCCCAACCAACCACAAGGGGCCCTTTATTTAGGATACTCTTTTGGGGAGGGGGTGAGGGGCCAAAAAGACATGTTTTAAAAGTCATTTATGCCCGTGCTAATCCATTTCACCAACGGTATCCGCTTATAAACGACTACCGCGTGTACCGGGGTGTTGGTGGGGGGCCCCTTGGCATGAATATGAGGCCCTTTAAAGCCGTTTTACCAAATGCCCAATCCACTCCTTAGCCGATCGAGGGGCTGCAAAACGTCACTGCGGTGATATGAAATGACCCATGGCAAAGATAAGGGCAATTATGTGCTCGTCGTACGTATGTTTCCATAATATTTTTCAACGGGTATTTAAAAAAGTTTATATGAAAACAATGTTCTGTGAGATGTGGAGCGTCTGCACTTTCGAAGAGGATCATTGTGGTTTTAAAATATCCATTGAACGAAACTGGAAAACCATCAGTTTCTAACCAGCGATTTTTTTCCATTCCCCCCCACCATATATTTCTTTTCTCTTTTTTCCTATTTTTAAATGAGTCTGACTAATGTTAATTTTAAGGACAACACGCCGACATTTCCATAATCCACCTGCTCCTCATCGTTCGCGCGTCGTGCCCGGTTAATCGAGGAATGTGTGTGCTTTATTTTGACGTTCAAACGTACGTTGAGACTGTTCTTTTGAACGTGTTACGTAACAAGGGGCAGTTATTTTCCAGTTTGAATGTGCGAGTGATTCACCCTACTTAATGCACTTTTAATCCACTTTTGCGCTTGGCCACGTTTGTTCGTAACTCTCACCTGACAATGAGACCGATGTCCTAGCTACGTCTTTACCAGCAGTACTGTCTTATTGTGTCTTATTTTAAGAGGGTCCAGGAGGAACAGCGGTATAAGCGGGATGAAATAATGAGGTCAGACTCATGATCAAATATTCCACTCTGAAATGATTCAAAGCCAAACACATCCAACAAGAATAACGAGCAAGGCAAAGCCAAGAAACGAGCAAATCATTTTTAGGCGAGCGGCTGTCGCAGTAAATAAGTTGAAAAGACCCCATGATAACACCATCTTCGTCGGAGCTGCTGGTAGCTGCGGCTGCGCTGCTGCAGCACGGACAACACATTATGAGGAGGGGAAGTGTTGCTCCTCCTTCCGCCAGGGGGCGCTCCCGTCCCGACCAATCAGAGTGCAGCACCCCTTCGGCGCGGGCGCGCCAACCAGGCGCTTCCCCCTCCACGAGTCCTCCAGAGCAACTTAGCTGGAGCAGATCACTCCTCCAGGAGGACGGGCAAAAGGAAAAGGATCAAAGGATCAGTCAGTCGAGTCCGAGCTTTCGTTCAGTGCGGTTGCGTGTGGTGCATGTGTTTGTGAAAATGCAATCGTTTCATGGGCAAGTGGATGCCTTGAGGGCCTCGAATTTACATCATGTGCTTCATCAGCAACTCAAGCAGCACGATGACAACAACAACAGTGGTCCGGATTCTCCGTTAGTTGTGGAAGTGCTACCTCCTGGTTACATAGCGGCGGCGCCCCAGGTCACCGGAGGCTATGGCAGATCGGCGGGCTCGCCCCCGGGTGGAAATAGTGCGTCGTTGCCGCCGTCCTCCGCAGTGGACTCCGACGGACCTGGGAAGATGAAAACGGTCGTTGATGATTCCAAAGGTGAGCCTCAATTTATTTTGGCCCCAAACCTTTTAGTTTTCATCCCTGCCATGCTATTCAATAGCCCGAAGAAAATTACATGATTTCCGCATTCTGCATTTTCACGTCTTTGTCCCTACGATGAGAGCAACAGCACCCGTACTTACATTAGATCAAAATATCAAAAGTCCAGAATACAGAGTTCCATCTCCCTCCATAACTTCATGAACTACGCTACATGCACTGTTGCTGGGTAATCGCCGGTAATATTTTCCGTTTAACTTTTAATGGATGAAATATCAGGATATTTGTGTTGCGAGTAATTTGTTGTTTGCAAGTTTAACGACGATATCCATGTTTGCTTTTCAATTGATAAGGCAAGTATCACATTGTCGGTGCACGCCAAATTTAGCCGGACAATCGCTTAAAAATTTGCTAGAGGACTCTCGATTCGTGTCAAAAAATAAAAGCATTTATAGGGGTAAACAATTTAAGTAATGCTTCCTCGATTTCACTTTATGTTTCTTTAATAAAAAAATAAACGGAAGAAACTTCTTGGGAGCTTGGGAAACTAAAACCAAAACTGACGAATATTTTCGAAAGAAAGTACTTTGAAATTTTCTATTTTCAAAATGAAAATATCTACCTATTTTATATCAAGAAATGTATTGGTCCCGCACTCATGCTGGAATTTTCAAGTTTACGTTCACAACTGCAGCCGTGGCTAGCCCATTTGGCCTGAAGTGATCTGAAAACGAAAATGAGATGTGAACTCTAGGATCTAAGATACCGTTTGCTATCAAGACGCTTTCAAATGTCATTTTTTGATACCCATCCAAGACTATGGAAGAACTATTCGCTCGACAAAAATGCTCGATGAAATTGGGGCGCAACATATTCCTAACTTTTATTCTTAGAGCACAAGACGTAACTTGAACGATCTGGTACAGTAGACCAACAGCACAATGGATCTTACACATTGTCCTATTTGACGCAATATTTTCTCTCATCAGTTTTTACCTGCTGGTCAATACCGTTCAAATTACTTGATTTTCTGAAGATACTTACTGATCGTTAATCTTAAGCCAGAAGCTGCACGCCGATTTCATTGGGTGTCTTTGTCGATCGAGAATTGTACGGAACTTTGCCGTAACGACGGGGAGCAAAACGAAACGTTTGAAGGCCACTAGACAGCTAATGCTACGTTTAAGCCGTTGAAAAAATATTATTATTTTTATTATTATCATTATTTTAGACTTGACTACTTTACATTTTTGTCATAGAACTTTTATGCAACCAAAATCACCCTGTAGAAATTCTCTGTTACGGTGCGTAAAGTTTATAAATGCTGCTAGCACAGTTTTGGGGACTTCCTCAAATCAAATTCGTAACTTTGAGCATTTATTGTGTAACAGGGACTGCTGCTAGGTACTTAAATTTCTAAAAAAATGCTTTAAGTGACATTCATCAATTTTTCGTCGGTAAAATTATTCTCGTTTGGCTTATCCACCGTAGGCCGTTTTGACAAGATACTCGGCGGAGCAATGTAAATCGCAGTTTACCATATTACATATAGTTACCGTGCACGGCGTTTGGTACCTCTTAAAAGTTCGATACGAGTACGCGAAAAATCAAACTACATTCTGTTGAAACCGAACCTGAACAGCGGTGCGAGAATCTATCTTCCAAATGGTCCGCTCCATTTTTTGAACGCATCAGTTGAGAGGGCCGGTATTGGGAAACTTACCAAAATTTTTCGGATTTCCGGGGGAAAACGACGCTGACTTGAGCTCGTTTACTCATCTAACACAACCTCAATTAAATCGCGATATCTCACCACCAGCTTTGAAAAGGAGGGCGAAACGCCTCACATTCATTCAACACGCTTTTATTCATGATTCCACCAACAAATTGGTCACGCAGCCGGGACACGTGTCGAAGCGAAGGCACCCTCGTTTATCGCCAAATTGACCAGAATCAAATTAAATGACCACCGGTGGTCGCGTGTAGGCCCATTGGCCACAAACGCCGGATTAGGAACGGTCTCATAAACATTTGGCTTCAGGAGGGTGGTACTGATTGATGTTGTGGTGACAATGAGAATTCACTGATGTGCGGACAGGGAGGGGGGGGGGGGGAATCGGCAGCTGAATCGAGCGGTATCAATTTAATTTGGGGGGACGGTTTTAATTCGAGACTTTTCACTTGGAAAGTATCCTGCTAGAAATCGAGCTTCCTGAAAGTCTGTTGGGTTACTCAGAGCTGATTTCTTATAGTTAAGAACAGTGTGTAAGCTGGACACCGTAAACTTAAGAGGGAGGAAGGTTGAATTTCGTATGTAGATCCGTTAATTCAATTTTTAGTAAACTGAAAAATAAAACTCTTTTCCTCCTGATTTTTATTTTGAAAGTTCTCCTATATTATAAAATATAGTAACATGAGATGGACAAAAAAATAAAATAAAAATAAATGAAACAGATAACAAAGTGAGTAATTTTGCGTTGAAGGTCAATTAAAAAAAGATTTTTCTCACAATTATTTTAATAGACTCCTATCTGCCATCAAGTGAAAAGACGAGATAACGTAGCACCTTTACTATCCAGATTTAGGGGTTTGATGACGACACTATAAATCATCGCTTTGGTATCATTTGTAAGTTCGACATATCTATTTTTTTTGTTTCAGATTACGTTAGTGGCAACAACTCGTCGAGCAATGGAAGTAACTCCAATTTAGAACAGAATTTAAGGCGATATCGCACGGCCTTCAGTCGCGAACAGTTGGCCAGACTGGAGAAGGAGTTCCTTAGGGAGAACTACGTATCGCGGCCCAGGCGGTGCGAACTTGCCTCCCAACTCAAGCTACCCGAATCTACAATTAAGGTGAGTGCAGTAACTACTATATTCCACGCCAAAGTCCCCTGGTCCGAGAATCCATAGCATATCCATACATGGATTTCCAAAAATCCACTTATATCAATATGAACATCCATGATTTTTGGATGTCAGTCCGTAATTATCCATGCAAGTGTGGATATCTACATTGATATCCAAGCAGGGATATCCATGCAAGATTCTGAAAAGGATATCCTTACACAATAAATATCCATGAGTTGATGTCCAAGCTTTTATGGATATCAGTCTTCCATTATCCAAGTTTTATGTGTATCCATTTGGATATCCTTGGATTTATATGGATATCCATGCATTGGCTTGCTGTGGATTCTCGATCCAGCGTCGCCATTCCCCTCAGTTTTCCTCTTAAGACTAACTCTTACAAGTTACTGTCTCAAATGAACGTCAGTTGAAAAGGATTTTTGACCTTTAAAAGGTGTCATGAGACATAAGAAAAAATACCTTTCGACATTGACGTAGGATGATGCGCAGCTATTGTCTAAAATCTCTTTTACTTACATCGTCTCATCATTTAAGTTGGACTGATGTAAGCTGAGGTTACGATAAGTAGTGTGATTGGGGGGAAATGTGCGAAGAGGTTGCTTTGAATACATTAAGCGAGGTTGCATTTTTCGCGAGACAAGTTCCTGTATCGACTGATAGGATATTCGGGGCGGATTCAGAGGCCTACTCTTCGGTTGTTATTAGGCTGGCTGATGGGTGTTGTCGGGCAGATAACACGGAAACCGATTCTAAGAAGATGCGATAGCTGTGTGTTTGCCGTGTGGCGCGTAGCTGGGGCTAATTGATCTTTAGCACCCGTAAACTAACATAATCAAATAATATAATTTGTTTGAAAAGTAACGGAGCTGTTAGCTGGGTGTAGCCCGTGTTTATTGCACCGCAAAGCATCATCACCCACGATGCAGACCGACCGACAAAAAAAAAGCGTCAGCTCTCTGAGCCGCCATGTTTGCTTTGGCTCTCTTTGAAGAGCCGGGAGCGGTTGGCGGCCCACACAGGGCTAATGGCTCTTTTAGTAGCTGTGTGTCAATTGGAAATTATTAGCGCTTTGCGACGTCGCACCGCGCCGCGTGCGAGAGAGAGAGAGAAAGACAGAGACAGAATACCGTGTTTGGGATGTGTGTGGTCCCAGCGGCGGAAGGCGCGGCTGAACCTCCAAGTTCGCCCATAACAGTGCCAAATTTTTATCATTAATAAATTATTAGAAAAATCGCGTTTAAAGTACTATGTAAATCTGATATATCTTGTTGAAAGTGCTAAAGCTACCTTGAAGTCTTTTGCTAGACATTGATGAATCTTGACTGTCTACAAAAATGCAACCTCAACTTTGTTAGCCAAGTCCAGAAAGGTAAACGGTTTATACAGGAAGATTTAGCACTGAACGAAGTTACAGTCACCTTTCCGAGCAGCTTTATTTTTCAATCTCAAATTGCCGACTGCATTTCCTGTATAACTTTTTTCTTTCTTTCTTAACCCATAACAGCCCAAAGTATCAGGAGTGAAATGTAGCTTAAGAGAGATTGTAAGGATTTTTCCATTGAAATGCGCAATTTTAAGCCTTGGAAAATGCTTAAATTATTAAATTTCAGGTTTCCAGAGGGGTGATATTTTTTAAATTGTGACAATACTGAACTAAAAAGATCCTATGAAATATTTTTTTCTGTTTCCGGAAGGCATCGCTGGGCCGTAGTGGGTTAAAACATGACTTGATAAAAACTCAAAACAATCGTTTTCCGTGTATGTATAATAAGGAAAAGGAAGTGATATCGTAACTTCCATGTAGAAATAGCAAGGCGAGCTACCCGTTGATGTAAGCCCAAGCAAAGGAGCCATATTTAACCAACGCGTTTTTGTCTTTGATCAGGTGTGGTTCCAAAACCGGCGGATGAAGGACAAGCGCAACCGGTTGGCGATGGCGTGGCCCTACGCCGTGTACTCCGACCCGGCGCTGGCCGCATCCATCTTCCAGGCCGCCGCCGCGTCGGGGGCCATCCCGGGGCTCGCCGCCTTCCCCTACCCGCTGAGCGGGCCTCTGAGCGGGCCGCTGGCCGGGTACTACCCGCCGCCGCCGCCGCCGGCGCCCGCGCGCTACCCGCCCGCCGGGCCCACGTACCTGCCCGCCATGCTGCGGCCCGCGCCCGCCACGGGGCACCCCTTCCGGCCGGCGGCCGTGTCGCCCGTGGCGCCGCCCCCCGCCGCCCCGCAGCCGGCGTCCCCGCCGACCTACCTTCGGGGCTACCAGTCGGTGCTCAGCCCGTCGCACTCCCACTCGGACCGGAGCTCCGTCAGCCCGGTCACCCCCCCGGAAGAGGACTGCGAGGATGTCAACAGCTGTCGCTGCGGAATAGTCAATTGCGTCGCCACGACGCCTGTGCACGGATCCACGTACGGATCCTTACCCCCACCACCTCCACCAGTATCCTCAGCGCAGGATACCGTCCACCGGATACTAAGCTCGAGCAATATCGGACTCACGACCCCGGATCCACCCGCACCCAAGTTATTCCAGCCATACAAGACCGAAGATGCGTAGGACACGCAACGGGTTCGTTACCGTCATAGTCAAATTATTATTGAAGTGTTCGCTAAAACAGAGTTTCTTCTCTCCGGGCATAATCACGTGACTATGGAAACGAACTGACTGTTTATACGTGAGTTCCCTGTATCTTGATCGTTGAGCTGTTTGTAAATAGTTCGTTACTTTGAACTTGAAGTAATGTAAAAGGCCTGACTCTATTCTCGAACTCTTATTTTCATTATTGTAATTTTTTATGCGATTTTCTAAAAGTGGAAAACGTTTGAGTATCTTCAACGTTAATCAAAGTTTCCAGGTATTCAGTATTTGCGAGGATTCAATTGTTACATTTATGAAGGTATGCGTAATCAAATTTAAGTTAATTTTATCGTAAAAATCGGTAGTGCCTAAGTTACTTTAGTTACCGTCCATGAGAGTTGAGTTGATTTTAGTGATCTGGGAGATGCGCCAATCAATGGTTTCACTAGATATAATTTGTAATTTATTTGTATGAAGGATTCTTGTTTTAGAATTTGAATTATACCAAAGATGACCTGAGGAGGTATTGTGATTGCAAGTTATGCTGTATTCAAAACGCATCTGATTATAATGAAAATACACGTTTTGGGGTGATTAATCAATTTGTGGCTTCTTCGCGATAACCTGCTTTGAATCCCGCTAAAGATCAAATCTTTGACATTTCATATTAGTTAAAAAATGTAGAGACGCTTAAGCAACGACTAAAAGCGTACAGACACTATTACACATACCTGTCATTACTAGTTTTCCTTTTTTTAAACTATTTTTTTTGAACCGGTATTTGTACAACTTCCCGATACTTCATTTAGTTTCCCAGGTAATCGATGAAAATGGTATCTGGGGAACATTAAAACATAGTTGCCCAATACACATGGAAGTGTTGGCCTTCATTGTCAAACCCATTTTCTCGGGAATCCAAATGAAATAATGATTCATTTATGAGAAATGTTTATTTTTGACACTTAACTGAAGAAATTGCTACCGTATCTTGCATGCACGCATTCTAACGAGTTGGATTTACGAAACGTTATGAAAAATCAGAGATGAAACTTGCATAGGCAACGAGGCGTACACTCATGTGACCGCAGTTGTCTACTCAACTCTAACAAATTCTATTCGCATCGGTGGTTAATTTCTCCATGGTTTAGCGGCAATTTCGTAACGGGAGACGCTCAAACCACCTAAAATAAATTCAGATAATTGAGAGCTACTTCAATAAGTAATAGGTAAAGGACGCAAAAAAAAAGGGTCACTAGCAATTGTTTTTAAAAAGTAAAATATAAGAATCCTGTTATTGTCTAATTCGATCATTAGCTGATTCATATTTATCACAGAACACAGTCATTAAAATTCATCTCGTGCAAAGCTTTCGATGCAAATGGACCGCTCATGAGGACTTTAAGTTTTGTAATTTGCTGAGACAAACAACTTCTTGCACGCGGAAGACTTCCGCTGTTAGACGGCTTTTAAAAGAACACAGCCGTAAACCAGGGGAAAAAAAGTAGAGTAATATTTTTGAATGCATCTTGAAGAAACACGAATGAATCTTACGCCGGAGAAAGTATTTGCCCAAAGCTTGAAAATGTTGCAGAATCATCATCTTACACCCAATTTACGATTGAAAGGCTTGAAACTTTGCCGTAAATATACACCTTCAACGACTGAGCTGATATGACATGAAAAACTAAATATCAAGCGACTCTCTCAGTAATTGGAGCGCACGCTACTTATGTGACCGAAAAAATTGGTCCAGGAACCAAAACACAAAATCATTTAGAGGTCGTTTTGAACGCCCGTTCCCGCAATAATTTGAGAAAAAATATAACCACATTTTTTGCGTGCGTTCTAAACTAACAGAAATTGTTTACATGCTTCCAGCATGTAACCTTAAGAACTGTCTGAGGCTTTTCCGAAATATACCGGTTTTTCTTAAAAAGGAATACCGCTTCCTTGTAATAAATAATGGGATTCTTGACAAAATCTTATAACCTGAAAAACCCGCTACAATATGAGGACATCGATACAACAAAGTCGCTTTTCAAAAAAGGTATTTTTTTTGGAAAATTTTACTACGTTTGATAAATTTTCATCAATATTCGAAGTTTTGGTAAAGTGAGCTTCACCCGGCTCGAACCGACCTGTTGCGGAGGTACTCGAAGTCTGCCGATGGTCTATGACGTCACATCTGAAGCGAGGTGGCTGAGTCGCCTTGATGTTTAGTCGCTGTCGCTCTGTCCACTGTGATGTTCTGTGTGTTGTGTGTTTCGTGTTAGTTTCTGTCTTCAACCAAACGTGAGCCTGTTTCCGAAATTTTTCTCTGATAGTGATACGTTTCGGATAAGTTCCTAACGTTGTGAGAAGAGGAGGAATTTTACTGCACGCCGGTAATCAGCACATTACTTTTGGAAAAAAAGGTAAGATAAGCTACAAGGGTTAAAGGACCTCACGGTGATCATTGTCGGTCAGCCGGCGACACCGACTGACGTACTTAATTAATGAACCTAATTGTGTCTGGACCACATTTTCAACAAAAAGGTTTTTAGACTTAAACCTGTACGTAAGCTTAGCTGGTAGATCTCGTAGAACTCGCGATTGAGTTTAAAATACGTCAAATGGGACCATTAAGTCATTGTTTTGAAAGGAGTACTGTGTTTAAGTGTTACCGCTTTTGATTATAATTACGGCTTCTTTTAATATAAAAGCTTGTTCTCGTTTTTTGTTGATTTTAAAAACATTAAAAGTGGAAAATTTCAAAAATATTAAACAAAAAAAAACGTGCGGATAGAAAGCAGTTAACGTCCCATTCAGCAACCGACTGGGTTGCTGCGTAGGATGATGATGGGACGAGTGTGACATTAGGATTCCGAAGAGACCTATTGGGATGTGTGGGATTAAGTGCCTGGAGCTCTACGTTACCATTCTAATTCTGAGTAATTAGACATAAACATTGATAATTGACAAACCCTTAAGCTTTTGAAGCATATCGGTCGGGCAGGATAAGCTGTTGTTTACCATTGAAGGGACAGAAAAAGAGAGTATTTCGCGTTCGGAATCGAATGGGATGGATATTTTGGAAGGCTCACGGGTCGGATTTCGGGTTTGGAGAACGCTCTGGCAGAGGTTATTTCCGGTTCGCGGCCATGCCCGCCACAAACTCGCGCGAATCGTCCATTGGTCAACCGGGGTCGGCGCAGCGGCTCCATGTTTACAAACAACCTTTCCTGCTTCTATAGAGATGTCCACGTGACGTTATTTCATAGCAGCTCTTATTCGAACTTGAAGGAAAACAGTAAGCAGACTGACGACTCCCGGCATCTTAAGGTTGATTCTAGGTTAGAAGGGTAGGTTTGGAGTTCCCAGATGCAAGTGTGAAAAGCGGTCATGATGCACGTCATGTGTATGAAAGTAATGTAGTGTTTTAAGGTGAGTAAATTGTTCATTCATTCGGACCCGGGATAAGTCACCGAAACCAATTAATTTGACAGTTACTGACCGCGCTCTCATTTTATGGATTCAGGATCCTTCTTCATAGATGTATCGGGAGAGTAGTGGATGTATATCATAAGTACGTGCATTGAACCAAAACATTCTTAAAATCAAGAAAGTGCCGACAAGACAAGTTGTACCTGTTTGTTTACTGTTTTCCTTTAACTGTCCATGGTGCACAGGGCTCTCTTATGAATATTTTTTTTTAAGATACATACGTAGATATCAATGCATAGGCTTGCGGTTATCCATTAGAAGCACGCGCATATCCGTAAAGGCTTACGGATATCCATAAGCGGCTTGCCGCCATTCGATCTTCCCGCCAAACTCACCGTTGCTTAAATTTGGGAATATAACAACCTACCATTTTTTCTAACATGTGGCGTAACTGATTTTTGAACGCTGTGATAAAAGCACGAAGCTATAGGCATAGGCGGCCCAAAAGCAGAGGTTTTCAGGGACTAATTCGTCTTTTTCGAACATTATTGGTTAGTTGTTTCTAAAAATTGCAACTACTACATTTCATACGCCTGTAGTGTAAACAATTTATAAACCATTGCCGAGACTAACAAATGATCGATATCCAAAGTTGCTGCACTTTTTCTCCGTTACGACCTGAAGGCAACTGCATGCTTACCAAAATCACGTTTTGACGTTTTGTTATAAAAACTTTGTAAGCAATTGATGTTGCCTCGAAATGAGCAAATGCTCGGTATCAAAACTTGCTATACTCATTTTCTGTTACTGCAGGTGACCCTCAACAAAACAGTATCTTCAACGAAGTAAAATATTTTAAATGCTAGTTTAATAGTTTCTTTTAAGATTTAAATACACTTTACCGCTATATTAAGTGACATGACTAACAAAATGCGTCCCAACACGGGAGATGTGACGCACTTGTCATTTCGACCGCGAGTCAATTGCTGCGGCCAATTTTGAAAAAAAAGGAGAAGAAAATAGCAACTGCCTATAGGTTGCTCAGGGTAGTATATATTGATTGCGCAATAGCGGAAAGGTGGGTAAATCAAATCAGATTTTCGCTTTTATTTTCTTGCTGGCTTTCTGCTCAGATTAATAGAACTTGTCGTCATGGAGATGACAGTGGGGATTAAGAAAATTTTTGAAGTAATCAGAAAACCGGTATTTTTTGTCGGGGATCGTTAGGAATGGTGTTCAAGAATCTTTAATTACTCTCAAAATCTTCAATTTTTAAAATTTGTTCAGTATTCTTGTTCTTTTTGTAAAAAAGTCCTAACAGATAAATAATGGGTAATATAATTATTATAAGTCACACTTGGCAGGGACCCTCCCCCTCTAGCAGCACGATAGCGTACCATCATCGACAGACCCCCTCTCCCCTGACTGCAGGACGTACTTTCGGTACGGCCCCTAATGATAAAAAAAGCCTTATTGGTCGTAAGCGTGGCTAGGCGTATATCTTTAAAAATCGACAACCCAGAAAAAGTGATCACGTTACGTAGCAACAATTCAATAAAGCTCGAATTACATTTACGTCTCGTTACTTTTTCATTAGTGTTATTTTACTGACTCTTGCTAACACAAAATGAGAAATGTTCTCGGGCAAATAATCGAGAAAAATAGTTTTCTTTTTTTGTTTCATATTTTAATTTGTTTCTTCGAAAAAAAAACTTTTTAAAAAGGTTCAGAATAAAGCGTTTTTTTTTTAATCCTGTCATGCGCTGTGGAAGAGATGGAACGGAATTTTCTTCAGATGTGCGAGGAAAAAGTAACGCTAAAATAATAAGTACGTTACTTTTTTGTAACGAGTTGATTCTCGTTACTTTTTGTCCATGAGTGACGAGTTACTCGTTACGTTCACAAAATTTGTAACGGTTACTTGTAACGTGTTATTTTAACATCCCTCATTTTCAATTTAATGTATGCGTTCAAGCAAGCTTCAATCAACACTAAAAAAAAACCTTCAAATTAAATTTTTTGAAGTTATTGTAAGAAGCTTAACCTCATCTCTATCGGTCGACCGTTTTTTGCTTCCTATTGTCAGATGCAATTCCCCCCCCCTCCACAAATTTTGTTGCGTTGGCTGAAAAAAAAGAAAAAAGCCGTAAAGGTGTATTGCTTGAATTGCGTTCCATTTCGGGAATAATAAGCCGAAGCGGCATTCTTTAGTGTGACATAAGATAGGCGATTCTTCATCGCATTCCGACAGTGATGCAACAAATATTCGACGCGGCACCGAAACACCAAACAAAACGTCTCTATTCACAGGCATTGCACGCTCAAAACACACATTGCTAAACTACGCATTTTGATTCGGGTGGTTAAATAAAAAAGGCGGTGAATAGTAAAGGTCTCTAGGTGCCGAAACTCGTGCTGTAATAGGCCTATTGGCCCGCCGTGTCATCCACATTGTTTAATCCATTCATTTTCGGCTGCGAATTCAACACTCGCGTTTCTCGGACGATCTGTGCGCGCATTTCTCGGACTCGATTTCGTACTTTGCGAGTGGATTTAACTCGCTTCGTATGGAAATTCCTCTCACCGAAGCTTTCAGGTCTCGAATTTTGACTTGCAACCAGAAAGAGTGACCTTCAATCGGAAGGGTCTTTGAAAACTCGCAAACTGCGTGAACTGCCGCCATTAGGCTTACGTGTTCGATTAATTGCTGTAGGTGTATTATTCTCCGGAGGAGTTCCTCATACCAACAGCAACCTTCTCAAACTGTCTTTTTTTTTCTTTTTTTTGTGTGAAAAAATCAGGCATGTATATCATATCAAATATCTTTCTCCTTAAAATCTGATGGCTCGGAAGTACGGTAAATATCGATTACGTGGTTTAAAATCCGTTCCAGACAAGAGAAACGCTAAAAACAGCACACTATTGTGAATGCTGTTGTTGTTTAAGGATATTATTTTTCAATGAAGTAGGAGTGAATCAGAAGCGATTTATCTGAGAAGAGGCGTATCAACTAAAAGTAGATCACGACAAGCTGATACGAGTATGATCCTCAGCTCAATCAGTTGCGATCATATCAGATGATCAATCCCAGCAGTCCGGACTGATGTGCGGGAAACCCAGACTCCGTTCAATTCCACAGAAATGTCGCAATGGAACTGCAGTATGACTTTAGACTTGAGTACAACCCCCGCATTGCAGCCTCGATACAAAACAATTATGAGGCAGTACTTTTGAAAAGTGAGTGTTTACATTGTCGCAAGGAATCGTGAACCCCCTGATTGTTCCGGAACCATATTACACTGCGAATAGGGATGAAAAGAACGAACGTCATAAAAGGCAGAAGCTTTTTGTAGGGTGCGCGAGGTGACGTCGGAGAAGCGAGATCGGATCTCTGAAGCATCCCACATTACATACCCGTTGGGGAGGGAAGGACGACGCTAGCCGGCAAATCTGCCCTTGTCCATCTTATCGGTACAATTTTCGCCTTTTATTTATTGGTGCTCAAGATTATTTCGCGAAGTCACTGGAACGAATCTCGGCCAATATTTATGTTAATTCGTCCATGTACGGAACGGGAGTACATAAGCGCATTTTTATAGCTTGTTTACGGAATGCTAAGTCGTCATTTTTAGACTGCTATGTGATCGCATCGCTCCTAAAGGATTACTGATGCTGCGATGTCGTGTTTCGGATCAAGAGAAACTGTTTTCCACTATCAGATCGCAGAAAGGAGACGGCTTCCGAAGCAAATGCTGATTGCGCAACGGATGTCCTCCGTCCAACGATTGGAAGCCGTGAACGCGGAATTCTCTAGAAAAACTTCCGAGTGAAACTCCGTCGTCCATATAAACGAAACTCATTCTCATACTACAACTTATACTATATCGGTAGCTGAGACTCACACTTCACTACACAGAAAGCCCCTTCCTCAAAAAGCTATCGCTTATTACTTTGAATTTCCACCTTTGCTTGAAAGTGACACCGTGAAATTTTTCACGGTAAAAAGTACCCCCTGTTTTAGGTAGTCCCAAACGTTGGTGTGAATGTGAAACAGGGGGAGAGCTTAATTTGGTTATTTTTGAAGTTAAACCGATCAACAATCATATTAATGAAAAGGTCTCGTCGAGCTCTCCATTGATACGGTTAATAATAGGGGTATCTTTAAAAATAACCAAATTGCGCTCATCCCCTTTTTTACCTTCACACCTAAAACAGGGGCTAGTTTTTACTGTGTTGTTTTCGAGATCTGAAAAGGCCACGACGAACACATTTTTGTTTGTTTTTCTTTTGCATTGGCTTAGCTTTTTCCCGGGGTGGGGCTATCCATGAATCAGTGAATTTTCATTTGCTTACAGCTTGCAAATGGATATTGGAAAGTGAAAGAAATTCTAAAGAACAGGAATTGCAGGTTGCACATTTTTTCATTCCAAGTTTTCTTTTCTTCTTTAATATTT
>Ga0058701_10000769_pt1 | contig 21547 bp, 19 predicted proteins | sample AgamicOrMae_FD_97039 | JGI IMG/M metagenome (GOLD analysis project Ga0058701, IMG submission 97039) | Agave microbial communities from Guanajuato, Mexico - Or.Ma.e | ecosystem: Host-associated > Plants > Phyllosphere > Phylloplane/Leaf | place: Guanajuato, Mexico | collected 2012-06-04 | reverse complement strand
GTTTGTGAAGGATTTTGCAAGCTGTCAGTAAGGGACGTTGGATCATTTGTCACGGTTTTGTGTTGCTTACTTGAGCTCATCCGCCTCACGCCTGGAACTGTCTGTTAACTAGCTCATCTCTTCTTGCATGGAATTATTCCTTCTCTTATCTCTCTTCCATGAATTTAAGTTAATCTGGTCTTCGAGATCTACCTCTTGCATCGCTGACTCATCATCCATCCTGTTTGCATGGAAGTAGCTCTTGTCCTCGCACATTTTTGAACTATCGGCTCTTGCATGAAAGGAGTTCAACCGCTCTTTTGAATAAATGAGTGCAGTCGAGGGCGTAAATGGCTGGCAAAGCTTTTTAAGCCTGCCTCCTTTCGGAGAAGGGCTTTCTATTTTCGTGCGAGTCCGTTTGTTTGTATGTATTTCGTATGTACAGTACCCTGTTGTAGCTCCGAAGACACTGGTCGAAAAGTTTAACGTTCAGTACATGAAACCGACGTGAAATCGTCTCCCGATGAATATGTGACGATTGTGACGACTGTGTGGCAGCGAATCTTGTTAGTCGTCTTTTTGAGTTATATAAAAAAAAAGAAAGAAAGAAAAGATATGATTGAAAAACTAGAGTTGCAGACTACACCACTGCTCGGAGTATTGATATACTTTCTCGGGTACGAACCAGCCCTTCTTTTGTCACTATGTCTTTTTCTGCTCACTAGCAACATTTTAATTAATCACAGAAAATAAATGAGGCGGGCTTTTTGATCCAAGTCTCATATTCGTTTAGTTCAATTGAAAAGCATGCAAAAATAAGTGGCTAGCTTTTTTTTCTTTGTGGACCATTCTTCAAAACGTCCGCACACACATTGAAAAGCACACACATTTGTTTTTTAAAATTATTAAATCTGACTTGTGAGTTGGTACTACTAACGTGTTTAGAGAAAGTCGTGCTCCCGCGTTTCGGTCGATTTCAATTGTGTTGTGTTACCAACCTTAATTCACAAGAACAAAAACTCACTTCATCCCTTAACGCTCTCGAGTGTACACTGGAGTGCTTAGACCTCCCGCGGTCTGTTTTGTGCTCCAATAATTATCCTTTCCGAGCTCGTTAATTTTTCAACTCAACGCGAGTGACTTTGTGAGTCAGTCCGAAGAATGTACAGTGTCTTGTGTCCGCCGCTACCCCCACCGCAACTACTTGGTATCAACAATGCCGCGCCCCCACCGCCACCGCCGCCGCCGCTGCGCCGCCGCCGGCCGCGTCATCCTTGAGGATGTTTAATCTTGCAATGTAGCATCTTTACAAATCAGTGTATGACCTAACGTTTGATCTCTTTGATTTGCACTGGCTGGAGTTAAAGAGCATGACGTCACAACTTGTTTTGTGAAACCCTGGCAAGTGACGTAATATTCTGTCGCGGCTCGGTCAGGAGGGAAAATTGAAAGCAAGCAAACAGTGACGGGGAAACCATCCGAATCCGCGCTTTTAAAAAGAACAAAAGCCCTTTCTTCCGACTTTTAAGCTTCCGAGTCGTCCTCACAACTGGCTTATCGAATTCTCAGGAAGTCATAGTGCATACCGTCCTGACAACTGGACAGTGGAGATCACAACATCCTTTGCGTGAAACTGGTTCTTTGCGGTTTTCAGAAGGTGAGGGTTATTAAAAGGAGGATTTTTCACAAGGGCGGGATTACTCATTAGTTGATAATATGTAGCCCAGGAAAGGTTACATCATCGTTCTACGAATAAAGTAAGCCGACGGTCTTTTGTTCAGATGCTTCAAAAGGTTGCAAAACTCCATTTTGATGTATGGTAAGTAGAGTTTTTCTAGGACAGTGTGGAAATGGGAACCTGCTGATTTAGCCATTAGCTTCGGATTATGAATAAAAAGCTTTCAGTACTATTTTTTGCTGACGAAATGTAATTTCTTAATCAGATCAGATATCTTCGACTATGACGCAGTTTGATTCGGTTCATTTTTGCGGAAGGTAGGCAACCGCTACGCACCAGGCCGGTTGCATGAGGTGAGGGATCTTCGATTCCAGGATTCCATCACAATCAGTTCCCCGCGACTTCGTAAATATACAGTCCTGGGATTAACGTAGAAAGATTGTATGATTCATAAGGAATAGTGGGGGTAAGGTTCGGGTCGTTGCGGTACCGGCAAAACATGAATCATACCGTCAGTGCAAGTTTTGTCATTGTTGTGTTCAAGTTGAAGTCATTCCATCGCGAGCTTCCCGCCTTGTTGTGACTTTTCGGCGAAACAACGTGTGTTGCTCACTCTGATTTCGGGAACTACGTCGCCGCGCCCCCGCGCCTGCGTCGCAACTGTAAGTGTAGTGCGTTTTACTGAATGAAGATCCTCATGAAGACCACGTGCGAGCGAAGGAAGTTCAAGAGGAACTTAGCGGCGTGTGTCAACTACTTGTGGACACGTGTTGTATGAGCCATTGATACCACTAAGTATCTCTGTACCGTAGAACAATTCAAGGTCTATTGAGCTGAGCGCATGGATGCTCGTGGTATAGATAATTTGGCAATAACCGGTACTTTGTTCACTCGTGTTGCCAAGTGCGCAGCTGTGCAGCGCATTGAATAAAGTTTGCGAGGTTTTGCGTAAATTATCGTGACGTTTTAAATTCGCGTATTTGCTGTATTGCGGTTCAGGATGCGTTCGAAGAGGGAAAACACGTGGTTATGCTCGTCATAACATTGCGTCAACCACAAAGTACTGTACCTACAATGTGAATTTCAAAATTTGTAATGTTCACCTGTTGTCGTACTCCCAAGTTCAACTTTTTATTGCATTGTAAGGATTTAACTACAAACCGCCGCTTAGGTTAGGTTAGGTTATTAAGGTCGCGTGCCTGGTGCCTCGCTTCTCTGCCTCTTCGCTTAGATGTCGGTTTACTTCTGGGAGGCAGTAACTGCTGAGAAGCGGTATCATGTGGAGTTGCTTGTGCCTCGACCTGGTGTCGCTCCGCTCGGCTGGGCGACGGGAGGTAAAACACATGAGGTAGAAGATGCGAGCTTTTTGTGTTGGCTCGAAACTGAGGGGAAACACGCGGCTCGGCTCGTCATACTGTGCGTCAATCATGAAGTAGGTCTCAAGACTTGGGGTATCCGAGCTCGAGACTCGAGCGGCTTAAGACGGTGGACAAGGAAGTGTGGTAGGGGACGTTAGCAAGCACAAGACTGAGTGTGCTGTGAGACGGGACGAGACGGGACGGAAAGAGGGGGCTCGCTGATGAAATCGCGTGGTAGGCAAGGGAAGGGAACTCGGCAGAGAACAGTGATCACTAGACTGTGGAGAGTTGCGGTCGTTCGAGTGACGTTGAGATTCGCTAGCCAAGCAGCGCGCTGGCTGGCAGCAGTTTGAACCGAACCGATATCGGATCAGATCGGGAGGCTGCGCTCATCGCAGGCAATAGGGCAGGGTCAGTTTGCGGCTTGCCTTTAGCTATGAGTGTTTTTCCCTAACGAATTTCGTGTTCAATGCGTGTGGTGTTGATGCAAATGGGCAGTGCTTTTCGTTTTACCAGCCTACGCTGGCGATTGCCATGTGGCAGAGAGGGGTTCTCCCAGAGACACCGGATCATAGTGAAACAGAGGTGAATCACAGTGCATGTCCTCACTCTGACTTTTGAGATTTGACTGTTCCCGCCCTCAGCGTGTCCCGCCCGCCACAGAGAAGAGGCGTGCAGTACGCCGAGAACCTAAGTTCGCCCCAGAGCAGTGCGGGGGCGGAAAAGAAAAAGGAAAAGCCAAAAGTAAAAAATAAAAAATAAAAAACTGGAGTAACGCGTCTGAAAACTGTGAAAGTGTTCTTCGGGATGATGGAAATTACCAGTGGAGTGTTATTAGTTTTCACAACCCTCGCCGGGTTGTTTTTATTCGGTGTAGTGTATATTGTAAACCTTATTAAGACATCCCAGGAAGAAGATGTACAAAGTAAGGACGAAGCTACGGTCAAAGTGTGACTAGGTTAGGTCACACGCTTTCCACTTTTGGCTCAAGCTTTCCTTTCTCCTCGTCACCCTCCGACTCGCGAATCGACGGCCTTTAGTCAAGTGCAATCCTCTGCAATTCGCTCGGTTTCGTCGCCTAAATTCGACAGCAGTGATGACCAAAATTGGGAGTGTGTGACCTAACCTGGAAAGGATACAGTGTTGTCAGGCATTTTTTTATTTTAATTTTTTTGCCAGAAAAGGTCCTAACGCGAGTGATTTGTGCAGCCAGTGCGTTCATGAGATAGTGTCGGCACACGTGATGTGAAAAGAATGGGGGAAAACATGAGTGAAAGGACTGAGTTAATATCCGCCGGCCTCAGGTTCCCCCCTCGGCGCACCTAACCACTAAGCCTTACGGATAACTTACCAATTCTTGAGTTTTCATAGTTCTGTTGTCCATTTTATCTTAGCTTATGACTTATTTATCAATGAATAGTTATAGAGCCTCAGCTATGGCTTTTTGGTCAGATGAATCATGTTTATTTCCCCACCCATTAATGCATACATCCAGTAAGAAGTTCTGATGAATGATTGTTAATGTGTTTGGCTGCTTTATCAGCTATTACATTTCTGCTTACTCTTTCATCAATGCTATTTTTGGTTGGTTAACCTGTTTGGGTTTGGAAGCAAAAAAATAGTCTAAAATCAGTTTGATTCTGCTTTGGAGTAAAATTATGCTTGCTTAGTCAATTTTTCTTTTACCTTTTCAAAATTACTTTAGAACAACTTTAAAGTATTCTTTATTTTACCTGGAGTGTGTTTTTCTGTATGTTGCAGAAAGTACACAGAATCCACCTCAGAAGAAAGAGAAAAAGCGCCAAGCAGAACAGCACACAAGTCAGAAGCAACCTGCTCGTAAGAAGCAGGAAAAATGGACTCGTGACTCAAAACACACGTTTTCGCATCCATGGTTACTTTCCTCTCTAAAAGGACACAGCGGTGAAATCTTAGACATGGATTTTAGTCCTAATGGAAAATTCATTGCATCATGTGGAGATGGTGAGTACCTGTATAGCATTACTTCTTCCTCATGCATGGATAGCACTCATACTGGTTCTGATATTTGAACCCACCTGGCTTAAAATCCTCATTATTGACTCACTATCAACTCGCCTGTATGAATATAATCACTATGTACAAGTTCCCCAGCTTCATTTGATTAAGCTTGAAAGCCATCAATGTGTATTGCTTGCATTTCTGTCTAATCTTTTGACCATTTTAAAGTTTTTGATGGTCCTTTCTTAAAACTTTAAAATTGTAACATCTGTGCACTATATCTAAATGTCCACTTTTTATCATAGTTTTCTGCTCAAATTTTCTTCTAATATAAGTAGCAACTATGAACTTAAATTATTCTTCACCCCGCACATTAATTTACTTTTTTTTTGGTTGGAGTGTACAGTAGAATGCATGATATTGCCATGTGTTATAATTACCAAGGTTGAAATCACTATTAAGTAAGCACCATTTGGATAAGTGCCATCCCTTAATGTATTGCAGTCTCTTCAGTAAGGAAAGTATTGCACTGTGAAGCATCAATGATGCTAAGTTTTATTTTCAATGCTTTTTAGGGAGTGGTTTTCTAGGCTTGGTGTCAGGTTTTTGCTAGGGAAAAAAATTCAGGGGGGTGAGGGTGGAAAAAAAAAAAAGACGGATGAACCGGGACTTGAACCCGGTACCACCAACCTCGCTGGGAGAGTCTAGGATGCGCTCTTATACCGGAAGGTGTTTTCCCATTTCCTGGTTGGTTTAGCCACTGATGCAGACAGACGTCAACCGACCCTTTCGTCAGAGCTTAACAAGAATGCGCAGTTGCGCACTTGTGCTTTTGACTGGCCTGCGTTAGTTCCCCCCTCCCCCTTTATTTTCCAAATCAACTAATATTTCCGAGAGTCATCTAAATTTTAGCCTCAAAATTTAATAATTTTAAACCGAAGAGACGTGAAGAGAGAGAAATGGCTCGCTGATGCAACTAATTTACCGGAGGAAGCAGGTTAGTTCATTATTTGGGATGTTTTACTCACAAAAGGAGGATTGAAGTGCTCTGAATTGGGCTAGGCACCAACAGTTACAAGGCTGCCAGGGTTCACAAAAATAAAAGCGTTTTTAAATAAGATTTTTTCTTTTCATTTTTTTCACTTATGTTTTTTTTTTCTGAAGTAATTTTTGTTTTCAATATCAGTGAATACAGTTTTATACTGGTTTTTTTTTTCACACATTGTTTATTTTCTGAACATATCTTATTCTGTGTATTCCTGAAAAAAATGGAGGTAGTTTTAATGTTTTCTGGATTTGATTTTAAACTGTGTGTATCGGGATCTTTGAAGCCGATAGAATGACATTAGGGCGCTACTAATCGCGAAACGGCCTTAGATCTTCTTTGCCGGTTGCGAACAAGGCCTATTTTTATTTGAACACTGAGTCCCATTTAAGGACCGTCCCATTCTGGGCACTTCACCCTTAAAACTGCATGAGTTACAGCACAAGCCGCTACTTGTCTTCGATTTCCCGTCGCCGTAGATCATTGACACTTAATTACTTCCCATAAATTTTGATACGAGCCAAGCAGGATTTTTTTTTGACGATGTTATTGCCAACTGTTTCATGAGACACTTTCTTTGATCTCAATCAATTTGGAACTATAAATCTCTAGCGTTCAATTTTTTTTCCTCAATCCGCTTTCGAAGTCGTCGTCCTGTTTTCTTTGTGCGTGATGACGGATCCTTTCGCTCACAAAATTTAAAGCTCACAAAATCAGTACATTTTTAGCCTGAATTTCGATTTCAACCTCGCTTCTTAATTAAATATTTGAGGCTATTTTATGATTTTTCTTTTTTTTTTGCGTTAGGGATGGTCTTGGTTATTTTTCCAGCGAGTTTTTTTTAATTATTATTAAAGGTTGTAGAGGTGTGTTTGTCGTTAAGTTTGGGTGTTTGCGAGCGAGGTTGGAACCTCGATTGATTGCGAAAGGGGACATTGTATGGGACACAGCCTGTTTGCTTTGTCGGCGGGACGGCAGGGCTTTGTATGAATAACGGGCCGTTTCACAACTGTTTGCTTTAATTACTCTAGCCCAGTGTAGTACGCACGCCGAACGGCAATGGGCGCCGCGGCCTTCCGGGTTTATTGCGATTTTCGGAAACAGATGGTGCATTCTTTTCTCATGCTGCTGTTGGGAGCGCTGTGCGTTTGCCAGGGAAAATGGCAAGTGTCTGTCACCTTGGCGTGTGGCGCGTCGCGGCCAGTGTTGCCAGCTTTGGTGAAATTTCAACCGCGGCTAACTTAACCGCAAGAAATGACCCAGCAGGTGCGGTGTATTTTTGATCGCTCTCGAGCTGAATTTGGTATTTCGTCCAAAGATGGCACGACTTACTAAATAACCTCTTTTGGTAAAACTCATATGAAATGTCCGTTCGCACGCAACCTCCCAGGGCCTTTTCCATGTGCGCCCATGTGAATGCGTGCTTGTCAAGGGTGCGCAATTCGGACTGACCAATATCATAACTTGATTTTGGCCGAATAGCGACATCTGGCAACATTGGTTACGGCGCGTTGTGCGTAGATATGTGACCTTGGGAGGGGGGGTATAGGAGATGAGCTTCTTCCGAGGTAAATGGTGTTCGTAGTTGCAAAACGAAACCTTCCGGGCGGGGACAAGTAGCGGTGGCGGAATCGGTTTTTGGTCGGTGGGAAGCGACGGGGTGTTTGACTGACGCTTCGTCTCTTCTCTGTATTTGAAGATGGCGAGCCGGGGGAGCCCGACGACGCGTCGAGCAGCGCCAGCAGCGGCATCGTCGGCGACAGCGTGACCGCCAGCGACTCGGCCAGCGACGGCGGCAGCGGCGACGGGGCCAGCGACAGCGGATGCAGCGTCGGCGACGCCGCGCGCGACACCAACAAGGAGAACATGGACCCGAGCCCGGGGCGCGGGCCGGGCGCCGGCCAGGGCGGCGCCGGAGGGCGGCGCGCCCGCAACGCGGCCGCCGCCAACAGCGGCGCCCCCGCCGCGCAGGGCGGGCGCCAGCGCAGCCGCCGCCAGAAGAAGAACGCCGCGCCCTCCAAGAAAGCCAAGGGAAGAGGCAAGCAGCCCGGCGGCGCCGACAGCAACCGGCGCCAGCCCAAGGAGGACAAGCCGCCGACGGACATCCCGGTGCAGTGCACGCTCAGCCTGCGCTCTAAGGTCAAGTGGGACGACATCGAGCTGTGGGAGTTCCTCAAGCGGTACGCGCTCGACAAGGAGAAGCTGTACGACCTGTCGTACCCCGTTGAGAGCCCGGCGCACCCCGGCCACGCCAGGGTGTACATCTCGCCGTCGCGCCGGAGCAGCCAGGTGCAGGCCCGCAACAGCGTGCCGTACCGCCGGCCGGACGACGACCAGATGTCGCAGCTGAGCGAGCGGCGCTGCGCCCGCTGCTACAGGAAGTTCTTCCTGTCCAAGAAAGCGAAGCTCAAGGAGTACTCCGGCGGCATCTTCGAGTACTACTGGTCGGAGGATCCCGCTTGCTGGTACCACTGGGGCAAGCTCAAGCTCGAGGAGAACAACTACGTGTACCAGTACACGTGCTGCAACGGGCGCGCCGGCTTCCACGGCTGCTCGGCGGCGAGGTTCCACGTGTGGGTGGGCGTGGACGAGGGCGACAACGGGCCGCTCGCCGGCTACGTGCAGACGCAGCCGCGGAAGAAGCCGCCTCCGGACGGCAACTACGGCGTGTACGCGCTCGACTGCGAAATGTGCTACACGGCGCACGGCCTGGAGGTCGCCAAGGTGACTGTCGTGGCCCTGGACGGCCGCCTCGTCTACGACACCTTCATCAAGCCTGAGAATGAGATCGTGGACTACAACACCCGCTTCTCGGGGATCACGCCGGAGGACCTGCAGAGGAAGGGCGCCACGCGGTCGCTGAAGCGCGTCCAGCGGGACCTGCTGAGCTTCATCAGCGCCGAGACGATCCTGATCGGGCACGGGCTCGAGAACGACCTGCGCGGTCTCAAGATCATCCACAGCACGATCGTGGACACCGCGTTGCTGTTCCCGCACAAGCGCGGCTTCCCCTTCAGGCACTCGCTCAAGAGCCTGGTGAACACCATCCTGAACCGCGACATCCAGGGCAACGCGTCCGGCCATAACAGCTACGAAGACGCGTGTGCCTGCATTGAGCTCATTCTGTGGAAAATGCGGAGGGACACCCGGCCACTAGCCGAAATCACCTGCTGATGGGAATTTCCATCCCCAAAGAACGCGAGTGAGAGCGGAGCGCGCCAAACTATGGAAAATCTCTGTGTGCGCGAGGTTTTTATAAGACTGAAGCATGACTGGCAAGTCATTAACTGTTCGTCTGTGATTATTATTATTCAGACTTTTTTTAAAAATGAAATGCTGCCAATGACGTGAGCTAGTTGTGTGCCGACCAACAAAGCCAACGATTTGGTTGCCGTGATAGCGACCAGCGCAGCGACTGGTATCAACTTTTCCGCGGTGATATGTTTTTGCTAGTAAGATGTTTTAATTTATTTAGTCCATGAGGATTTTCGTGCGACCATTCCTGTTTTAAGTTACGAGTGTGTTAGCGTGCACAATTTGACACCCACGACACGGAGCTCAAGTGTAAACCCTTGGCTCCCGGAATAGTGCGAAGTCTACTGTCAAGTCAGCGGAACGGAAAATGAAGAAGAAACTAGGACAAGCTTAGCTTGCTGCAAATCAGCCGGACAACGTCAGGGGACAAACTTAGACTTAAAAGCGGGCATCTGAATAAAAATAATAGCTTTGTGGAGCGCGTTGCCTTTGAAGAGCTTATCTAGTCTTATCGTAGTTCCATGCTGGTCTTTTTCAACCAGCGTAGTCTTCCGGCAGAGCGTTGTGCTTCCAGCAGCCAATACAACGACTGTCCCGCGCTCATTTGTAGCCCATCCACCACCCACCCTTGTGGATCCGTCCATTAGCGTTTACAACCGCCTTCCTTCTCGTACGCACTTCTACGCTACTTTGTATCGTACCGCCATTGTTATTACAGTAACGGCATCTCAAAGTGGGACAGCACTTGCTGCCATCTAGCGGTTGAACGCAATACTATTTATAAGGCTTTGCAGCCTTTGCAACGGTCCAAAGAAATCGGATCTTAGTTGTGTGTACAATATCCAGATGGCGCCACTTCATGGTAGCCATTTTCCTCAAACGTTTTGTGGCATCTGAGACTCACGTCAGGATTTTTTAAATGGGCGTTTGGTAAACGCGATTTTGAAACCCCCTGGGAAAGTAATCCCCAATTTTATGTGTCCAACAGTGGGAACCATTTTTAGACTAGATTTTGTCCATTTGTGTGAATAGTCAAATCTTGTGTGAAGAGGATAGGTACCTTTTAGAGACTTCTCATCATCTTCCGAGATGCGACTCTTCATTTTTAAACCTTTGCAATCTTTTATACGTGTAGAGTATCTGTACAAAGCGGTCGTTGAAGCATTTTTTCTTACGACATTTTCCGCTCTAAAAATAGCAATTAGATGTAATTTTCGCATTCGTCTACATGCTTGGACACATCTGATGTGAAGTTATAAATAACTACTGTTATGACGACTCAGGACAATCTTCGCATCAATACCGCAGCTCACAATTAACTTTTGCATGTAATTTTTATGTACTGACTGGATGTCCGCGTTTGGGAGGGAATTCGAGGCGGAGGAGTAAATTCAAACTGACTGTGATTTGACTTCACATCGTTTTCCAGCCTCGCTGCGCCTCCGCGCCTTGCGATCAAGAACCCATGCAAGTTTGCTATCATGAGTGGTAAGCGAACGAAAGTGCGTCGAAGAGAAAGTCAATGTCAATTTAGCCCACACAAATCAGTACACAATCACATGTTAGTTGTTTTCTTTGAACCGAATCATCAATCTGCGACTTTACGAATTAATTTGAAGACGATTCAAAAGGCTGTAAGTTCCCGCTGATTGAGAAATGTCATAATTTATTTAGAAGCCCTAAACTTTTATGTTTGATCTCATATTTGTGAATAGTTAATATAGGTTGTTTTTATCTTCTATTTGGCAGGTCTGTGTGTTTGGTATTGTGTGTGTCGAACGAAGTGAGTTTTGCCTTAACAAAGCGCTGCCAGCAATAAATGCGATCAATGTCTCCGTGAAGATCCTAAACTTCAAAGATCGGCGAAATCAGTCTAGAGAAGTTGAGGCTAAAAGCCCAACTATTCTAATGATGCGAGTTTTGCCTTAACAATCGCGCTGCCAACCTAGAATACGATCAATTTCTCTACAAAGGTCCTAGGCTTTAGAGTTCAGAGATCGATGGCTTAGGGCCGATCGTCCGAATGACGCGAGTCTCGTCTTATTAAAAAACGCTGCCAACGCGAATTTTGATCAACTTCGCCAAAGATCCTCAATGTAAAGAAAGGCAAGATAAATGGAGATAGGACAAGAAGTTGCGATAGCACAACCTCGTCCAACGGCTCGGCCTTTTTCTCTCGGTTTGTAAAACCAAAACTGTCGTTTGTAGAGCCTTCCTATCTTTAATTCGAGGATCTTTACGTTTCACTTGCATCCATGTAATATAGCTGTAGATTTGAACATATGACGATTGTGAATATAATTGATTCCTTGACCGTGTATCATGTAGTGCACTGCCATTCGGTTTTTGTACGATGGTATCCCTTAAATGTCACTCTTTCGAGAATTGGAATCGTTTTTATGGTTCAGCCGACACGCAGAGTCGCAACCGCCCCCTCCAACAGAGACAAGCAGAGGGACCGCGGTTTTTGATCCGGACGGTTCTTTGCAAGGCGGTGAGCGAATGCCCACTTTGTATGTTTGTAGGTTTGGATTAGTAGGCTTTGTATCGTGAGTCTCAGTATTGTTTGTTGTGAATGAAGGGTACAAATAAATATTTAATGTAAAAAAACTTGTTGTGTGATATGTAAATACATTTTACGATGAAAAAATTTGGTCTCTGTGAGACTGAGCGAGCCTCGCGACTTTGATCCGCCTAAAACCGTATCTCGTTAATTCCTTTGTTACTTCTGTGTGTTTGGTCTCAAGTCAATCAGATCATTCTGGGAAACTAGGAAATGAACTTTTTTTAGTTTTATAGATAGGTAAAATGGAAAAATAAAGAGACTCAACATATCACTTGTTTTTGTCGTCTTTTCTCTTGCACTGCCAAACGACACGTTTTCGCCGAAGTATAGTTGACCTTGTGTTTTACACGTTGTGCGTCGAAATCACTTTGGGCATCAGCACTAAATAATCTATCGACGAAATGTTATCTGTAAGTGCAAAAGAGATAAAAGAAGCCTGCGTCGAACACACCTCGTCTTTTCTTATTCCTCGAACCGGATCTTTTTTTAGGCATACTCCGTCATGGAGAAGATTAACCTTACTTATTTGTAGTAACTTAATTATTTTTTTCTGGCGAGCCTTAGGAGTCCAACAGGATGCTCTTGAAATACGCTTCCACTGTCGAAATGCGCGTCGTCTTAGGGAGAAGCGGTTTAGGTTTTTGCTCATAAAGCTTAATGTAAAGTCTCCGTCTTTTCAGGCGTAACTTTACTTAATTTAGGTACAATTTTACTCTCTCAACCAACATATCAGTTGGCCTTTTCTTTACCTTCTTGTCGTGTGCTAAAATATTATTTCACTCCCCCCCCCTTTTTTTCTTTTTTTCCCATGGAGCAAAGACGCTATGAATGCTATAATTGCAGCATAATCCCCGTCCGTGACAGTGTGCATTCCGATAATCTAAAGTTTTAAAAATGATCGGTTCAAAGCGGTTTACTTGGTCTGTGACTTATCGTTTTGACCAAGTTTCACAGTAAAACCACAGCCATGGTAGGTGAAGAGGACGAATAGTGGAAAGCGTGCAGTTTTTGTCCTATGCAAACCAGCAAAAGAAAAGAAAAGATTGCTTGATAGGAAAAATCGGGTTCTATCTTATAAAGTGGACCATTTTTCTTCTCTCCTATTTTTTGTCCACGCCATCATGGAAGTTCCATGACGCCATCCATCAGGATATCTTAATGTAATAAATTAAGAAAAAGTAATTGCACTCCTAAACCTAAAAAAAAAGCTGTGAAATTTGCGGGACGATTGGGCGCTATTGATTTTCACTCGTTTTCCGAGAATAAACTACAATTTCGACGGGTGTCAAGTCGCGGATGTGAATCCAGAGGTAGGCAACTCACGGACCACCACAGGCTGCTTTAGCCATGGTGTTGATAAACTTAACGTAAGTACCGGTTGATCTAGACGCCAGATTTTTATCTCGGTTGCAATGAATACACGAGTGCTTTAAACGTAAAGTTTAGTACGGGCTTGCGCCTGCAAAAGATCACTTTCCTGAACGTATTCACACTCGTAAAGAGTCTGCTCGAAAAGTTGAAACTCGTAAGCCTGAGTACCGTATAACAACTCTTTCCCAGATTAAAGCGAAATATTCTATTGAGAAACAGTCCAGAATAACGTTCTGTGAATCATTTAAACGTTATATCGTCACCTGACATATATCGGCATAGTCTTTTTAATCCGTTCTAATAATTCGGCTCGATTCTTTTCCTAGTGGGCCTTATCGATAGCAAAGGAGATAAACGAAAATACGTCTTAAATGTGTTGAGGTGTGACCTCAGAGATAAGTCCCGTTCAAGAAATCTAAGAGCTCCAACGCGCTATTTTGCTTTGAAATTCTAGTCACCTGAGTATGAAATGGTCTCGCGGCGCGCTGCTGTCAAAAGCTCTCCGCTGACGTCAAAATAAATCTATTTAAAAACGCGCTCTTTGGCCCTTGAACGCAAGCTGTCAAGGCGCTAATTGTAGTTTGACGTTTCCCCTGCATTTGTTGATTTAATGATTTCCTCGTTCGAATCTAGGATTTTTCTTTGTTATGGACCGATTTAATGGTCGGAAAATTCGAATTCGTGTATTACCGGTAGGCTTACGTTTTTTTTCTTCTTTATAGGCTGGATGTTTTTAACCCACTACTGCCCAGCGATACCGTTCGTAAACAGAAAAAAAAAATGTTTTAGAGGATCTTTTCAGTTTAATAATGTCACAATTCAAAAAATATCACTCCTCTAGAAACTTGAAATTCAATAATTTAGGCATTTTTAAAAGCCTAAAATTTCGTATTTTAATGAAAAAATCCTTCTAATTTCTCTTAAGCTAAATTTCATTCCAAATTCTTTGGGCTGTTATGGGTTAATGTTGCATAGCGGTCTCCCTTAGTCATCGGAACTAACCGAGCTAGTATAGGTATTCGAAGTGTCTATTCGCACGCAAACTCCAATTCAAAATACATTGGGCCTTCTCGACGTGCGTTAAAGTCTCTCCATGTAAATGCGTGCTTGTCAATGGCGCACGAATAGAACAGACCTTGTAGATGTATCCTGTGTTTGATATGAGTAATATGGATTGTTTTAGATCGCTCAATCTTTATCGTGTGGATCACCAGACGGAACAATCCGACACCCTCGTTTATAATGATTTTTTTAAAATAAGCATTTCATTGTATTGTTGTAGATGGCGCTATCTTCGTGTGGAGCACCAAGGACTGGAGTAACCCGAGTCACAAATTTATCCGACTGAACGTCGATTTTGACTACGCTACGCATATTCGATGGAGTCCCGATTCAAAAGCATTCGCCATCCATAAATTCACTGGAAACAGTTTAGAAGTTTACAAAGTTGGACGGAAACCCAATGGGTGGGTCACAACACCGACGAAAGCTGCAGTAACCTACAAGCCTGTAATTTTCTTATCCCCTTTCCCCTCCCTTCATATCTTAAGTGACGGTATTTTCATTGCGTGCAATTATTTTGTTATTTCAGAAACATGATAAGGATGTCGTTGGAATGGATATCGCCCCTACAGGTCGCTTCATTATGACGTGCTCGGAAGGAAATGACCTAGTTTTATGGGATGTCAAAGGCAGGGTCATCCAACAATTAGATACTCTATGTATTGAGACCTATAAGGCGCGGATTTCGCCATGCGGGAGATTCGTCGCAGTTTCAGGTAAATATTCAGACTCACGTTCAATGCCATATAGCGTATTTATCAACCTTCATCTTCTAAGTATTTTTACCCTGTTTACCAAAGAACGCCTTAGAAATCCATATATTTTTTTTTTTAGAATAATTCGCTTAAGGGGAATCTAGCGACGGTATCTTAAAAATTCCGTTTTTGGCGCACCTCAGGGCTGCGATATCAAGAATCGGCCGCCGTCGATTTGCAAACTTAAATATTACAAATCTGAATATCAAGAAATGACCTGAATAACTATCATATCAGGCCTAGAAAATTTAAAAAGGTCGTTTTTTCATATTTCAATCCGTTTTAAATTTACTGGTCGTGAGTTATGTAGGTCATTTTTTTGATGTTCGATAGCTAATGATTATGTTAACAAATCGACGGCGGCCGATTCTTGATATCGCAGCCTTGAAGTGAGTAATGCGCGAAAAATTGAATTTTTCAAGATGGCGTCGCTAGATTTCCCTTAAAATTACTTAATCAGGAAAACAAGAAAAAAAGAGCAAGCAGATCATTTAGGTATTTTTTTCATTTATTTGAAAAGTATTTTATTTTCCGAGGTTACTTTAATAATATTCCTAAAGGTTATAGTTTCTTCCATAGGTCTATCATGGTAGGACGCGATTAATATGCTCGCTTTTTCTCCATAGGCTTTGTTCCCGATGTGAAAGTATGGGATGTGAATTACGCCAAAACCGGTGAGTTCGAGAAGTTGAGCCGCGCGTTTGACCTGAGGGGGCATTCGGCCGGTGTTCTGGACTTCGCTTTCACATCGGATTCGTCCAAAATGGCTACTGTTTCCAAGGACGGAACTTGGGCCGTTTTTCAAACTGATGGTAAGTTTACTACTTCCTAGGGCGATCAGTAATGCGCCCGGAAAAAAAATGGGTCTGTCAGAAAGAGTTTGCAGTCCCTAACTTTCCAAAGAAATTTTCTTGCTGATATCGGATTGGTAGATTGATATTTCATGCTTTAGACGCGTGTTTCATCAGTGAATCTCAAAAAAATGAGAAGAAAAAAAATGAGGTTAACGGCATTAAGGAAATTCACAGTTTTTCGTGGATAAGAAGACGGCGAAAGTCCTAAACCGGGATTTTTCATCAGTCCCATTGCAGGGCAGATTATTTCTGCCTCGACTGTATTCTTTGAAGCCCTATAAATCTCCGATTTTTCCGCTTTTCCTCATCCGTGATAATAGAGGATCTTGGATAAAAGCGAGTGCCTATAACGAAATTCGTTTTATTTTCAGTCAATTACCGTGAGGAAGAAGAGCAACGTCTCTTGGTTCACGAGAAGCATCACATTGATGTCTCAGCTTACCGCCCTCATCTTGCTCTGAGTCCAGACGGCGAAGTAGTTGCTATTTCCGCCGGAAGTGCTTTGCATCTGTATTTGGTATCAGCCAGAGTTCTTCACCGCAAGATTGACGGCATCTTTTCAGGTATGAACCGATATTTTTTTCACAAAGCTTAATTTGTTTCCCGGGGGTTGATGAATTCGGAATAATTTAGAGATTGCGGGAGAGAGCCTTATAGGGATAGAGGCGACAACTTATTGCCGCGGTGTGCGCTGACCGAGGGATGCATGAAACCAGCAACGCTGATTGTAGGATGCAAGAGTGACGTGGCATTGACGCCTCTCTACTTTGCGAGGCTCTCTAGATTACGGATGCGGAGACGTTTGTCAGATCCGTGGAGGACTTTCTTGAAAACTAACCTAACCACGTTCAGGTTGGAATCAACCTGATCTTTCATCTTGGCGTTATCATCAACTCAAAGTCAGCCGATGCAAAGAGCACGTTTCTGCGGAAACTATCGCACGGTTTTGAGCGCGCTTTAGATCTGTGATGTGGCACGACCTTTTTATGTGATCAGAACAATCTCCGCTACTTAAGGTTTCCTTGCAACTTTGTTGAATGAATTTATTTTGTTGTAGGACCAATTACGAAGATTCTTTTTGACGCTACCGGGAAGTACATTTTGGTGAGCGGGGATAAACACGTTCGCATATTCCACAATGTTAGTTCCTATCAAGCCCTTATTCTTACGTGCGAGCTCAAACTTCGCGCTACTGGTCTCAACTCTGCGACCAAGGAACGGTTGAAAAATTACATTCGCGAGGCGGACACGTTTCTTCAGAAAATCGGCGAAAAGAGAATGGCCATCAATTGAATATTGTTCTAACACTTTTGTTCATGATTTTGATTCTATAACTGCCGTCTTTCAGCATTTTTATAAAGTTTGTATCGGTATTAAATGAATTGATACTAATAAACTCGTCTATTTTTAAGATGTTGGTTTAAGAATTAAGCTGAGGCTTGTTGTTCGCATTATTTATTATTCCGATGTCTAGACATGAAATACGTTACGTCCTCAGGACAGAGCTTCGCCGTTCAACACAATAAATACACACAACAGTCTAAACTCCACAACAGAGGAAACAATATGACGAACAATACAGGTCCAGTACCAAAAATACTTCAGCTAATCGGAAATATTCCTAAAAAGGACCACAGAAAAAGGATTCCATGAAAAAAGAAAGGTTTTGCGTGGAACATTACGGACAATTTTCCTTGCCACGAGAACAACGAAAGGCCTTCTTCTTTTACAACCTCATCTGTTGGCTGCACGTACAATTTCCATAATTTTTGCTCTAAATGAGCTTTTACTTAAAACACTCACCTCCAAACCTCGGTATTCGAGGCGTTGCGAGATCAAATCACAATATTTAAAAAAATATCAACTAAATCTCGGTTGCAACTAACGGATAACGTTTGCGGCTGTGAAGAAGGCGGCGGCCTTTATATGTTCTCGCTTAAGGAAAAAAATGAACATGAAGTGAATTACAAAATAAAACAGTGCTAATTGTAGTAGGGTGAGTTATAGGGTTCTTCCCCGCGATAACGAGGCGTCCTCATTACAGGTGAAACGCTCCTCGTGCTCGGTACACTAGCAGCGCTGTAGGAATTATCCGAAATATCTGGTCGCTCGGAGTAGGCGTAATTGGGTCCGAATTTTTCATAATTAACGTATTCCTGCTCTGTCGGGGGAGGGGATTTCGGGTAGTTGCCTCCCGTTAGAAGGTTCCCTACTTCTATCAGAAGAACTCGGACTACTTTAATCACGGCTATGTGCGCAGCGAACTGTAAAACGAGAGCCCCAAAGCCCTTGTACAAACCCGGAACACCCTCTTGGTCCAACGTCGTCCTGTAGCAGTCCATCAGACCAGCATAACTCGTCAAGATCGGTGTAACCGCTTTTCCGCTATCTAAGTTGTCTATAATAGTTCGGGTTCCTTGTAGGTGAAGTCTGGAAACAGAAAGACTAGTGATTTCCTTGAACTCCTCGAATCTGTGTAACAAAGCTCAAACGCTCTTCAAGCTCCGCGGCCGAATTTCTCATAGTTACCTGTGAAGAATGGTTTCTAGTGGGAAAAGCATAACTTCTGCCGTGATGAGGCCCACGATTGACGAGGTCACCTCGATGTCTTGTTTCACCGCGGTCGGGTCTCTCCTGTAGGCTCCCTAAAGAGAAAAAAAATCCGTCATAAACTGTTAATTTTCTACTTCAAGCGTTCGACCATGGAGGATTACAAAAGTTTTGTAATCCTCCATGTTTCTTCCCTGGATTAATTAACCTTCCAAAGCATCGTTAGAATAAAGGACATAAAATCGCTTCGCTCATCTTAGGTGTCGGCAACGAAAGATGGAACATAAGATCTGAGAGATTCTCTTTCCAACTTTGCAAAGCACCTGACATTTCTTCGATACAAACAGGGGTGCGTTCGAAAACACCACCCAAAGGGTATTCTGTCTTTCTCTCTTATGAGAGCTCCATGTGTAAGACAGCGACAGAACATCGTCGGGTGCCATTTTCGAACGCGTCCCAGAGGAAACGTTACTTGCCTGTCTCTCTTCTTCAACCCGATGCCGCCACATGAGGAACAAAAACGATCCTTTTCTTGTGACAGCAGCCACAATATACTTGAGTAGTCCACAGACCACTGTTGGTGCCACCAGCGCCCACACCGGGAGCATCCGTCCTGCACAAAACAAGTAATTTACTTGCCGCGGTGGCTCATTATCGCAAAAACCCATCATTGCTCAATGCACATACCGCTTAAAAGAATACCTGACAAAGAGTTTTGCCATATTTTATCACAATTCGAAGACTGAAACTGTGTGAAACTTTACTTCCAAGGAACTTAAAGGCCAGGGAAATAAATTAACGAAAATTTAGATTTTAGGATTTTGGATTTGAATGAATAGTCTGATTCGATTTTTTAATTAAATCACCAAAAAAAAATTTGGTCAACCCAACCCACAAAAACTTAAAAAATACAGTCCACTTGGCAAGAGAAAGTCCGAGAGATAAGGAACTTGAATTGTAACAGCTTTGTTCGGGGGAAAAAAATCACTGAAAAACGACTGTTTTAGAGATGGGATGCCAAAAATATGTTATATTTTTTAAAGCCGACTTTCTCTTGTCTCCAAAGAAGGATTAACAGGTAAAATATTTTCTCAATTCACGTGAATGCTGGAGTAAAGCCTGTGTGCTGTAAAGGTCTTCATGAGTGTTTCATTATTTTATGAGAGCGCGGTCGATAAAGTTCACGAGACATGATATTCACCTTTTTTCGGTGATCCCCAGCTGACTAGCCGCGTCGCTCCTTCTTTGAAAACATCGAATATTCCTGGTTTTTCGCTCGCAATGTCGCTCTGTACAGTCTCCACCAAGCTAGCTGAATAAAACGGTGTTGTAATCGCCAGGCTGACGCTGAAAAATAATGCCATATGTTGGAGTAGAAGCAAATTTTTTCTAAAACTTCAAAAAAATAGAAATAAATTGAATCATAAATCTTAAAAAAAAGAGAGAATCATATGATTTTCTTTTCTTTATTTCTTTCTTTTTTTTTTTGAGCGTGCCTTTTTTTGGAGAAAGGCATTATAGTTTTGCCCAAAGTTTCAACTTTGTTTAGTCAAATTGACAAGCATTAAAAAATAAATGGCTATAGTTTTAGGCAATTTTGCATGCATGTGGATCTATTATTCAAAATGGCCACAGACATCTAAAGAAGTACCCGCAAAAACGTTTTTTTTTACAAACATTGCCACAATATCAAAATAATTCAAAATCATTTTTCTTTTGAAAACAAAAACGCTAGGGATCATTGAGGAAAAAAATCTTATATTTTTCACTGGAACACCTTTTTTTATGCAGGGCAAATACTTACCATTTCAGGAGTAAGTGTTGGCCAATCATTTTCCAAGAGCTATCTAAAGATACTTCCCTGAAAAAAAAAAAAAGGTTTGAAAAACTCACATGGAAATGAAACTTTATTAAGTAATGCGTACAAAGAAATACTGCCTTTGCTGACTTACTTTGAACATGGGGTAAATTTACTCATGAAGTCCTCTACTGCCAGTGTCATTCCTCTGACAAAAAGAACACTCCCAAGACCCTTACAAAATGTGTTCACTCCCTGTCGTTGCTGTAATCTAACAATGACAGGAAGAAGTGTGAATGGGACTAGATGATACTTGCGGGAACAATTGTGTACCTGGAGAAATTAATACAGCATGATGTTTGAAAATGCAACTTCAAATTGTATAATTATGGTAAGTGGCATTAAAGGAATCACAGAATTACCTGACATTGCCGTCTTAGAACAACAAAGGGGTGACTGAGAAGATTTTCAGTGATGATGGTAGCCAGGCCCACCCCCACACCAACGTAGCGCCTCACTACATCTGAAAGAAGACATACTTTTGAAACTATAGTTGTTGAGAGGAAATTCAGTCAAATTGGATCAAAAGCATAATTTTCATGTGAAATCATAAGGACACATCCCTTGAGGGAATGAATTCTACTTCACAAATCACGACAGCACCTAACCTCTTAGGCATTTATTACACAACGTATGGCACGGCATAGTAATGAATTTCAAGAAGTTTTCAATATTCAAAAAATGTCATAAAAGTATTCCTTGCCTTCTCGCTCATCCGGGGACCGGTGTGCTGGTCTCAATTGCAAGTCAACTTGCTTTGAACGGCTGTTTTGGTAAACAGGAATGTTCCCGGGATAAACGCTCCTCCATGATTCATCTTCAGACAAATCTTTATAATTTGCATGTCGATAAGTATCGTCTATTCCTGCCATATTTTTGAACACTATGAACTAACAAACGATTAATTTCTAAATTAAGTAACAAGAAAGAAATGCGATCATCCCCCTTGTTGATGGTTTTGGTTTGTCGTCTGCTACGCAGCAGCAAAGCAGCAAAAGAGAAGGCACACAGTCTGTGGTGTCCCCACCGATTACTTAGTCTATGGTCGAGTGAGTTGCTCTGTGGGTTTCCCCCTCTCTCCGCCCGGTGCACTCTGTGCTTGCATCTAGGACAATATTGTCCTAGGCTGCATTCGATTTGGAGTTGTGAAAGTTGTGCAACTTGTGACACCTGTGACGCGTGTGTCAGAAGGCGGTGTGGCGCGGGGCGCGGGCGCGGCATCTTTATCTATGGGGC
>Ga0058701_10000768_pt1 | contig 21555 bp, 13 predicted proteins | sample AgamicOrMae_FD_97039 | JGI IMG/M metagenome (GOLD analysis project Ga0058701, IMG submission 97039) | Agave microbial communities from Guanajuato, Mexico - Or.Ma.e | ecosystem: Host-associated > Plants > Phyllosphere > Phylloplane/Leaf | place: Guanajuato, Mexico | collected 2012-06-04 | reverse complement strand
GGGGGGGGGGGGGGGGGGGGGGGGGGGGGGGGGGGGGGGGGGGGGTGGGGGGGGGGGGGGGGGGGGGGGGGGTGTGGGACTGGTAAACGGTTCGCTGTCGTTGGGAAACAAGCCGCATTTCCTATGGGGCTTGACGTCAAGCCCAGCGGCGCTACGGCGCAGCGTGCTTCAGCCTCAAAGGTACAAACAAATCAAACGAGCAGCCCGGCCAATTACTTTAATACGACCGGCCAGGACGAAGAAAGCAGCCAAAGGAAGAGAGATAAACGGCATACCCCCGCGAGATATCCTTCTCCGTGATATTCCTAGAAATACATTTTAAAAAGCTGCATTTAATAAATTTTACTGTTAATACGTCGCGAACCCAGAGGAATATATAAGGAATGTTCGCCGAGATCCGAGCTTATTTCAAGCGGTCGTTATATGTTAAGCAGCATCGGGCTTGCTGACAGCTGAAGCATCCAACCTAATTTAGGTTAACCTAAACTTTGACTAGATCGAGGAAATCTAGTTAACTCTGAGATTCCGTAGGTTATCCCAGCTTCCTCGGATTGGTCCTCATAAAGCAAGGGATTTAATAACCCGGAGAGAAAAAAAATGTGTCCCCTCTCTGTTCCACATGCGGGTGCGTCGCTAGGTTCTCCCACTCTCGCGCCTCGCAATATTCGCTCCCCATCTTCCCCTTGGCCTACGCGCTAAAAAGTAGACTCATTTCTTTTCCAATTAGGGAAGGGGGTTGGGGGTTGGGGGTTGGGGGAAGGGGGAAAGGGGAAAGAGGGGAGCGCCTGATTTCGCACCTGTGGCTAATCCGACGCGACGGTCCTATATTTAGAAAGGCATGCAGGTGCACTTTCCACAAGTGTGCTTTTTCTCCCCCAAGTCTTTTAACTCGGCACACATAATTTCCCTCATTACGAGGAAATATGCCGGTTTCGGAAGGTGGCCCACTAGCTTTTAAAGGGGACGGCCAATAAGGCACTTTTCACCACTTCGTTTACCTCTCAATGGCTGATTCGTGCCATATTTATCCTCGTGTATTCTGATAGGGATTTTATATTTTTGGTGAAAATTTGCCTCGTGTTTTCTGATAGAGTAAGCCCTACTTGTAGTAAAAGTTTGCAATTTTTGAATATTTTGCATTACATTATTTGGCGCCAAATTTTATTTATCTCGATCAAAAACTACGTTTGAAGACGGTCTTCCAGACATAGGTTTATTTGCATAGAAATAATAGCAAATATTTAGATGCTACGCGGAGGATAACCTCCAAAATACACGCCAATTTATCTGTCTTGACTGCCAAAAATTCAGAAGTGGTAAAGTTTAGAGCATATTAATTTTAAAAACTGGAATACTTTTGAGATAGCCATTAAATGTAGTAAGCTGAAATATTTTGTAGCGAAATCAACTTGAAATCAACAGCTCTCGCAAAAAGTTCACGGCTACAAGATTACGAAATACATCAATTTGTAACATATTACAGTATGCAAGCTTTTCATTTGAGAGATAAACTTCAGGAGTCGCCCCTAAACAGATAAAGTCGTCCCCCTCTGCTTAAGAAAGACGGCGTGACAAACCGCAGACGAAGATGAAGATGCCATTCAATTGACACAAGCCTCTCGAAATTTGACTGTTGCCAAAGATTGTACCTCTCCCAGGACGTGCCCTTCCGTGCCCTGCTCTGCCCTACCCTGCCCTGCGTTCCTGCCCTTCCCTCCTCGGCTATGTAAATAAAGACGCGGCGCGGCGTGTACAATGATAATTGCTTTCCAAGTTGGATATTCCTTTACCCTCTCATTCTGCGCTGACAACGAGGCGACACCAAGTTTGCACAATAAATGGACTCCGCCAGCATCCTTGATGAGCAGGAAACTCTGCCGACTCCCCGCAAAAGAAGCGTTTCCCAATCGAAGGGGGCCCCCCTCGCGGTGAGAGAGCACCAGAGTCGGTCGTGCCCCCCATCCCCCCCACCCCCGAGGCCCCCCGAGTCCGCCCAAGCAACTCACAAAGCAAATTGGGACCGAAACATAAAAGAAAACATCTTTGGCTTATCCGCACGACAAAAGTCGATATTCTATGCGGAAGTACTTTTTAAGGAGGGTGCCATGAGAGGAAGGGAGAAGCACAAGTGTCAAGGCATGAAGGAGGTGTCATGAGGGGAGGAAAGTGTCACGGGAAGCCGCGAGGCGAAGGGGCCGTTGAAGGGTTAAGGGCAACACATGGGAGAAAGTGACGAGGGGGTAGGCTGTGACAGTGTTACGGAAATGGAGATTTGGCTGGCCGGCCGGGACTGGAGATGGCATCCAGGATGCCATGCTGGTATCTTGAAAAGGAGAAGAAAAAGTGATGTGAGATAAAGGGTACGAACAAGAGGTGCCGCGAGCAAGAGGAAATGCGATTGGGGAGAAAGGGAAACCTAGAAGGTACTGACCAGAGGCGTCGATGGGTGAGTCAGAAAAAAGGGTTCCATGGACGAGAACGAAGAAGCGGCTTCAAAGGGATAGGTAAGGGCTACTATCAAGAAGCAAGAATAAAAATTAGACGTGGAAGAAAATACGAAAAAATAAAAATACCGTAAGAAAAGGAGAGAGAAAAGAAAAGGCAAAGTAAAGAATGATGATAGAAATAATCCTCGTGCTCTACTGGGAAGAAGATGCGGGCGTTTGTTGACAAAATATGCCATGTCACTGAATTTTATTCCTGAACCGAATCAAAACGACGTCTATTGTCTCACAACATTAATTCACGTCTTAAAAAATTCTTGGACCTAATTCGTCTTAACTTTTCTAAGCGATTTTATAGATTGACTAATCGTCTCTAAAATAACATTTCGAGCTTCTTAAAGGTTCAGCGGTTCTCAACCGTGGGATCATGAAGAGGGTCCTGGGTCGTAAGGTGTCGGTAAAACTCGTCTCAAACGCGTCATTTGCTGTAAATTTACGTGATTTTAGGCTGAGGGCGTTCGTGTCTTCAAACAAGCAGCCCGAAGACCGTGGGGCTGAAACCATTCAGGTTCAGCTTCTTCGCAAGCTTTTCCAAACAAAAACGCAATCTTCCATAAGCTAAAAATAAAAGTCTTTCTACAATCGTATTTAGAAAAATCCTGAGCCAAAAAGTTTTTCCCCGAATCATTTTCTTGGAAGTAATGGATTTCGCACGTAATTCAGGGAAAAAAGCGATTCGCCGCGAGCAAACAGCACGAGCAGGTAAAAAGTTAAATCTTTGAGCCGATCAAGTGCCTCACCGGCCGGTGAGGGGTGGTGCAGCTGCGGCAGTTCTTGGGAGAGAGCGCCCTAGAGCAGCACAGCTCCGACGTTTGCACATTAGCGCCGTTGGACTTGACATTCTGGCTGGGCTGCAGCCTCCCCCAGCCCGCAACCTGACCCCCAGCGGAGCTCGCAGGCTGGGGCATTCGTAGCGCATCCTTCCCCTAAACTTGTCTGGATATGGCTGGAGCAGCAATTTTATCAATTCCAGCCGTGCAGTTGACTTTTACCGACCCCCTTACGAATCATCTGACTCTGTCGGGGATTCAGCGCCCTCTGTAGGCGGGATTTCGAGGCAACTTGCCATCGGATTGCCTCTCATAGAGTGCTTGGCTTTGAGGGATCGAGCCGAGCCACAGGCAGGCCACAGGTGTCGGAGCGAGAACATCGCACTTCCGACGGAAACTTGATGCGGCTATAAAAAATGTTATCAGATCGCTGTAATTAATCGACTTTGTATGCAGATTTCCCAAAGTCCAGGTGGATCACTTTCTTCTTTACAAAATTAATGGTTTATCTCTTATGTTCAGGTTGATGATTTAAAATTACGCTATCTTATAAATCGCAGACGATACAAGCTCCTGTGAAAAAATTCTCGCTCCAAATTACGGTTTAAATAAAGGTGTAATTCTCGCATAGAACGTAGTCTGCTTTTGGTGTAATATGAAATGAGCTGTCATGAAGGCGCGCACCCAAATATTCGGCGCACAAACGAATGTAATAAGTTGAATCGTCGCTGATTATCGCTGCAATCGGCCCGCTGCACCGAGCACGGCCGATCTCGATGTGAATAATAGTGGTTTCCAAAGCCAATGCTACCGCCGCCCATCAAACGCGAATTCCATCATTCTCACTTTTGCCGATGCATTGCCTCAGATAGCAAATAAAAGCACCTCGGGCACTACAGCCCAACCCCTTTCATTAGACCAATTTTAAAATTCAGCGCCAAATGTGGTCAGAGAGAGCAAACTCATATGCAGCTATTCTGCAACGTGAAGCAAGGCAGTGTAATCGTATCACCTCTGTTATGTATTTTTAGGTCGAATTTAGATAAAATTTGATATTTTGCTTGCGGTAGATTCTGCTGTGGCTCGGATGAGTTTCCGAGTAATGCTCAAGGAAGTTTAAACGTTACTTTATTTGACGTTTAAACAAACGAAGTTGACCCTCTTAAGGAGCATAGAGTACCTCGATAGGTCCAAAAAACAGTAGCCCCTATTATCTTGTATAAATATAGGTAGCCTAGCTAAAACTGATGGATCTATGGAATCTGGCCGGATGGGTAACACCTCGCCAACCTCGGGGCCGCTGATTGTAGCAAGTAGAATATAAAATACTGAGGATAGTTTTCAGAATGCCTTCTAGTCACAGAGTGCGACACATATTTTGTCGGGAAAGTACAGTATAACTGAGGGCAGTAGACCTCAGCCAGGAAAAAAAGAAATGGAGAGAGGAAGGAACGGTAAAATATTTTACATTTTCTTTCATTTTAGACGTTTGTGTGCGGGTTTTTTTGAAATAAATTTCGCTTTCAGCCGTCGTGGCAGCCCGGAGGTTGGGAGGAAAGGGGGGTCCTTCCGCCGTGTTTCACAGAATTCCCCGCTCTCCCAATGGCGTGGCCTCCGTCGCATGGATTTCAGTGCCACACTTTATTTAACCGTATTCTCCGGCATCTACATGACAGGAGAAATATTCCTAATTGAATCCAAAGCGGAATTCCTCCATATTAATTCTGAACTAAAAAATCGCCCAGTTACGTTTCTTGCTCTTCCAATCATGTTTCATTTTTTAGCTATCGTCTACCTTCAAAAGTTGAGGGAAGCTATATCGAAAAGAGGCAAAGGTTACCTCTAAAAGTCAAAGGTCTTAGAATTTGCTGCTGCTAGCGTTCATTTCGCGATTTCAAAACAGGATTCGCCTTTGGAAGGGCAAAAGATGTTCCAGCGACGTTAGGACAAAACGAAGCAAATGTAATCGACCATCAGCTGTGCGTAGCGGCTGCGTCTCTGGCACGACCGAGGCGAGGGTAGGCAACCCGCCCAACAGCTGGCCGGAATCGACTATCGCCTTCAAGCCTTGGCTTGTACATTACATTGTACAAGCTGAAAGAGATTTATAATTTTCATTTCGGTGTCACTGCAACGGTCGACTGAATGAACTATGGCAGTCACTTGGCGGGGGTTGGAGCTAATGCCGTCCCGGCAGCGCCCCCCCCCGCTACCCTCCCCTCGGTTGCGATTTTGATCAAAAGTTAGGGGCGCTTGCCGTTATTTAGGGCTCGAAAAGGTAGGGGCGACGCTGCCCTATAAAGTTCTGCGTCCTGTAGTTTTAAGCAGAGGTGTGAAGTCCACCCATCCAAGTCTTTAGCAATGAGCATTGGACTTCTGGGCGTTTCCCCAACACAGTAAATTTGGAAGATGTAATTCAACATGTCAACTTTACGTGTGTTGACCGAATCAGGTCCAGCCGCTCTTAAGGATGGGAAGAGCCGCGTATTTGGCCCAGTCTGTTGTACTAGATGCAGAATGTGAGCCTTTATCTACGGCAATGTCACAGAGGACACGAAACATTGCCTCCGAGAAGACAGGACATTGACAGAGAAGGAGCACGCTCCCGCGGAACACGACAAAGATGGAAGATGCACATGCAGACGAGACGAAGACAAAAGCGGGAAAAGGAGGGGTGAGGAGAGAGAGGGGCGAATCCGACGCCCGGCCACCGTCTGCTTGATTTGGCAAAGAGAACGCATTATATACGTAGGGGCTCGTGGGGGCCGTCGAGCTGCCGGTGCCGCCATCTGGCGGGGGTGTTTGGAGACGTTCACCGCCGCCCAGAAGCGCGGCGCGGCGCGGACTATAGATGGCGGAAACGCTCGGCTACGTTTGGCTACACTTTTCGCTCTCTTACACCCCATGAAATTTTACGATCAAAGTGTGTTGGACGAGTCGAGTCGTCCCGTCCGCGAGCGACGCAACGCGAGCGACGCCACGCGAGCGGCGCCGCGCGAAGCAACGACATTGGAAATCGCTTAAAAGCGGCGGCGCGCCCACTGAGAAGCAGAGGCGCCATTCGACAGTGCTAACTACTCTTTGGGATGGACACTAGTCGAATGGCCGTGCTTTTTTCTAGAAGGCGCTGCGATGGTTTACGAGTCAGCGGCCGGCGCATCGGCTCGACAGGTGATTTAGCAAACGGTTCAAACCCGACAACGTCGTCGAGCACTACCTAGCCTCAGACATGGGCAGTTGGGCACAAGTCCAATGGGTTTTCTCAGGTGGGTGTTGCGTTGCGACAATAGAGGTGTAGGAGTTGATGCGGTGAATGCAAATGTGATGTAAAATGACGAAAAAGTTCATATTTCCTATTTCTACTTAACAGCGGTAAATTGTTGATTAAGGCTGCACCCCATTAAAACCAATGTTCTTTATTTCCCCTACATATTTTCAAAATTATTACACTTGTGTTTGACTGAAAATCGCTCAAAAATTGCGTTAAATTTGCTTTGAATATCAAAAGTAGAAAAATGTCAAACTTAATTCAGAAAAGACTGCGGTTGGGAGTCGTTCAATGTATATAAGGATTCAAATGTATTGAAAAATTAAGTCAATGCAAACATGAATTGAACGCCGTATAGGACGATATTCCAGTATCTCTTATCCTGACGGAAAAATGCCTGTTTTTTTTTATATTCTTTGGGTAGAAACAAGCTGATTGCATACTGCATAGTGGTTAGTTTTCAGGATAAACCCACCAATGAGAACGTTCCCCGACAGCTTTCCTGTTATTATCAATCAATTAAAAGTACTTAGGATTAAAAAGGGTAAAACTGATCGGAATCGATGCTTTATACTTGCCTCCATACCAAAAGAGAAGCAAGGATATATTAACATGTCACATTTCAGCGGCTTTTCACGACGATTTGTTCGGCTGTAAGCGATCGTGAGAAATGGGCGTCCATGGCAAAATGAGCTTCTGCTTGTGATGTCGCAACAGTTGGCTGGGGTGTGTTTGACCTCTGAGCTGACCTTGGATTTGTTTGATGGAAGACTGAAAGCATCCGCTTCGTTTCACTTCGCATCGATATTCTTTTAATAAAAGGATTACCATAATTTATACAGTAACGCCGGCTCAAAGTCAATAACTTTTACGGTACAACTTCACACCAAATAAACTCGCGGCTACGTTAAAATTTTAATGGAGTTGGAGAAGTTTCTCGTTTTTGTCTGTCGTCGCGGTTTGCAGTTGTGTTCGGTAGCACGTATTTCTGCGCCATGTTTATCTAAACTGAAAACAGAGAGCGAACCTCTTCATTTCGCGGCGGAGCAAGGAAAGTCTGTCAGTAGAAAAATATAAAAAAAGGGGTCCGGTATGAAAAGGAAAACGAAAGGGATCAAGAATGGAACAAAAGGTTGATATGTTGACAGGAAATGAAAACAATAAGAAAGAGGCAAACGATTGAGAGAGAACAATAAATCAAGAAAACTGGGAGGCGAAACAGAAACAGTCCCCGACTGGCCCACGAAAAATCAAAAACAAAAGCCAAGGTCACAAGAAAAAGTCGTAGGACTAAAGTAGTCATCCTCTTGCTGCTCATGTCAGTTCAGCCCAGGGACGAAACCGTGTAGGTCAGGATGATGAGGTGCCTCTGCCTCTGCTTAGCGCTGATAACACTCTACGAAGCAGTAACACCGCCAGCAAGTTCAAATTAGGAGAGAATGGAGAAAATCCTCCAATTTTCTAAGTAAAAAAGGGCTGAAAGAAAGGATTCAAAAAGGGCCTTAAAAAAGGCTTAATAAAGGGCTTAATAAAGGGCTCAATAAAGGCTCAAAAAGGCTAAAAGAAAGGCTCAAAAAGGCTAAAAAAAGGTTAAAAAACAGGCTCAGAAAAGGGCTCGAAAAAGGGCTCAAAAAAAGGGCTAAAAAAAGGCTCAAAAAAGGGCTTAAAAAAGTGACTCAAAAAGGGGGCTCAAAAAGGGGCTCAACAAAGGGGCTCAAAAAAAGGGCTTTAGAAAAGGGTTCGTCCTTTGGCAAGCGCGGGAAAAGAAGGCTGCAGCTGCAAACAAGTTAAACGGCGACGTTTTCGCTATTGACAGGACCGATGAATCGCGGCCAAAGCATCAAGTCGTCCTTTGTGAGGAGCGCCGCAAGAAAAATCGGGGCTGGGCCAGCCCGGCTGGCTAATGTGAAACCGGTGTTAACAGTCCGCTCGGCATCCGCCATTAATAGGGCGACGAACATGATCCGCATGGGCGCCTCGTAAAATGGGGAGCGGGGGTCCCATTGGGGGGGAGGTGAAGGGCAATCAGGGGGCGCAGCCGCGGGCCTTTATGGCGGGGGAGGCACCTGCCCCCTCGGATCGCCTCGGCCGCTAGGGCGTTACTGCCCCTCGCCTCGCGGCCCTCGCGAACGCCCGGCTTCATGGCGTTCGTATTACTTGGCGGAGCAGATGCCCACCGCGTCGGTTAGTGTCGCTTCCCGCCCGGCTTGTCCCCGCCCCGACTTTTGCCTGGAGGCGCGCGTGGGAGATAAAACGAGCAGAATATGCGCGCCTTCGCGGCCAATGCGCCCAATATATGCTAAGAAAACATCCAGTCTGGAGAATTCTCCAAAGACGAATCAGAATAAATCTACTGATCCTCAGTCACAATCGAACCACAGATTCACTCCAGTGGTTCGGTTTTGATTTAAAATTAGTAGATTTCCAGGGATTCAAGTTTAGAGTGCACTTACTCTTTTTTAGAGCCGTAAATTCACGGCTAACTTTAGTTAACTAACTGTCCATATATCCTCAAATTTTGATATTATTCAGACAGTCAAATACTTCCGTGAACGAGGTGATTGACAAGAATTTATTTCGAGACGCTTCCACAAGAAATAATAAGGTTTTTCGTCTTCAAATTTCACACATCCGGCATCTATACGACTGGAGAAATATCCTTGACAGAATTCAACTTAAAATTCCGTATTATTTCTGAACTTAAAAATCACAGAATTACTTTTAATCGTGTTTTATAATCTGTTATCCACGTTTGAAAGTCGAGGGGAGCTATCGAAGCAAGCCACGGGGCACCTCTAAAATCCCGAGAATTTTAAGGGGAAGATGTACTCTGCGTTTAATTTCGCGATTTCAACACTGAATTTGCCTTGGGAAGGGCTACAATGCTCCGGCAAAGCCCGTTAATGTTATCAACAACGACTTTTACGAGACACTGACAATAGGTTGGCCGTTGGATTATTGGCGGGAGTAAAAGGTGCTTTTAATTGTTGCCGTTAAGGTAACTCCAGTCTCAACATCTGCTGGAACGCAAAAAGGTGTGCGTTGTTTTTACCGGCCGAGATAAAACGCATTATTACAGCTCCCGCTGATTGCTTTACCTTCACTGGAAATGCCTTTCGGTTTACTAGAATCCCGCGGGACCTTTCCCCGCTGTTGCCAGCTGTCACGATGTCGTGAAATTTAGGTTAGTTCAGAGTCCAGGGGTCGAGATTTACAAGTCGAGGTTCTCTGGAAGATTCCTGGAATAAGATGATAATGTTTCTTTAGGTTCCTGGAATTTCCCCTGAAAGTAGCAGGCAGCATCGAGCGATCTGGGGCGCCACACGAATCGCCGCGCCGCATCGAAAACCGAAGCCCGTGGTACTCGCTGCACAGTGCACAAGCCATCGCCTGAAAACCTATACATTCAACGTGAATCGACTTTTGCAAACTTTGTTCCTTCGCCATTTGTCGCCATTTTATGCAATGCAGCATTCGTTTGTTTTGCTCTAAAAGAGATCAGCTCACGCAAATTGAGTTTATCATAAGAACGATAATTGAGTTTGTTATGAATACAATAAGTCTTTGCTGCCACGACGAAATATTACGACTCCGCGATTACGATAATCTTATTTTTTTCGAAAATCCTTTTGAGGGTTCACGACATAAGCCACTAGGTTACCCTACGTTAGGTTAACTTTGGTTTGGTTTGGTAAGAACCTAGGTTGAGTTAGGTCAAGCTACCCTCCATTTCGCCACAAAGTGCCTTACTTTGTTTGGCTACGACAGGTGGGACCCGAGAATAGGAAAACCGACAGTGTTGTCTTCTTTTTAATGCGTTCCTTTATCCTCGTCCGCTAACTGGTGGTTTCGTTGGGACTATAGGGGAAAGGCCGCCTCGGATGTGTTTAATTCAAAGCCTTTATTCGTTGCATGTCGCAGAGGGCAGAGTGGGTCGAGCCGAGAGCGAATCGAATCAGCTTCCGGATCACTGTGATCTCAACTCCAGCAGCCCAGTCCGTCCGTCTGTCCGTCCGACCGCTTTAATCTCTGTGACAAAGCCAGAGATAGGCTGCGCGGGAGCTGCTGGACGCCACGCCAAACAAGCCCTTCTGGACAAAGCAACGTCTTGGCTGACGAAGAAATGATCGCAGAGTGCACCCTGATTACTATCACTTTTCCATTGCGGATATCTGCAAACCCTGTAAATTTTCAAGGCGAAATTTTACACCTTGCCTGACCTTTTGTCGCGTTGCTGACAATGAGTGGAGTAATGAGCAAGGCTCGGAACTGAACCTAATCTAACTTAACCTATTTCAACCTAATTTAACCTCATGTAACCTAATTTAACGTAATTTAACCTAACTTAACCTAATGTATCCTAATTTAACTTAATTTAACGTAATTTAACCTAACTTAACCTAATGTATCCTAATTTAACCTAATGTAACCTAATGTAACCTAATGCAACCTAACGTAACCTAACTCAGCCTTACGGCACCTAACTTAACTTAACCTTCCCTGCTAACATGGCACGAGTGTTTCATAAAAAAACAGCGTTTTAAGCAGAAGTTTATCCGGCTTAGGCAACCTGCAAAGCAGCCGATATCACGCCGGGTGCTCGCCACACTTGGCTTCCTTTGAGAGGTGCGCTTTGATATCGTTACAGCGGGACTGTTAAAGCATATCTTCAAAGACGCCCTCCGCCCTCCCCTCCGCGTTCATTATAGAAAGGCGCCAGGCGGCGACACGCTGCGCCGGTTAGCCGGCAACCCGCAACTCACGTGCTCGCGGAAACGCTGTGTAAGAAGACCAGCTTGCACCCCCTCCCCCATATGGGAGACGGTGGGCCCCACGTCTCGGGACGTCCTGAGACCCCGAGATCAGGGCATCATAAGCTGAGCCCATAACTTGGAAAAATGGGGCCCTCCAAGGTCTGGCCTTGCCGCAAGGAAGTTGCGCTACATCGTATTTTCGCACAGCGGCTCCGGAGAGATGTTTTGAGATGCAAGCATAGACCACGGAAGCTGGATGCAACTCGCAAATATCGCAAGTCAAATCTGCTCTGGAATGAGGAGAAGGGGAAGGAATATTGACTATTTTGGGGGTGAAAACTTATTGACTTTTAGCGGAGCGAATTTCACTTCGTTTAGAGTTGAAAGGCATTTACGATTTTGTCTGCTACATTAACTCCGGGGATTCAAGGATGTGGTTCGGAAGATGCCGACACGAAAAATCTAGCCTCCAAAAAAAGGAAATAAAAGAGAAACCAGCGCATTTTTTGCGCTTCGAGAAAATGTTTATCGTCGAGGGAACATGCTTGGGAATCGGAAATTAATTTTATGAATAAAATTTGATGCCCTCATGTTGGAGCTGAAAATAATGGAACGAGAAACAAAAAAAAGAGGGGGGGGAAAACAATCCGGCATATCTTCAATATTTTAAAATTATTTTGAGAAGAGTTGTTTAAAATGTAAGCAGTTTTATTGTGTATTGTTTCGCAAGTTGCAAATAATAAGTAAAACGCCAAGTAAGATATTGAATTTTTTTCAGGCTAATTCGAAATTTTGATTAATATTTTCCAGAAGGCAACGAGAACATTTAATTAAGTAAGCGAATCAAGATGCTTTAGCCTATCGGCTAACAATACGCGAATGAAGATGTTCCGCAGACCCAAACAAATGAAGATATTCCAAACTCCTTTCAAAGGTATTTTTTAAAAATGCTCCAAGAAGTCTTCCACGATACTAAAAGATTCCCATAAAGATAATCCGAAAGAGCCCCGAGAATATCCTAAAAGTCTGGCGCGGATTTTAAGACAGTAAAATGGGAATTCCGATGTACTTTGCTGGCGTCACGTTCGACTCCAGCAGGCAATTTTGAGAGGGCGCCGCGAGCGCTGCCGAAACAGCCCGTATTTTCTAAAAAGAATTCGATGCGAATTTTGCAAAAGAGCAATTCGCTCGTATTTTTCAAGCACTTTTCGTCGCCTGTTAAAGAACGTAGGATATAAATGGTGATTTCGGTAGCCAAGGCCTCGTGCCATTCTCAAGACGGCTCGGGTCGGCTAGGCTCGGCTCCGCTCAGCTCCGCTCGGCGCGAGCAGTAGCGCGGCTAGCAATTGCCTTCGATGGGGTTAGGGGGCGGGACGAGGGGTGAGGAGGCGGGGCGAGGGGTGAGGGGGCGGGGCCAGGGGTGAGGGGCGTAGACACTGACGGATGGGCAAAGCGTCTAACTCTCTTCAGTATCAGCCACTTGGACCACTTTCAGATCTTTTTTCTTCTTACGATCCAATATACATGCAACAGCAATACAAACCCCTTCCACCCTTTACCCCGGCCGCGTTTGTACCAACGTCGAACGACGATTTTCGTAAGGAAAGTCAGGGGGAGGGGGAGAGGGGGGCAAATGGGAAGTCGTGGCCGCGATTTGACGAGCGCACCGAAAGAAAACCCTTTTATTGGCAGCGTCCCCGCGCGGGCGGCGCGGCGCCCGCGGAGAAGAATGCCTTGGATAGGCAATAAGGCGACGCGCCTGTAGCGTGAGTTGCCTACCTTGTCACTTCGAGGCGCACGTCACAGCAATTTCTTACTACCTTGTCACTTCGACGGAAAGCGTATTATGGGAATTTCTCGACGAACGCAAATAGTTTAGCTACCATATCCGTGATGACTGTCGTTTTACGCAAATAAGTTTATGGAAGATTGGTATTTATCACGAAGAGGGAACTTTTTTCAGTCCTACTCTTTACCAGCTGAGAGCATCGTGTCGGTATGTTCGAAAAGGAAAGTAAACAATATTAAAGTCTCAATCTGCCTAATGTGCCAAGTAGGATATTTAATTTATTTTTTTCGTCGAGTTCAAACAGCAAAAAACTTTAAAAAACTCGCGAAGTGGTTTTCTCAAAGGGTGTTAATTTTTTTCTGGATTTGTAGTTTACTAAAAATAGTTTTACCTAAATAATTGTGAATGCGCACTGTATATTTGGACTTTGTAGGACAACTTTCATGGGAGATATTAATATTTATGAAAAAATGTGCCATTGGAGTATTTTTTATAGTTCTACTTTCCCTTGTAAGCCATCACTAAATTAATGTTTTATCGGCGAAATTCGCTGCCAATAACTTAGCAGCTTTCTTCTGTTGTTGTCACCTAAAACGCCCAATCTACAAAGGCACAAAGAGGTTTATCAGCAAACTGAGGTCTTTGCTCGCGGCGGCAACCTTCGTCAATCGGCCGAACTTTATTCTACTTTCATGTTACTTTGTTACCATCACTCCATTTTCATCACGCTTCGTCAGTCAGCTGAATTTGCTCCTTTATCAATTAATTTCAGGGCGATCGCGTCATCATAATCACTTTTTAAAAAATCATGATGGCTTCCGTGAAGAGGTTCGATGCTACTCACGTTCCACTCATACCGCTGCAGCTGCTGCAAGTTGGAAAAGAAATTGGTACCTCACTACTAAAATCGAAGATTCAACGGAATGGTCGCTTACTGCTGGTCTCTTGATCTACCTCAAACACTCTCGCAGAGCTCGTCGAGTCGGCTTACCTGAAACAAGGAGAATAGTCATATGAGAAATATTCACAGATACTTCCAGATCAAGAAATGTCGATCGGGGCCAAAGAGCGTATGCGCGGCGCGGCCGGGCCACTGGCGACACGGCCATCTTGAGACCTCATGCCAATCCAAGAGGCATTGCTTTGCGGCGGTCCCTCTTCCACTCTAAGAGCTTTCGTTATTTAAAGAGGAGCGCGGGCTTTGCGGCCTTTGCGGCGAGATCAAAGATAAAGGAGCAATGCGACTAGGCCTGTTTTAGCGGCGTATTTGCCGGATTCGTGTTTGACTTTGTCCCTCCAACAATATTGCCTCCTACCGGAGCCGCAATTCGAAAAACATTGTTTCCGCACATCGTTTCTTTTCGTATCGCCATGGCGTGATTAAAAACGCTCGCCAATATTGGCGATAAATTAAGCAGTTGCGCCAGACGGGATCATTGGACGTGAGAGTCAAAGCAGCCAACGAAATTACACTTTGTGTCCCAAACAAACGACAAGCGGCCGGCGTCGAGCGGCGCAAATGGTTCACAGCCTTTTAGACTTGTTGGCGGCAGTGGATCGCCGGAGGGAGGGGAAGGGGGGAGGGGGAGGGAAAGGGGAAGGGGGAGAGAATTGGCACCACCGGGAGAAATCGGAGCGCGGGAAACGCAGCGTTCCTGTCGACAAGTGAATGGAAGCGATTTGTCGAAGCTGCTCGAGGTTGTAACACGATCTCAGCCACTATGTGAAAGGGCAGCGCGCTGTGCTGCGGTTAGAGGGAAGGGGCGGAAGGGGCGGAAGGGCTGGGGAAGGGGAGGGAGGGGAAGGTGGGGAAGGCGGGGATCAGGGCGAGAGGGGACGGTAGGGGCAGAAGAATAGGGGCTGGGGAAGGAAAGGGGGCGATGGGGGACATGAGGGAAGATAGAATCAGGAGAGGAAGTTAGGAGTCAGGACGAGAGAGAGGACGTGGCTTGGGACGGAAATGGATCGCAGAGGAAAGTAAGGGGCGAGGAAGCCCAAGGAGAATGGAGAGGAGAGGCAATGCTAGGTAACGAATAGTGAAAGTTTAGGGGCAGGGGAAGGGCAGGTATGGGAAGAGGTCGAAAAGAGGAGGGGGTGGGTGAAAGGTGAACCCTGTCAAGAAAAGAAGGGGCGCCGTTCCCAGAATCGCTTATCACCTTTCTTTCTGTTTTATTGCTTTTACAAACTATCCGCGTGGGCCAGGGATACTTGGTCATTTAGCGCTGATTATCCATTAGGCCCTTCGCAGGGCCCCGTCGAAAGGGTCCCATCGGCAGGGCCAAGGCACAGCAAGCTATCCGCTATGCCAAAACCCAGCTTCTCGTAACTTTCCGTTGATCCAATTTTTCCTATACAGAGTTTATGACGCGGCGACGTAACTGAACTTTATCACCAAAAAGTCCATTATCGCTTATGTTTTATTGCAATGTACATAAAAACAGTGCGGCCTTAAATTCGTTTGTGAATCGGGCGTGGTTGGCAAGAGCGCGCATTGCAGGGGAGAGAGCGGAGAGAGGAGAGGCGGATTTTAAAAGTTTCGTCATTAATTAAGGCGGCTAAATGTTTGTTGTAACAACAGCTACCGGCTCGTCTTTATCCTGTGATGTTGGCAGCAGACTTTTGGCGATAAAGTGCTATCAGCGGTTTCATTACGTACCACGACATCAAAACTTTTACTTTAATTTTCTCCGGGATTTATCTCCAGCTGGCCTTGCCTAAATTTCCCGCTAAAATTTACTCCCCATCAGCGAGCCTCTTATTGTGTTTCAAGCCTTTTTTATGGTTATCGCCGTCTTACCTCAGATCCTTCATCTACAGATATTTTACGTTTTCTGCTCTTTCAAGACGGATTCTCCGGCAGATGTTTAGTGAAATTTGACTGCCCAATCCCAATTTTCTGCATAATAAATCGTAAATTAACAGACGACAGCGTTTAGCGGCGGTGAACATCCCAGTTGCGGCTACGTTACCAAAAATGTCGAGCTAATAAGGCAAGAAAAGTAATTTATTGGGCTATTCTGAGGAATGGGTTACCCGAGGCAAGAAATAGTCATCGTGGGATTTGTGATGCGCCAATATTTCTCTGCGGTGCCACAACGTCTGACGCCACCCTCGACAAAAGGCTCGGCCGACGAATATCCGACCGAACTTGTTGTCAAACCAAACACTTGCTTAAACGGGAGACGAGAAGTACTGTGAGTGGAAATGGAACTGTGAGAAAGGAAAGGGTTGAATGGGGGTGAGAAAGGGTTAAGCAAATGTAGTGACCGGGTTCTATAAAATACGTCGGCATTCGGTTGACATTTCTTATCTATTGTTATTAGATCTTCTCCCAGTGTCCGTCCAGATAAACTAGCTTAAATAATTAGGTTGGGTTCCACTACAAGTACGCTTTGCTTGGTAACGAATGGTGACACATGAGAGAAAATCGAACCTCTCAGCATTACAGTGTAAACGACAGTGTGTCCGCAGCATTCCAGTGTAAAGTTTGACTGTGCATCACCATTGCATTATTGATGTGCGCGAGGCGAGGGGAGGAGAAGCGGCCACAGAGAGTCGGCCAAACCTCCATTATCACTTTCAGAAATGCTGTTTGTGCATGCAGACCATTTCCGGAGCTGGAAACAAGTGAAAAACTCCCCCTTTCGGAAATAAGTTCAACATTGTCAGGCGCTCTGATTTAATGCAATCTAACTTAACTAATTTCAGGACCGAATGAAAACATTCAAGAATGTTGTGATTATTCGGACGGTGCAGCATAAAAATAAAACAAATGGAACCGGCTGCTATGGCTGGGGCGGGGAGGAACCAGGCGGGGTCGCCTATCAGCGAAAGCAAACAATTTGTTAAACTGGAATAATTGAAATTGGTTGTTTGTCTTGTAAATTTACATTCAGATGGAGAGGCCGAATGACTTGCACAAGTTTGAGATGTAAATCGAACTAGGTAATTCTCTTTGCCGGAGGAATTCGCCTGGTTTCACGAATAAAGGAAGGTGTGCCAACATGGGGAAGGGGGGAGATTTGCGATTTAAATCGCCGATTTAAATCGCAATCGCGGGCGCGGGAAAGAATTATCAACTAGCGGTAAGACGGGGACGATTATGCCTCCCCCTCCCCCCGCCCCCGCCACGAGGCCGCGACGCAGAGCGCTCAGTCTGCCGGCCCGACGAACTAATCTGCATGTTAATCAAGTTGTAAATTAGAGCCAGAACGGTAGTTATTTATCCGCAGACGCTCACAAGATGCGCGCATAATGCAGCCGCATCACTCCACAACAGACATACGCCTCCCCCAAATGATCTCTTTTCCCGATTTGATTGTTAATAAAAAAATTAAATTTTCAAAATTCAAACTGTCTTTAAAGAAGACATTACTTTTGGAAGCAACAGCGAATAATGCAACTCTAGGCTTTAACAAGAACTCGATTCGTCCAAGACCTAAACAGACTCTTGGACCCAACCGTACAAAACCTAATCTAAGATACACAAAAACGAACGCTGGTTACACTTTAGTTTTAAACACAATGGCATAAAAATCACGAGCAAGCGAAAAAAAAGTTTTTAGTGGATTGGAAACCCCCAAATTTGCTTTTACGGCAACCTCTTTGTGAGAAATGCATAAAAATGTTCTACTCTGGTGCAAATTTTTTTTTTCGCACTAACGCCCTGCTTCCGCTGGATTTCGATCTCGCCAGGCGTGTCTTAAAATAAGATGCCTTCTATCCCTAAAGACGCTTTCCTCACACAGTGCGGATTAAGAGGTATCTGAATTGTCGTTTAATCGCTCTGTTAACATAGTGAGGCCGTTCCAGCTGCGTCCTTTGCGAGATATCAGCTCAAGATCACCTTAAGATTTAACGAGCTAATCCCGTAAAAGGTCGTGAGCCTCTGATTGGTTGTATGAACTTAGGATATTACTATGAAAGGAAACCGTAGTGTAGCTGGAACGCAGCCGGCGTAAGACTGAATCTGGAACGCACGCGTTGCGTTCACATTTTTAAGACGGCATTTTCATCGGCATACTTTTCGTTAGCAAAGATGAAGTGAGGAATGCATGTTTGTTATTAGTTTCGCGAGTCATTAAAGTAAAAAATTATGAAAGAATGAGGCCATTTATATGTGCGCACAGCTTGGAGATGAGCCCTGTGACCCACATCGTGTGCAAAAGCATCGCCGCCAAAACGTACGCGTCCATTCGACTGAGGAAACAGCGAGCACCATCATTGGCCCCATCCGCCGTTTTTGATCACCATGGGGGAAACGCACTGGCTTCCGACATATCAGCCTCTGACTAAACAATCGTCCTCAAACTTCCGTTTCCGTATGGTGTCCCGCATATCCCATCTTCTCTTTAAAACCAGTATTTGTCTGGCCAATGTTTCAACGTGGACAGTTCTGTGACTTGATAGTACTGCCCTCATCCACTGCTACTTTGTGCAGTTCCAAAATCTTGTCGTAGTGTCCGTGGTTTTCGTCCTTTATAGAGTCTGGATTTCAAGCCTTGTTCTCCATATCCTGCGGGAAGATATAGCGTTCCCGTGACCTACGTTATTTCTCGCAGGCAGTATACCTTTCCATCCTCCGTTCTTGTCGGATGAAAAAGTATCCCAACTTCGTGCCGCAAGCAGAACACCTCAGGATGCTACCAGTCCGTTATCCACAGGACTAGTTCGAGTGGTACTCCGCCGGAAATATGGCATCTTCAGGACGCAGCTGGGAAGAAAACTGTGCCCCGCATATCAACTCACATCAGCGTAGAGTTTGCACCAAGATAACAGAAAAATATTACCTTGGAGCGGAGCGGAGCGGAGCGAAGAGTGGAAGGCGCCAAAGAAAGCAGCGATGAATGCCGCACATCCGAAAGCAATTTTTGGTAGTCCGTTTGCCAGATCGCTACTCGTTGTGTGACGGGCGTGGCAAGGCGTGCTGCCTGCGCCCCGGGGGAGGGGGGCTTTCAAATGAATCAGCTGATGCAGGGTTGACAAATAGATGTTGTGTGTTGGGGGCGGGCTGCTAGAAAGAGACGCAACTCGGCTGCAGAGACCAAATTAATTATGAGTCATTTTCACTTACTGACTCCACTTCATTGTTGTCTCTGTATTAATTACCGCTGTGACGTCTTATCTTTCTGCTGGATGTAAATATGGAGGGGAAAAAAGGCGCGTTTTGTCGTCATCAAGTCGTTGGACACGGATTCGCTCTCCAGTGGACTGTGGACTGGCTTCACTGCCTCTGCCTGCGCTTGAAATGGATCGCGCGCGGTTTGCGCCTGACCACCGCGCCGCCTCCAGCCGGCTTCCCGCCAAATGTCACCTTCAAAATGGGATTTGACCTTGAGTTAAATAAATCGCCGGTGCATTAAGGATGCGCGCCTTCGTCTCCGCGGTCTAAATCCTGCTTAGGAACAAACATCACACTGTCAAGAAAGTTTTACAAGGCCCCTCTCAAAAAAGGAAGAAAAATGTACATTCGGTTCAGTAAGAGTAATACAGGCAGTAATAGGAGGTTACGGTAGGTTAGGATAAGTTAGAGGAGAATAGGTGTGGGGATAGAGAAGTTGAGCTTTTAGAAGGTGAGTCGAGCAAAGCATTGAAACACGAGCAAGAAGGGCAGATTTAGCTCTTATCAGCAGCCGGCCGGGGCAGGCCGGGGCAGGCAGGCAACCCGCATCGCTCTGCGTCATCGCATAATCGAGCTGCTGCTGCTGTACAGAGCACTGCGAGGTGAGTTGAGCAGCGGAGGCTACAAACGAGAGCCAGGATTGAGTCGGATGAGATCGGCTCGGATCGGCCATTGCTTTCCTTTAGGTTCATCTCCGAATTTGCTTTGGAAGTACGATGCACTATGGCATAGACTTCAAAAGCCTGCTAGACACAAGAACCGTATCAAAAGCTTACTCGATACTGGGAATCGAAAATCCTTTCAACAATGAAGACGTACTTTTTACGGATTCCTGTCGGTAGGTGAGCTCCACGCGTTGCGAACGCCTTACAAAGCTTTCTTCATCAGCTGTTCATTCTCATTTGGCCACGACAATCTCCGGTCCAAACAATTAGGAGATGTTTTCAATGGGAATTCCGGGTGGCTCTGTCAATGCCATTGAGATGTTTACTCGTGAATTTTGGCCCTAAAAGTGCCAAAGCTGCAAGGGCAATGTCTAAAGGGAATGTCTAAAGAGACTTGGGTTGCCTCGCTCTAAATAGCATTCCTAATTAGGTCTTTTCTTACGAAGGAAAAAAAAACAATTTTAATCACTTTTTAAAGTGTGAGAAGGACTGTCGATGGGTGGATCTGCTTCCTTCCTGATCAGCTAATCGCATTTCTAAACGAGTGTTGTAGGCTGTGGGTATGTCGCGTTACGTTGGACACCATCGATGTAAAATTAACGACTTCTCTGCCGAGATGAGTTAAATCTTTTCAACGATATTTTTCGTAAAAAAGGGACTTTCATTTTCAAATAGCTTTCTCTCTTCCCCAAAACAAAGTCCGGTATAAAAAGCTCTCGGATGACTAAACCCATTCAACAATCTTTCCAACGTAAATTTACGAAGAAAAAAACTTGTCACGATGATATTGGTTTCTCGGAACTTGCTTAGTGAAAGACCAAAAAACGCATGTTTCATCTGCGATATTGATTTTTTTTCTAGATTGCTTTACAGCACGGCGAGGCTGCCGCAACTTGGGTGCTTCTTACCAAGCAAATTCTTCTCCAGCTCCAGCGGCCTGGACAGATTGTGTCTCGTCAAGACAAGAATTTGCTGAATCATCAGGTAAAAGAAAGGTCGCAGCGTGCCTCTTGTCTTGACACATTTCGCCCGGCGCAAGAAGAAAAAAAAAGAAATCAATGCTGAGAGAGAGAGAGCAGACTAATGCTCACCATCAGTTTTGCAGTTTTGTTTTCATGACAAACTTCAACGACTCACCTCTAAGTTTTAATGGTATTACTTAAGAGGGGGATAGAATAAGGGGAGATAGGATTTTTTTAAGGGAGAGATAGGAATTTTCAAGGGGGAGCTCCTGACCTCAACCTAGAGCTACCTTAAAGTAACCTCATTCTTTCTCCTGAGACCAGCAGATGTTTGAAAATATGACAAAGAGGTGGATGTTCGTAGTCCTAATCAGGACCACTTTGTCGTGAAGGCCTCCTTTGCCTCCCCCCCCCCGAAGCCGGCCAATGACCACCACCCTCTTTGGCAGCGCCATGGGTACCAATTTGGCCCGGTTGTCAGGGGTCCGCCGAAACATGTTACTAAATGAAAGAAGTATTTCTTCGTCTGTTGATGCTGACATCCCCCCCCTCACTTGGAAGCGGGCCACGTCCACCCCCCTTCCCTTTTGTTTTTGGGGCGTCAATGCCCACATAGGGGTGCTATTGCCCGTTCCGGCAGCAGTTTGGTGATTCCGTGATTGTAGTCGAGGGATCTGTGTTAAGTCTGCCCCGAAGATGGATGACGTGGCAGCGATCATGAT
>Ga0058701_10000767_pt1 | contig 21577 bp, 13 predicted proteins | sample AgamicOrMae_FD_97039 | JGI IMG/M metagenome (GOLD analysis project Ga0058701, IMG submission 97039) | Agave microbial communities from Guanajuato, Mexico - Or.Ma.e | ecosystem: Host-associated > Plants > Phyllosphere > Phylloplane/Leaf | place: Guanajuato, Mexico | collected 2012-06-04 | reverse complement strand
TAAAACGGGCAGGGAAACCTGAGTTTCGGCCTGCCAAGGCAATCATATCACCTCATGCCGGCTATCAGCATTGCGGAAGTTGTGCAGCTCATGCCTATAAAGAGCTAGGTCATGAAACCTCAAGAATATTTATACTCGGACCATCACATCATGTACGTCTCAACGGAGTTGCTCTGAGTCCGGCCTCTATTTACGAAACTCCATTAGGAAATCTGCAGATAGATAGAGAGATTTACAAGGAACTATATGCAACAAACATGTTTGAGGAGATGACCATAAAGACTGATGAGGAGGAGCATAGTATAGAATTACAATTGCCGTTCATAGTAAAGGCGATGAGCAAGAGGAAAGCGCCTTACACCATCGTTCCCATGATGGTAGGTTCTATTAAACATGAAAAGGAGGCAACCTATGGTAAGATCTTAGCCAAGTACTTAGCCGATCCCGAGAATGCGTTCGTCATATCGTCCGATTTCTGCCATTGGGGCCAGCGCTTCGACTACCAATACTACGAACGATCTTGGGGTCCCATTTATAGCAGCATTGAGCATCTGGATAAAATGGGAATGAAAGCCATCAAAGATCTCAAATTGAGCTCGTTCGTCTCATATCTGAAGATATATGGCAATACTATATGCGGTCGGCATCCGATAGGTATATTGTTGGCCGCCGTTGAGGCTCTAAATGAGAATTCGTCCAACGAAAGCAACGGTAATAGCACCAAGTATTTGATTAAGTTTTTGAATTATCTGCAATCATCGAAATGTCGCCATATGTACGAGTCTTCTGTAAGCTATGTTGCAGCAAGCCTTAAAGAGTTTCATAGCAGTGAAGTGGAGCAAGAGGATATTAAGGACATAGTTGATATTTAGGATAACGAATACATTTGGATGCTAGATTATGGCCAAGAGGCTGGCTAGTTCGAGCCTCTCATGATGATGAGTTCAACGGGCGCCCAATCGGTTTATTCAGCTCTCACTTGTTCAGCTTCAGCTCCGAGCTTTTTCATCAGCCTAAAAATGCCTGAAGAAGCCTGAAAAAGCCCGAAGCGCCTGGAGCAGCCTGAGCGTAAGTGTCTTGCCCAGTGGCACTTGAGGCGATTGGCCAATCGGAGATGCGAGCCAGTGACTTTTGCTCGAGTGTGGGCGGAGCTGTCGGGTCGCCGACAACTTGCCACCCTTTGGTGCTTGGTGGCGCTGGTTGCTGTCCGAGAAGCGCTGCATGAAGGTGCATACAAGTGCCTGAAAGTGCATACAACTGCATACAACTGCAGGTAAGTGCATACAAATACAGGCAAGTGCGTGAAAGACAAGGAGGCGCATCTGTTTTGCAGCGGCGCTGCAAAGCACAGAGCCCATTTCCATTTCCATTTCCATGTACCTTTTGCCTTTCGCCGTTTGCTTCTTCTCACTTTTGCCTCCCCCACTTTCGCCTCCTCGTCTCCTGGCGCTCGATTTACTTGCCCACTGCTAAGGTTAAATGCCACTTGCGAACACTGAAAGCAATGTGGCCTTTGTGTCTGGGGCAAAACACTGGCCAAGGAGTGGCCAAGCAGTGGCCATTCGAGACAGTCTGAGACAGTCTCAGACAGAGGCCGATGATAAAGAGCAGCGTATGCAATAAACGGCCCGCTGCAAACACGCCCTTCTCGTGATGTCACTACACACTCCTCGTCTGCTGGACACTTGTTGCATGGAGATCTGAGCCGGCGACTTGTGTGGCCAAATGGGAGGGCAACTGCAGCAAGTGAGGCAACTTTGGGACGCTTTGTCTTCCATTTGTGCTGCCCTGTTTGAGCTTTGCTGCGGGCCCATTGTGGCTCCCCCATGGAAACACTCACGCTCGCCCCAAGCTCTGCAGTTTGCCCTCTTGGTCTGCAGTCTATGGTCCTTTTTCAGAACTTTCCAGTGGCTGCAAATCGCGGCTCCATCGATCCAGCTCCCCCGAGACAGTCCCTCGTCCATGCAGATTATCTGGCCGATGTTCCAGTTTCGCCGCTCGCCTTCCATGCTCCAACTTTTGGCCATTTTTTCCAGCTTGAATTCCAATTCAAAATGCATCACCTTGACCACTGAGCTTGCTGGCCAGAAGTTTGCTCCTTTCGGCTGCTCGCTCGGTGTCAAGCTAAAGAGAAATGATGGCCCATTTGTGTGGCACTTGAATGGCGAGTGGAGAGAGAGAGAGACACACTCAGATGTTAGATCACGTGAATTGGATCAATTAATGAGCGCCAATGTCATGCTGCGGCGCTCTTTTTGTTTGTCCTACGAACAACTGCTTGTTGCAACTCGCAAATATGGACACTCATGGAAAGGGCAGCTCTCCTTTTGACAAGTTCGAACAGTTAGTAAAAAGACGCCAGTGAAATGATACTAAAGAAGAGAAGAGCATTGAGGTACAACCTGTTGCAGCTTGTCTCTGGCTAAACGGCGAGCAAGAGTGAAAGGCCGCCGATGATGCAGAGCTCAATGAACTGGTCTGGCTGAGAAGAGTAGAGACTAGGTTGCATTGCATTTTTCCATCGCCAGTTTCTCGCCTCTTCTTCAGCCAGTCTCAATGGGAGACAGTGTGTGCCAGTTTTTGGGGGGAAAGCAGATTCCAATTAGTTTAGTTTGCGACAACTTTCGCTCGCTCTCACTTGCTCGGCGCGATCTGATTTGCCGCACCTAAGGGCAGGCGAGAAACGCTCGTTTGGTCACTGGCCGGCCGAAGACTGTGTTGCTTTGCCCTTTGGAACTGTCCAAATGTCGCCAGTTCAAGCGAGACATTTGGACAACTCTCTCAGTTGCAATCTCGAGCAAGCCTCTCGCTTTGGCCGCTATTTGGCGCAATTAGCAGAGACTTGTGCAATTTTTGCAATTTTTCATCTTTCCCCGCGGCTTCTCAGCGACAATCTGGCGCGTCTCTCTCGCAGTTTGGCCGCCACATTTCAGCTAAGGATTAGCCAAGTTCAAGCCTTCCAGTTTCGAGACTTGGAACGCTTTTTTCCTTGAAACAAAATTGAAACGAAATCAAAACTGAGCTCCAAGTCGAACTCGAAACTCAGTTTCGAGTTCGAGTTCAAATGCCAGATAGATTGCAGACAGTCCACTGGCAGAGACCATGATCAGCGGCGCATCATTCCACCAAAAGGAGCATTGGACGGCTTCTGCTCCCCTTTTTCTCCAGCTGCACCTCAACTCGAGCGAGCCAAGGGCGCCCATCACAGTGGCCTGCAAGCTGCACAACAGACTGTGGTCGGCTCGCTTGGCATTCAAATCGGGCTTGCCACAACTCCGCAACTCGAGCCGGCTCAATGAAGGATTGCAGTTCAAACACTGGCCCATTCAACGACTCGACACACACACTCTTCGGCGGCCCCTCGGCAGCCTCCAAGCTGGCCAGGCGGCGCCTAAGGGTGGCCGCCACTCTGCTCCCGTTCTCCCATTTGGGCGCCACTCTGGCCCGAGCTCGAGTTTGTCTGCCGCCCACTGTCCACGGACAAGCTCTGGCCTGGTGGCTCCACTCGGCTGGCTGCCGATTGGTGGCCAATCGGTGGCTGATTGGTGGCCGATGAACAACAATCACAATCACAATTGGCCGCCGACGAGCAGCTTCTTAGCCACAAAGCGGCGCTCTGATGCCTCGAGGTGGTCGCCCGTTTGCATTCATATTGCGGCGGACGATCAATTGAAAGGAAAAGGTGGCCAGTTTGCCGCTGAATGCAGCCAGAAGAGCCGCCATCACTTGGCTGCTCGCCAGGCTCCCAGAGACGAGCCGCACTGCAGACAGTCTGCGGTACTTACTGCACTCTGCACTCTACTTGCCACAGTGCACAATGCTAATAGAGAGCACTCGTCAATGTCATGCAACGTTGCCGCTCTTCTCAACTGCTTTCTCGTCTGCTTCTTGCAGTCAAACTGGCGCCCAAAGAGAGCAAAGAGTCGGCTTGTTAGCCGAGAAACAAGCCTTCAGTTCAGCTAGTCGCCCGCGGCCACAAATCAGCCCAGATTGGAGCGACTTTGAAGCCGATCGCTTGCTTGTTCGCGGCTTGTGATCGAGCGCCCACCTTGAGCTCGGCCGCAAGGATGCAACAAATGCAACCAATGCAACCAATGCAACCAATGCAACAACTGCAACCGATCCAACAAATACAACAAATGTCCAGCTGTTCTCTCTATTCGTCGCCTGATTTACTGCCGCTTGTCTGCCCGAAGGCCACCGAAAGATTGGGGCTCGCCAGCTCGAGTTCGAGTTCGAGTTCTCCGCCGGCCCTAGTCTCTGGCGCTCGAGCTGCGCGCCCATTTCTGCCCCATTTCCGCCCGCTGGCCAGCTCACTATTTTTTTCCGGCCAAAATGGCGGAAGCGGCCACTTTGCACTGCGAGTGGCCGGCCGGCGTTCTGAGGGCACGTTCGGGCCGCGCGCCAAGACGCTTCCTGGAGCTGAGCTCGAAGCTTGAAGCTTGAAGCTTGGAGTGAGTTCCACGAGTGCAAGTGGGAGAGAGTGAGTCTGGCTGGAGATCGGGCGCCATTCCGCGCGATGAATTTTGCATGCGCCATGCGGGCACAGACAAGCTTGGGCTCATTTCGAGCGGCCGCCACGAGTCGCCGATGGACAGTGTTGCGCAGCGTTGGAGGCGCCGCCAAGCTGGGCTGAACTTGGCGCCGCGTTGGACTCGGCGGATAATTAATATTCGGCTGCTTCGGGATAGAATAAGGCTGAAATAAGGCTAAAATAAGACTAGAATAAGGCTAAGGTAAGGCTAAAGTAAAGCTAGTATAAGGCTGAAATAGAAAAGTAGAAAGCAAAAAGGAAAAAGTAAAAATAAAAGGAAAATCCGCACGGAGAACTGCTGCCAATTGGAGGCGTTCTTATGCATTTCTAATGCGAGTTGAGAAATGCTCCAGCCAGTTGCTTGTAGCTTGTCTCCGGCGGCTTGTTGCCCGTCGCTGCTCGTTGCTGCCTCTTGCTGCTCGCCGGCCACTTGTTCATTCTAACGGCAGTCACTCTGCGCCGCCCGTTTCCATTTGAGCCGCCAATTGGACATCACACGAGCTCGCTTATCTCTCTCTGTCTCTGTCTAATAATTCAAAAGCAGCCTCTTCTTGCTCGAGAATGCGCCCCAAAGACGCTCCTCTGTGGCCCTTTTGCGCAACATCAACACACACACACACACACTGACCGCTGGCCGCCGGTGGTCGTAAATCTGCAATCGTCATCTCGTCTTGTTGGACTTTCTGGACTTTCCCCAGCTTCCTGCTCGCCCTTCTTCGATTGGCGCATTTCTCGCCGCAGATCCTTAGCTCTGGACTGTGCCTCCTTAGCTCTAGTCTGCGGCCCTTCTCCATGGGAGCCAGTCCAGTGGAATGGAGCCAGAGGAAAAGAAAACCGAAAGCGAGCGCGAAGGAGAAACGAAAACATTGGCCGCGCTCGTCAAAAGAGAAAGAGACTTTTTCTCTTTTTCTTTCTCTCGCTTTGCAGCAAAAATTGACGAACGACTTGCGTCACTCTGCGCGCCGCAAGAAGAGAACAGCTCACTTCCATCTCCTGCAGCCGACCCTTAGCTCTGGCCACAAGACGCCACAAGACACACAGCGCCCGTTTCCGCCCAGCCACGTCGCCTCCAAGCGCGCCCGCCTAGCTCACTTCCGGCTGTCTCGCCGGCTCTTTTTCAGCCGCCGTCTCTGCAGGCTGAGCGCCCGCAAGACTGGCCAGAAGGCGCCAGAGAGAGAAAGTGCCGCCTCGCTTCGAAAGAAAAACAAAAACAACAAGAAGTGGCGTTTTTTGAAGGCCAAGCTGCTCGCAAAGGAGCCGCTCCCAGAGACTGGCTCGCGTCCAGTGGGCCGCCCGAACCACTGCCTTGCGCAATCTCCATCATTAGCCCACTCAGAGTGGGTGTGTCTGGGCGAGAATTGACTCATTGTCCAGCTCTTTGTGCAGATCATTGGCCAGCTCATTGGATCTTGGAGATATGAAGGCAGATTTGCCCAGAAGACGGCAATTAGCAATTAGCGTCGAGCAAGAGTTGCTGCGTGTTGATATGCAAATTAATGGGCCCAAATGGAGCGAAATGAGGGCCCCCAAAGAGCAGAGTGTGTGCACTTGGGGCGAAGATAGACACTGCAAGCCGGAGCTTACAGTGTAGAGTGTGTGGAGCTGGAAGAGCACTTGCACGACGCGAGAAGACTGGCTCACTTTCTCCAAAAGAGAGCAGAAGAGGAGACGTGCAATTGGCCGCTCTCCTGCGCTTGTTGTCCATTTGTTCTCCATTTTGGGCCATCTTTTTCAGTCGTCCGACTTTGTTTTTTGCCAACTTTTTTATTCCTAACAATTTTCCCACTTCTTCCAGACGCCAGTGGAGCAGAGCAGACGAGGATCAGCCCCACAGAGTCAAGGTCATTGGCGCTGATTGCGTAATTCTACACTTTGCTCTTTTTCCTCCCGAGTTTTTCCTCCTTTTCAGCTCGGCCCACAAGAGCCCAGCAGACAACAAGTCCACTAGGGACAGTCTCCGAGAGATGCCGGTGAGGAAAAATGGGGCGAAAATCTAGCTCCAAGTGGCAAACTTTGCCCAATTGGCAGACTTTTCCCATTTGGCCGACGCGCAACACTGGCACCAAAAGGAGCGCGACACGAGCGAGTGGCGCAAAAGCAGCGCAATAAAAATTAAGTGCGCTCGCACTGCACTTGCACTGCACTTCCAATGCACTTCCAATGCATTTCCAATGCATTTTCACTGCACTCAAACACTGCGCTCGGCCCGCAGCTTAGGGCCGGCGCGCGGCGAGTTCCAAGTTGGGGCCGCGCCCAAACTTGTAGCCACTTGTTGCGCCTTCCAGTTGAAGTTGGGCCTTCCAGTTGGAGTCACGTCTTTTGGCCACCATTTGGCCACCATTTGGCCGGCCGCCAGTTGCACGCACTCTCCCGAGGCCAGTCTGCCGGCGGACAGTCCGCGGGAGGAGCTCGAGCCTCAGCTCTAAGGGGCATGAACGAGACTCGAAAGGCGAGACTCATGGCGCGCCACCATGACCAAGGTTGTGCAATCAAAAACAATTCAATCATTTTCCCTCTGCGGCCAAATATGATGAGGAATTTCTCATTGTTCTTCCTCTCCAGCCCAAAGCTCTGCTCTTCCAGCCCAATCTGCTCCAACTGGCGCCCTTTTCCCCTCGCTAATTCTCCTCAAAGCTTTGCTCAAAGCTCACCTCCGGGCGCCGAATGGGCGCCCAGTCTAAGGGAGCCCAAAAGAGCGCTCAATTCGGCCCAGCTCAATCAAGCTGGATTGGCCGTTTTTCGGGATGATCTTAGGCCACTTCAAGCCAGTTTTCAGCTCAAAAAACGCAGACTGAGATCGAGAGTGAGAGCTCAAACTGGAGTCTGTGAACAGGCCGCCTTTGCCAAAGGGCAGCCCAAAGGCGAGAAGTGTTCTCCACTGCAACACTACTCCAACTACTCCAACTTCTCTTCGCCCTCGGCGGCCCCAAACTGGCGGCAGATCTCTTCATCGTTGGCTCGTGGTTGTTGCGCAATCAGACTGGCTGGAGGCCGTCCCATTCGGCTGGAACTAGCTGGAACTAGCTGCAACGAGTCGCGTCTGTTTGGCCGCCACTTCCTGGCCACTGGGCGGAAAATTCCGCCTCGCCAAAGTGCATGCAAACCTGATACAAAGTTTCCCCCCGGCGGCGCCGCTCGGCTGCTCATAATCCAAGAGGCCAAGCTCCATTGGGCCTAATAAATCGGCCACTTGTTGCGGGGTTCTAAGCGGAACGCCGCAACAAGTGCTCCGCCGCTGCACCTGAGCCGCGCACTGGAGTCTGCGGTGCGCAATCTGCACTGCAGCTTAGGTGCGCCCGCAGAGTGCACACTTCGCACTGCAGACTTCGCACTGCACTTTTCAGGTTTCAGCGCACAGTTCGCGTTGCCCTAAGCGCGCTCACTGCACACTGCGCTCACTGCAGTCTGGGCTCACTCCACTTCTTAGTGCACTAAGAAGTGCACTTTCCCCCCAGCAGCAAGTGGCCGCTGCTTAGGGCCGTCCGATCGGGCCCATTTGTTTCGGGCGGCGCTCCTGCCGCTCGCACGACCAAATTGGCCATTTAAATCGGGCTCCCTGGCGGCTTCCTCGCCGCCAGAGAGCAGCCCCGGCGGCCTGACGAGCGCGGCCCGTCGCCGTATCATTAGGAAGCTCGCCGGGGGGAGCCCTAAGTGCCGGTTGTGGGCGCGCGAGCAGGGCCATTAAAGAGGAACGAGCGGCCAAGTGTGGGCCCGTTCGAGCTAGTCTGCGGCCTGCCAATGGGCCAGTGGGCGACTCTCTGAGCTGAACTCTCATTGGATCGCGTGGAAACTGGTCGAATGTGCGCCCCTGAGGCCAAGCTCGACCACTGCTGCCAGTCGGCGGCCCTTCAGCGCTGACTGGTGGCAGTCTGCGAGCGCGTGCTTGGAGGCGGCGCAAAGTGCGCGCAGAAGTGGCTGAAAAGTGGGCCAAGAATTCGCCCATTGGAGAGCGCCAAAGTTGTCATTGTGCGTCGCGCATTGTGCACTGTGCACTGTGCACTGTGCATTGTGCATTCTGCATTGTGCAGCCCGCACACAAGCCCCACCAAATGCGGACGAGCCACCAGGTTTGCTGACCACTGGCCGTGTGAACCTTCTCTTGACCGCCCGGGACAAGGTCCGAGAAGGCGAGCAGAGGCCCGAGGGACCAGGTAAGCCACCGGAGAGTGTCCCCTGGCCATTTGGGCGCCGCTCGCCGGTCGCAGATGAGCAATGGCCGTCGATCGACACCTCGAGGGGGCGCAACAAATGGCGGCCCAAACCGGTTTGCGTGCCGCCTGAACAAAGAGCCAAACGACAACTGTGATCGGCGGCAAACTGGGGCCATCCATTCCGCCATGTTGCGACAATTATCTCCAGCTTGCATCAATGGTCGTGCAGAATTCGCCCGCCAAAGTGCCTAAGCCAAACTGCAAACTTAATCTAATTTCCTTTTAGTTCACTCCGATGGAATTCGCCATTGCCAATTCCAATTTCGGGCCCGACAACTGTGTGTAGCCAGAGAGTAACGGGCCGCACATAATGGCCACCTCGCGACGGCCAATTTGGGCCCCAGTTCCAATTTGGACGAGCTGCTTGACAAGGTTTGCTGCCCAAAATGGTGGACAACATGGACAAACGAAAGCGAGATGGTCGGAGTTTAAATTTAGATTCAAATTCGAGGTTTAAATCTCGCATGGAGAGGAGAAGTTGTGGGCAAAAAATGGCTCGCACAATTGGCACTTTTTGGCACAATTGGCACACACAAACAAGGGAAACTTTGGGCGCCACTTTGGAGCAGCACCCAAAGTTTGGGGCCCGCAAACAAAGAGCCATCTTCTCTGTGTGCTTGTGTTTGCGGGCCGCCCAATGCAGAACTGTGTGCTGCTGCTTCGTAGAGACTGTGTGCGGCGGTTTGCTCTTGTGTGCGCCGCACAGACAAGAGCAAACACTGCGCGCTCCTTTGCTCTCCCGCACAAACATGCACACTTTCCACTGCACACTTTCCATTGCCTTCTGAATGCGCCGCCCTCAGTCTGTGGCCAAGCGGCCAACCCTTAGCTCTGTTTGCGCCCACGAGAAAGGTGGCCACCTTTCTCGCCTTGTGCCAATTGCGGCTAAAATTGTTTCAACTGTTCTGCTCGAGAGTGCTGCTCACTGGCCGCCTCGAGCTGGGCCCAAACAGCTGCAAAAGGGCGCCAAGTGGACGAGAAATGGGCCCCTGAGAGTGGCCATCCTTAGCTCTTGACCGTGGGGATCAATTCCACTGGTGGGAAGTCTTCTCCTCGAGAAAGAATTCCTAATTATCGGCCCAAATGAGAACCCGAAAAGGACCCGCAAAGGAGTTCTTCTCGTTGGAACAATGCCAAAGTGGAACAGAACGAGCAGAAGTTGTTCTCGATGAGTGGAAACAAAAAAGGAGACAGACAAAGAGAATTGGACGAGTTTCTTCTGTATTTTCTTTTGGTTGCTTGCAAGTCTCTGGAATGAACCCAAAGACTGACTCATGGAAGAGACTCTCTCCAAAGGGCCCAAATGGAGCCAGATTCAGAAGATTCAGAAGATTTTTCGCCTGCTGAGCGTGGAAAAGAGTTGACTTTAAATTGGGAAAATTGTCCAAATTGTGGAAATTGGCCCTTAGCTGCGCTGAGAGTCAAGGCTAAGAATTGGCGCTCATCATTAAGCTTTTGGGCATACTTTTTGGCCTGCGAGATCCTTGTCTTGTTCGAGTGGAATTTGGGGAGCTGATTTCTGCCAAATGGGAAGCAAATCGGGCGCTCAGTTGAGGAGAAAAATGGAGAAAAAAGGGGGAAAAAAATGGAAAGAGAAAAAGGTTGGTGAAGGCAGAAAAGAGTTTGGCCCAAACAATGGGCCCCAAGCTTCCGTGCTGCTGCTCTCTCGCCAAAGTCCAGCCTGAGACTTGAGCTTGGAAGCGGAAGAGGCCGGCCTGGCTCGAAGAAGGGGCCGAAACAAAGGCCGGAACTGTGGAAGTGGCCATAATTCATTCCGCTTCCTGTTTGTGGGGGCCACTAGAGGAGGCGGCCCGGGCGGAGGCGCCTGTCAGCCTGTCCAGGGCCAAGTGGAAGTGGAAGTGGAAGTGGAAGTGGAAGTGGAGGGCGCCCCAAGCAGCGGGGAGTCGGTTGGCGCGAGAGGGACGAGTTGCGGCTAGTCGTCGATCACCAGAAGAGGGCCCAGGAGAGTGCTGCTCGCCACAAGGCAGGACGCGCCCACCGCAGGCGGCATGTCGCGCGGCCACTTGATGAAACGGGCCGCGCTCATTGCACTCTATGGAGCACAGTCTGCGGCCAATGGCAAAGTGCGTGCAGTGTGCACAGTGCAGTGTGCGCCGCAGACTGTCCGCAGGGCCGACCTGCACGGCTGCAGTGCTTTACAATTTTGTTATTCTTACACTGCCGCAGACTAGCACTGCTGCAGGATTGCAATGGCGCGCACTTGCACTGCTCAGCGCGGGACTTGAACAGTCCAAGTTGAACTGCCCACCGGCCAGAGACTGTCCGCGGCCGAGCAGATCTGCACGACCGATTAGGACGCACGCCGACACGCTCGCCCACCGGCCGCCCCCCGACGCTGACCTGTTGCGGCGCCGCGCCGGACTGGGCCGACCTGTCGCGGGCTGCTCGCGCCCGCCGGCCACTGAGCCCCACTGAGATTGCGTGTCCGAGTTGCAGGCGCCCCTCCGGCGATGATTTAGCACTCGGCGCGACTGCGGCCGAGGAGCCGAGGCCGCAGACTAGCTTGGGCCGGAGACTAGCTTGGGCCGCGGACCAGCACCGGCCCGGCTGACGCATAATGAGCGCGAAGCATAATTGAACGGCTCCATTGCGCCGCCCTCCAACTGGCCACCACTTTCTCCTCGTCTGCGGCCAACTGAGAACTGAGAAGGACTGCGAGCAGCAAGTTGCAAGCAATAAGCGGCAAACTTGAGGCAATAAGCAGCGAGCAGTGGGCCACGAACCACGATCGGCGGCCCGCAGACAGTCTGTGGCGCCCGCTCGGCCTCGCAATGCACTGGCGGCCAACAATCGGCCCCAGTTGGCCGCGCTCCAGCTGCACACTTCGAGCAGCGCAACCAGCCCGCTTTGGAGCAGTGGAAAATATCCAATTTGCCGGCCGGCCCACTTTTGGGGCCCGGGAACTTTGGGGGGAAAGCACAACTGTGTGTCCCCCGCGCGCGTCTCTGTATGAGTCATGGGCCGCCTGTGCTGCGAGCTGCGAGCTGCTAGCTCTGAGCTGTGGGCTGCAGCGCGCCGAAGACTGTCTGCGGCACGACCGCGCCCGAGCCACAGAGACGCGCCTCAGCCGAAGACGCGCGCCCCAGACGCCGGCGAGCACGAAGGTGAAGGTTTCCAAATAACTGCGCGGCTCGTCAAATGGTGGCCAGGTCGTGTGGGCTGCGCTTCAGCGGTGCTTCTTCGGGGCTGCTTGGAAGGTGCTTCGGTGCTTCGAAGGTGCTTCTTCAGCACTACTTCGAGGAGAAGAAGTGGCAGTGTGGGAGCGGCGCAGTTGGCCGCAACAAGACGAGCACAAGAGGAACGAGCTGCGCCATTCCGGCAAGTGGTCAGCGGGCGGCCGCAGACTGTCCGTGGAAGCCAGAGGGCGAGTCTGGCGGCCGGCCAGAGACTGAGAGCCTGAGGTTGAGGAGCAACAAGTCGGCGCGCGCGCACCGCACACAGTCTGCGGGGCGGAGACTGCGCGCGCTTCGAGCTGCGCGTTGGGCTGCGCTGGAGCGCGCGAGACTGCCTGCGACTGTGTGAGGGACTGCCTGCAACTGTGTGTGGGACTGTGTGTGGGACTATGGCGGGCGCATCACTTGGGGCGCATCACTTGGAATGGAGCATCTCGGGCGGCTTTGAGGGAAGCTTAGGAGTTAAAAAAGAGGGAAAAATTTGAGCGGAGAAATTTGAGAGAAAACAGACAGACAGACAGACAGTGGCCAGCCGAGTGGCCTGTGTTTTGGTAGAAACGAAAGGCCCAAGAAGAAGAAGAAGCGCCCAAGACTAGGCGCACCACTGGGCTCGATTGACTTTTGGCCCACCTTTTTTCCTTTCGGCCGCCCCAAACTGGCACACTTTTCGCCTGCCCACCAGCTCAACTGCACCAGAAGCAAGCCAGAAGCCAGCCAGAGCACCAGATTCACTTTTGCCGTCTCTCCATCGCTCAGAGCTCAAGATCAGTGTCAGCGCTCTCGAGCAGAGCGCCACAAGCTACAGATAAGCGCGACAAGCGAGACAGAGGCGCATCAAGCGAGAAATAACAGTGACAAGCTTGCCAGGCGCCCCAAGCTTAGGTCAAGTGCCAAGTGGGCCCCAAATTGAGAGCAGCAAATTGGCAGCTGAAGCAGCGCGTCGAGCAACTGAGTGACAGTGTGTGCAATTGGGAGACCCAGTGAGCGCCAGTGATCAAGCGACCAGAGACGAGCTTAGGCATAGAAGCCATACGAGCCAAGCAGAGAGCTGAGAGGCTCGAGAGGCAGCACCTCCGGAAGCGACAGTCTTCGGGGATTATTGAATGATTCTCGTACATTGAATGATTTTCGTATATTGAAATAATATTTTCGAAATAATATTTGAAGAAAGCTTGAAAGAAGCTTCAAAATAGCTTGGAAATAGACGTTTCACGTCAAAAGCGAGGAATAATTATCAGAAATTGCAAAATGAAGATTCTCAACAGATCGCTCCTTGTGATCGGCTGCACGACGCTGGCCTGCTGCTGGCTGCTCGCCGCCGCCCAGACCCCAGAGACTAGCACTGGGCAGCCCTCGCTGCTGGCAAGCCTCTTCCGCGAACAGGCCACCAGACTGCCCGCGTCCACGCAGCGCGCCACGCCCACCGCCACAACCACGCAATTGGGCGCGGAGGCTGGCCAGTTGGGGGCCAGTGGCGGGCAGCCGCGAGCTTCGAGCTTGACAACGAGCAGCGGCCAGGCGACCACACTTCCGGCGGGGCAGGCGGCGCGAGTGCCCACCACCACGGCGGGCCAGTACCAGTTCGTGAGACCGAAGTTGTCGGCGGCGGGCCCGCCGGTTTCGGTGCAGCCTCAGCCTCAGCCGCAGACAACCACCACAACCACAGCAGCAACCACCACAACCAGCGCAAGCAGCTCGCCCGCAGCCAGTCCTGCGCGACAAGCCACCACAGCGCCAGCAATCACAACCACGACAACAACAACAACAACAACAACAACAGAAGCAGCAACAGTTGCAGTCTCGGCCACGCCCACCACCAGCGAGGGGGGCGTGACGGAGAAGAGCGGCCCGCGCGAGCAGAGCGCGTCTGCGGCGGCGAACTTGGAGGCGAGCGCGAGCGCGGCCACGTGCACGCACAACAACCAGACCTACGCCATAGGCCAGCGCTGGAACGACGACTGTCTGCAGGTGTGCCAGTGCGTGTCGGGTTCGCCCGCGGCCACGCCCACCAGCCAGACGGGCGACGCGGTGGCCGCCTGCAGGCCCCGCTGTCCAGTGTACAAGGACCCGCCGGGCGACAACTGTAAGCTGGAGCGTAGCAAGCAGGACCAGTGCTGTCTGGAGTGGGCCTGCGAGCTGGAGGCCAAGATGGCGCCCACACACGAGGGCAAGCCGCAGCCCGCCCGGCACGCCCCCACCACGACGATCACCCAGACCGAACGGGGCCAGCTCAGCGTGACCACCACCGAGATCAAGCTGCAGCCCACGGCCACCACGCCGCCGCAGACCGTCCCCACCGGCAAGAGAGCCCCCGAGAAGGCGGCCAACACAGTGCCAACGACAACCACCCCAGTCTTACCAGCGAGCTCGGTGCAGACGACGCAGAGACAGCAGGCGGCCCGGCAGCGCAACTCGGCGGCCAGCCAGCAGCAGGGGCGCGCACCCAAGCAGGTGTCGAGCTTCGCGCCCGGCCAGACGGACGGCTGGCCCACCACGGCGGCCTCGGTGGCGCTGAACGACGCGGCCGAGTCGCCGGTGGCGCCCAGCACGACCACCAGCGCGGCCAGCGACGAGGACAAGATCGACCCGCGCACCCTCGACCTGTGCATCCAGGGCACCGACGAGGCGTACCGTTTGAACGACTCGTGGCTGGTTGAGCCCTGCAACCGGACGTGCCGGTGCGTGTTCCAGTCGGAGCCGCGCGAGCCCAGCCTCGATGTGACCTACCAGCCGGCAGTCAATCTGCGGCCCGGCTCGCCGCAGACAGAGATCCGCTGCGGCCTGCCCGAGCAGTGCGGCCCGCTCGTGGCACGCCTCCTCGCGCAGGGCCCCACGCCCGAGTGTCCCGCGCCGAAGCTGCGCCTGCCGCAGGCGCAGCTGGCGGCCGACTCGTGCGCGTGCCCGCAGATAAGCTGCGGCTCACAGTCCGCAGCTTCTCTCTCCGCAGGTTCGCTGTCTGCAGGAACGCTTCCTGCCGGCGCACAGTCTGCCGCCGCCCAGCAGGCCCAGCCGGCGCGTGTAAACAAACCCGTCTCGGCGCCCCTCCCGGAAACGCCGGCCGCCACGAGCACCGCCGCGCCCACCACGCTCGCGCCCACGACCACGAGCACCTCGGCGAGCGGCCCGCTCGGCTGCCGAGTGCTCGGGCCCAACGGGCAGCCGCTCAGACAACTTGGCGTGGGCGACTCCTTCAACGACGAGTGCCACTCGGTGTGCCGCTGCTCGGCCGACGGCGAGATCCGCTGCCACCAGCTGCAGTGTCCCAGCGAGCCGGCCGACCGCGAGCTGGCCGCCACCTGCGCCGACTGGCAGCCCGAGCCCGACTTCAAGCCCGACTCCAAGAGCGACAAGTGCTGCCCCGCGCTCCTCTGCAAGCCGGCCAGCTCACCGCCGCCACTTCCGCCCACTGCGGCCCCAGCCGGAAGCACGGCGGCGCCCTCGGTGAGCATCAGCACGGCGTCCGAGGGGCCGCAGACAGTGGGCGGCGCGCAGACGGCCGGCCGGGCGTGTCTGCTGCTCGGCAAGGAGCTCCCTCACGGCCAGCGCGTGCCCGAGGAGATGCAGCCCCGCATGGAGGCCACACACAGCGAGGGCTGCCACAGCGAGAAGGTGTGCTCGTGCCAGGACGGCAAGATCGTGTGCCAGTCGGCGGCGGGCAACTGTCCGCCGCTGGGCGAGCAGCCGCCCGACGAGCTCGAGTGTCCGCCGGGCACAGTGGCCCAGCCGGCCAGCGACGAGGCCAGCTGCTGTCCGCGCTGGGCCTGCCAGCTGAAGGAGACCTACGCTCTGCAGGGCTTCCAGGTGGTCCCGCTGAACGCCAGCTCGGTCGAGGTGAACCTCATCCTGCCACTCTTCGCCGTGGGCCACCGGGGACGCGCCGAGCTCAACTACACGAGCGCGCCCTCATCAAGCGGCGCCTCAAACTCAAATGTAAATGTGAATTCGGAGGAGCCAACAGTAATCCCTGAGGCGCCGGCTGGAGCGCGCTGGATCCGCCGGCCCAGCATCAAGACGGCCGACGGAATCTTCTCCAGCCAGCTCATCAAGTACTACCTCAACGACCTCAAGCCCGCCCACCGCTACTGGTTCAGGATGCTCGTCCGCTTCGACGACACCCAAGAGCCCCCCTTCGACGAGCCCCTCGAGAGCCAGCTCCAGTCCGTCGTCATGCCCGAGCTGCCGCCCCTTCCGGCCGAGCCCGAGGAGACGCCCGCTCGGCGCCCACCGCAGACTAGCAGCACGGCCACAGTGGCGCAAACGACTGCGACGCCTTCGGTCACGCCCACCTCCATCAGTGCGGGCGCGCCGAACGCGGCCGATTCGTCGGCCAGCAGCGCGGGCGCGCCGCCCACGCGCGTCCTACAGCCCGTGATCCTGACGCCGGCCCGCCAGGCGCCCCCGGCCACCACAACGACCACAAGCACCACCACCACCACCACCACAATTACGCCCACCACCAGCGCCCCTTCCAGCACCACGCCGGCCCCTCTGAGCAGCAGACAGCCCAAGCAGCAGCAGCACAGGCCGCACCAACAGCCCACCGCCCCTCAGGACCAGGAGCCCATTTTCCTCAAGCCCGACCCTTGGGATGGACCGAGTGGAGGAGCAGCAACCAGTGGAAACACAAATGGCCAGTCGCCGCCCTGCACTCGCGGCTACGAGAACAACCAAATCGACGCCCAAGTGCAGCCTCAACAGCACATGGCCGCCGAGTCGAGGTCGCCGCTCCACTGGACCGAGCAGGTGAATGGGCCAGTCCATCGCTACGCCTGGCATCTCCTATGCGCCCTCTCAGTGATGACCATCCTATTTGTCATAGTGTCCTATTTGTATTTGAAGAAATCGGTGCGCGTCATTGCACCCATAACGTCGCATTCACACTTTCACCCATCCTATCAGGACCACACCTCATTGGCCTACGACAATTTGGCCTTCACCAAGCTGGTAAATTATAAAAACCAACCGCATGTTATTCTAGTGAATGAAACGAGTCAAAACTACGACAACGATGTCATATTAGCCAAGCAGAAGAACTTTGAATTGGACAAGGCCTCGCCCTTGAACAATAATATCAATCCAGTGGCAAACAATAACAATATGAACAATAACAATAATAATAATAACAATAATAGTAATTGTAATAATAACAAGCGGGCCGCCAATCAAAACAATCAGACAAACAACCACCATCCGCCGCACCATATCCACCACCATAATGGGGGCCGCCAGAATCTCATCTAACTCAAAAGGGAGGCCAGCCAGCCACTCGTCGAGCTCAGAGGAACGCCCCCGGGGACAAGGCCTCTCTAATAATTGGCACAACAATTAGTGTAAGCAGCCGATGTAACTATTGATGTAATTATAACTACTATTATTATTTTTATTTTCACTAATAATAGTGTCTCAGAATAGTGTTTATTTAATTTTCAATCATTGTGTGACACACAATATCTTATCCTCACTTATGTGGCATTACATTATGTAGCCGCAATAATCTCTGTCTCGCTAAAACGGCTTCCAAGTCTTTGTTTTGATTCTTCGCTGTGTTTATTTTTATTCTCCGTTCTGGTCACACGGTTGTATGAATCTGGTTCACGGGCAATCTGTCATACATCGTGCACCCCAAGGAGACCAGAAGCCATTGCATATGGTGCAGAACTATACTGGCACCTGCGCCTGGCGCGTCACACGTTAGGTTACGCGCGTCGCACGTGCGCTCGTACATCGTGCACTGTTTACATGCACCATACAATGTTTACAAAAGCAACCCTTTCTCCAACTCCCCTAAGAGCTCGCAATCATTCGCATCGAGGCGACATCACTGGGCCAAGCTGGCGAGGAGCGAGGCTCGCATCTGTTGCGGCAACAAGATGGACGGTGAGCCCACAAGCTGCACCAGTCGCTCTCTGACTGCCTGGTCCTTCGAGCCGGCCAGAACCCTAATCAACCTGAGCCGTTCCTCGAGCGAGCCGGTGGTCTCCAGGTGGAGCAACAGTTGGTCCACCTGTTGCCGCTTGCCGTGTCCCACCACAGCCAGATAGATTGGTTCGCGCAGGTGCACTTCCGGCACGAGGCCCTGGTCGTGGTGGAACTTTTGCAGGGCGCCCTCAACCACTTGGGCGTGGCCCGACTGGACCAGGAAGGTGAGCACCGAGCGTTGGGCGGCCAAGTCGACGAAGAGGCCGCTGGGTGGCTGGAAGCCGTGTCGCTGGAAGAAGCGTTCGAAGACTTGGCTCATGGTGGCCAGGGTGGCGCCAAATGGGTGCTTGTGGGCCCGCAGACTGTCCACCGCCCTGACCAGCTGGAGCAGCACCGCCTCCTCCTCTTCGTTCTCGTAGAAGCCTAGCCAGCGTTCCAGAGACTCGCCGGTGATCTCGCCAGCCTCGTACAGACCGAGCGCGTTATCGACCAGGTCGGCCCGGTCGACTGGCTGCATCAGCTTGGCCCCAATGGCCTCCCGGAAGTGTGGCTCCAGCTCCCTAAAGTAGTGCACCCGGAAGAAGGCGGCCACGTCTGGTTCGGAGTTGATCTTGATGAAGTGTTTGGGGTTTGCCCAGTCGAACCACTTTGGGGTGGGCACCACGCTGGGCACCGAGTCCAAAGGACACTCGTGCGACCTGCGCCCCCCGTCTGAGAAGTACATGGACACGCCCAGTTTGGCCGCGCCCACCTTGGCCTTGTGGAGCCTTAGGCGCACTGGCTCGCCGCGCTGCTGCTCCAGCTCCACGTTCAGCATGGGCCAGCTCACCTGGTTGATTTGGGTGGCGAAGTTGTTCAAATAATTGGGCCCTTTCTTGGCCACCCGCTCGATGGACTGGCCGAGGGTTTGCTTGTCCACGGTGGCGAAGGAGTTCCACTTGAGCAGATCTCTGAGCACCAAATTCAGAGCCTCTCTGCCAAGATCGCGCTCCAGCAGCTTGAAGAGGGAGCCACTCTTGGCGAACTCGAGCGTGTCAAATAGAGAGTAGGCGCCCCCACTGGTCTGGACGACTTGCTGCTCGCCGGCGAGCGCGTGCGCCCCATAGACCACGTGCGCGTCCGCCTTTAGGGCGCCCGAAAGGGTTGCGAACTGCACGAAGTAGTCGCTCTGGTACGAGTTGTCCAGATCGGCCACGATCTCGAACGCCTTCAGCGCAGCCACGCCCTCCGTCACCCACAGACTGTCCCACCAGGCCGGCGTGACCAGGTTGGCGAACCACTGGTGGGCCACCACGTGGGCCACGTTCACGCTGGCCCCAATCCTAGTCTCTGGCCTAGTCTCGCGGTCAACCAGACTCACGTTGCACCTGACGAAGGCCAGCCCCCAGGACTCGGTGTTGTCCTTGTCGTGGTCGAGGGCGAGCACCACGTCGAGCTTGTCGAGCGGAAATGGGCGCCCCAAGTCGCGCTCCATCCACTCGATCGACTGGGCGGCCACCCGCAACACCAGCCCAGCGCCCTCAATCAAACCCTTGGGGGTGAACACGCGCACTCCAACTCCTCGCTCGCCCACCTGGGCCATGCTCAGGTGCTCGAACTCGCCCACCGTGAAGGCCACCATGTGGACGGACATTCGGGGGGTTGGCTGGAATTCGGTTCGAGCGGTCTTGCCAAACTCGCTCACTCGGCTCGCTTTCACTGGCGCGTTCGACAACGCCTCAGTGCCCGGCTTGTGCAGGAGAGTGAGCTCGAACTGGGCCTTGAATTTGGGCTCGTCGAAACAGGGAAACACGAGACGCGCATCTGACGGCTGGAAGTTCGTTGCTATGAAGCTGGTTGTTGTGTCGCCCATTTCCGGCCCACCCAGTGCATAGCTGTTCAGGTAGAGGCCACGCAAGTCGGAGCGCATGTCTGTGTAGAACTCGAACTGCAGCTCGCCCCACTCGCCCTCCACCAAGTCCTCGACTAGATTTATCGCCAACAACTGTTTCTCCTCGTCAACTTGGATCGACTCCACGCCCACCAGCTGGCCCTTAGCGTCCGGCGAGCTGAATTTGGTGTAGCTGAAGCTGTTCAGACGCACGCTCTTGTCCTTGTGCAACACGATGCGATTTGGGGCGAAGTTGCCCTTGTCTTTCTTCGCCGGAAGCTCAGCCTCGTCCTTGTTGGTCTGGGCGGCCGGAACTGGCTGCTTGTTCTTCGAAAAGAGACCTCCCAACTTGGAGAGAAACTGCTTGTTGTCTGCCTCGCCCACAGGCGGCTGCTGCTTCCTGTCCAGCTCGCCGCCCACCAAGACCTTGATCTTCACCCAGCCTGAGGGGTTCACCTCGTTCAGGCAATTTAGGAACAAGGTGTAATGCTCTGGGGCCACATTTGTGGGCAGTCTGTAGCTCGGCAGACTGACTGGCGTGCTCTTCAACGACTGGCCAGCAACAAGTGGCTGCTGCTGCAGCAAGCTAGCAACAAGCACGCAAAGAGCTGCGCCCAACTGCAGCTCGACACTTCGTTTGACCATTTTTCTGCTTTTTCTGATTTATCGATAATTATTATATTTTGATATTTCTCCCTCTTCTTGGTCTCTATTTGCCGATTTGGCTAAATGATCGTTCGCTCCAACAGAGACTAGCACTGTGGGGCCACGGCAACAACTCTCGATGGCTCCTCCAATTTGAGCTCGACACTTTGTCCTTCTCTGAGCGACAAAGAATCGTGTGTGAGCTCATGCACTGGATTCGGAAATTGCATCCTGAATTGCTTCCTCCACAGGTAGACAACACAAGTGCTAGGCAGACACAAAACAGCCCAAAATAGACCCCCCATGGAGCAGCTCCAGTTGAAGGTCGAGCGTCTGGCGAGCGCTCATGAACAGTAGGTCCCAGTCTCTGAGAGTTGGGCCCCCTTTTTGGCACGAGAGATTTCCCCCAAGCGAGCGACTCTCGCTCGAAGTCTACTTTATATCAACAGACTAGGTTCGATCAATCTCCAGGCAAACAAAGCCATCAAGCCGACAAATAGGCATCACTTGGTCCGGCACAGACGGATTCATATTAACCAATGACAAGCCAAGGAGAATGCGACAACAATGCTGAGCTCATGAGACCCGAGGAGCTGATACATTCAGCTAGTAGAAGGCGATATAACAATGCCACATTGACCTCTCGATCTATAAGGACGAGCTTATCGTGTTTCAGCCATTAGAATGTTCAGCGCTTCTCCAGAATTCTGATGATCACCGCGTAAATTGCATCTCAATCAGCAAATCTTGGACCAGTTTCCATTTTGCGGCCGTAATGGGGACAGGATGATTGGAGGCTCATCAAATCTAGACGCCTATCCAATCAATATGGAGCACAGAGCAAGGCCTATTGATGATTGGCATCCCGAGGACCAAGGGTTTCTCCCAACTTCCAACGGCGCGATGACACCAAGACACGGAAGTATCAGCGTGATGGTGTCAGTTTGCATTGTTCCAAGACACCAGCATACTGCAGTCCCCCCGTTATTGCGTCATCCGATACTTAGGGGGTCTGAGATTCCCCCAAAGCCTATCCATTGCACGATTATCATCCCTGCCTTGCTCACTGATGCTTACCCATCTTTTCACCCCAAATACACACAAGCACCCACTCCAATGGCGCACAAACGCTCACTATGGCCTCGCGCATGATCCAAGTAATGAGCTCATGCTTATTATAGCTCACAGTGAGATTCCATAACAT
>Ga0058701_10000766_pt1 | contig 21583 bp, 13 predicted proteins | sample AgamicOrMae_FD_97039 | JGI IMG/M metagenome (GOLD analysis project Ga0058701, IMG submission 97039) | Agave microbial communities from Guanajuato, Mexico - Or.Ma.e | ecosystem: Host-associated > Plants > Phyllosphere > Phylloplane/Leaf | place: Guanajuato, Mexico | collected 2012-06-04 | reverse complement strand
TAACTCTTACCCTAACCCTTCCCCGAATCTTTGCTCCAGCTCTGACGCAAGACCCGACTCCGACAGAGCTCCATAGACGAGAACCTAAGTCTTGAGCGAGCACACGATAGGCAAACTAAACAGCACGCCGCCGTTTCGCTAATACCGAGGCAACGACTTTTCAGGCCCGACAATCTGGCTCCCATGACTTATGGGGACATTGAATGTTACCGTGCTCAAGAAAGGGTCCCAGCAAGTGTCGATAAAGGTTAAAATATCCACAGGAACTTCGGTTATTTTGGTAAAAAACGACGATTTTTCCGAGGGCTTTGGCCCTTGCTTCTTTGCGTCTTGCTTTGTTTTCGTAATATAAATAAGCCTCTTCTTGTCCAAAGAAATTACAGTTTGATATGTGGCACACTACAGCCGAGATCAACATCATGTCACTCTTATTCACAGAATAATCCATATAAACGATGACATGAATTTTGATCTCAACTGTACACAGAGTAATCAACGAAGTTAAGTTGTGTTTAATTACCATCACTGTCCTTCACACCAAACACCACTGTCCTTCAAACCAGTTTCATTCCGATGTTTTATTCATACTACCGCCATCGGCTGTGTTCAAAGTGGGTCTGTTCTGGAATCGCATCATCGCCTGTGTGCAGTAAACCGACTGTTTTTGTGTGAAAGACTCAGAAAACCTCAAAAACTCAAATCGTCTAGGCTTCAATTTCTTAGTCCGCTTCGTTCACATGATTGATAATCTGCCACCGAAATAGGGGGCAAAACAGCGACCTTTTTAAAGTAAGCAAAATATTAAGCTACTCATTACCTTTCTATTAGAGGTCGATACTGAAGCTCCCCGTGAAAGCAGAGTTGACACCATGTTATGGCAGCCATTCGTCGACGCTGCAGTCAAAGCCGTTTCGCCTGTGAGCGTATCCGTGGCATCGAGATGCACATTCGCAGTGTCGAGTAGGTACTCCACCAGCTGCAAAAGCGCAAAAGTTAACAGCGGTCCCTAAATAAGACCGTAATAAAACCACAGAGCGGTTGCTTACCTCAATATGGCCCTGAGCTGAAGCCGCGACCAGCCCTTGCTGAACCGCTTCAGCCAGGCTGATGTCTCCCGGCCCGCTAACGACCCAGTCACAATTCAGCAGGAAGCCCGCGACATTCATTCGTCCGTTCCTGGCCGCGTGGACCAGCGGACACTGCCCAGCCGTATCCGTGTGCCCCAACGACGCCCCCGCCCCGACCAGCAGTCGCACCACGTCGATGTGTCCGCGAATGGCGGCTAGGGCCAGCGGCGTGCAGCCTTGGCTGTTGCTCGCTTCGACATCAGCGCCGAACTCCAGCAACAGCGCTACCATTTCAGCAGAGCCTTCATGCGCGAACACGCAGAGCGCAGGTGCGCGGCCCAGAACGTCAGTCGTCGTGTTCGGGTCTGCGCCGGCGAGTAGCATCAGCCTCGACACCTTCACGTTCGGACTGTAAAGATTCCGCGGGAAAGCGAGCGCGGCTGAAACGTCAGAAGAGCTGGTGGCGACCCACTGGGCCTGAAGCTCCCGCGAGGAATATCGATGTAGAGTCAAATTTTTGTAGAGATGCGCTTTGAGTATGTGGTGGCCCAGTTCGAGGGTTTGCTCAGCGTCGAGCGGGTGCTGAACTCGCGACAATCGGAATGCTATGCCGGAGTGACCTGCGCGCAGATCACATAGGAACTTGTTGCTCTCATTGTCGTCCCTCCTGATGAGCCACTCCCTGAAGGACGGGTGGAAGAACATGTACGTATTGTCTACGCGTTTGCTTAGGAAGCCGGAAAGCTGCTGGAAGCGCTCCAGGAAGTCCTCCCACGACAGGAAGTTCTCGGTGAGGAGCGCGTTCACCGAGTAGAAGATCTCTACGAGTGTGAGCGGGTACAGAGCGGCGAGACACACGGCTAGGATCGCCGAAACTTTTTCGAAGGACCTTAATGTCGGGAACCTGATGTTGAAGTGGAGGAGGAAGATTTGCGCCAAGGACACTGGTAGAACCTGAAATCGAAAATAACGTGTTTAAACGTTGGTAGGAAAACATCTTCCAATTGTTCGATGATGTTTCTATGACTTGGAGCAACTTTCGACTGCGCTAACTGAACGTTAAGTTAACCGACAGTTATCTCAGGTTAAGGTGGATTTACTTAACCGATGAAGGTTAGTATCTAGACTTGACTCAGGGCAACGTCCGCTGAGCTAAAATTAAGATAACTTGACGCATTAAGTTAACTGACAGTTAATCTTTGGTACAGGTAAACTTGTTACAGCAATGAATGTTGGTACCTAGATTAATCTACAGACTTTCCCTGACCTATTCACAGAACATGTTCAAACAAAGTAAGGACGAAAAAAAAAAGTGAAAAAGAAAACGCATAACTTTCTAAATGTAACGCAAAATTGCAAACTACCAGTTTGCTTGACAGTACGAACCCAACGAGACCAATGGTATATCAAGTTAAGCGAATCGGTAAATCAGCGAACAGGCGAACCGACGAACTGAGGACCATAGATATATTCCAAAGACTATGTTTTATCAAAATATTGTCTTACTAGGACTTATATATGTCCTTATGAAATACTAACTCTCATCTTGTGATAAAGAAAAGATAATTTGTATTAGGAGATACAAGTTAAGCATAGGGCAATACCCCGACGAAACTGAAGAACGTTGAAAAACATCCATCATCGTCAGTTCGCTGGTTCACTGATATGCTTAATTTGATACATATCAAGTAAGTGCGCCACCGCAAGCAAAACTTCAAGATGGCTGTCGAGTTAATCAGTCAAAGTCGATAAATCAATATTCATGGCGCGGTGAGAGCTTTCTACTTAAATAGTTGTTGGTTATAACTCCTAAAATCCAGATCTAAATAGTAGTTTTATCTAGAACTTGTAAGATTTGTTGGATTTTCACTCCACAGCAGTGATGGCGCATTTCGCGAGTTATCTGCTCACCTTGTAAGATGAAGATTTGACCACCAAGTGTCCCCTCTCCAGGAGATCTAAAGTTAGTTTAGCGAATAAGAAGGAGCCGCGCGCTAGGCCCGTGACGTGCTGGCAGAATCGGAGCTGCTCGGATTTCGCCGCCAACGGAGCGGCGTAGATTCCGTTCCCTGAACTTCCCATACTTCCTTGGATACCAGCTGAGCTTCCAACTCGAAGGGTGACATACTCCAGAATATCCTTGCTAACCGGATCGTGACCACTCTGAGAATCCAAGCTGCAACCAAAAACCATTACGTTACAATACCATCACTTGATAAAAAAGGACAGTTTTGGGGAGAGTCTCAACAATAGCCCATACAGAATAAACTGAATCCTTAAAAGGATAATTCGGCACCTCCATGGAAGACTCGACCAGTTCTCAAACCTCAGTTTTAAACCGTACTAGTTTGAAAAGCTTTCAATTTTTTTTTTTCGTTGCGAATACCTTTTGTATTATTCTTTTGAAATGAATGACAATGACGGAACATTTCCCCTGGCCCCCGGTATATATTCTCCATGAATTCTTATTCGAATCAAAAGAAAAACAATCAAATGGTAAGAGCTGGAAAAGAGGATTGCGCGCTCTCGAAACTGGTCTACTTTAAAACTCAGCTTTTAGAGCTGGTCCGTGAACTATGGAGGTGCCGAAATGTACAGTACAGGGGAAATTTCATAAATCCTTAGAAAATAATCATTATTCCTCTCCTCCTTTCTCTTCAAAAGAAATCAGTTCGCATAAAACTCGCTAAAAATCACAGATTTAAATAAATAAACACACAAACAATATACGATATAAATCATTGGTTGTGTGTAAATTCCAGCTGTAAATTGAAGGGAACCTCCTCAGGAATAAGCGAGTCTCATCCAAATAAGAGAAAGCGAGCAGTCTTAACAGTAACAGAGCTTGAAATCGTTCGTGTCGGTCCGAACCGATGAGTACTGGTATGGTGTCTCACCTGATATGCTCAAATGGGAGCATGGAAGTGACATCTTTGAGCTGTGTTCTCACAGTGACGATTAGGTTGAGCCACGGAGGGAAGTTGGGCAGATGAGCGGCTAGGAAAGACGCGAGCGAATGTCCTTTGTCTGGCCTATGGTACTCTGCCTCACAGAGAGCATCCACCAATACCAAGTAATTATCGCCAGGTATTTTTCCAACCCTTCTCAGCGAGCTCAAGGGTTCCAGGATACCTCGGTTCAAGGCTTGGTCTGGGTTCCCGATGCACTCCATCATGGTTATCGAGCTCTGCACGAAAACAAAACAACTTTTAAACGCAATCCTTTTGAAAAGTTGCATTTTCCGCTTTTTGTGATCCTTCTTTCGTCGCCAAACGGAGAGAAAGAGGAGCTAGGCATACAGCGCTTAACCTCACCTTAAATAATTTGATCTGACTTAAGCTTATGTCGAACTTAAGTTAAGCTGACGTAAAATATGAGGTTGCATGTGGTAATCGCCATCATAATGTGATTAAGTTAACAGACTTGGTAAAAAACCTTGCAACCTTTAAAAGTTATAGGGTAAAAGTCCCGTATTTCTTCCGCTTCCGACAACTCGAAACATTTGTTCAATTGAGACACCCGAGAGTGCCTCGAAAGTTTCGATTCTGATCTTGGGATGCTTAGAGATCAGCTGAACCAACCTCCTGAATAGCAACCTGCAACGGTTGAAAGTAACATACCTGAAGATATGGCTCGTTTTCAAGATGTTCTCTGTAGGCAGCTAACTGCGGGGCTTGACAAAGCTGCGCTGCAAGTGACTGAATAAAATCTGCTACTAAACAGGTACTGTTATTGTCGGCTTGGCAGAAATGGTAGGCTACGACGTGCGAAGCTAAATGGCGGATTCCTTCAGAGCTCATTGTGTCTTCTGTAAAACAAAAAAAAAACAAAAAACAGCTCTCAAGAATGTTACCTTAAGGATGTTTGATCATCGGTTTAACCGTGATCGGTTTCAGTCATTAAAACTCTAAAAACTTCTAGCTGACATGATCCTGCACGGTTGGTTAAAATTTTGGATCCGGTTAACGAAGTTATTTTTTAATACCGAGGGGCTAAAGCTGGCGAGTTTTACTCGGTGTCACGGACACTAACCTATACCAGTTTTTAGCGTTTCGTGATAAAAGTAATCCGGAAGTTGCTATGACTTTCTCTGTAGTTGAATACCTTAAAATTAACACTTTTAACCAAAAAAATCCATCTCATCGATCATTTAACAGAAATATTGCACTAAAACCTCTAAATAAGCGCGTTTTGGCGCGAGGATGAGTCAAATCAGCAACTCTTGCGTCTCTGTAAAATTAAAAGAATCTTGATTTTCGGTCGGATTTAAATTGGGACGATTTACTAACGCAAAGGGAATGGCTTTGATTGCTTTTCGAATTTTTCTACATAGATTTTTAAGTTTTAACCGAACTTGACTAGTCTGAAGCGATCACAAATCGTTTTTTTTCCTACTTTTTTATTTGTAGCTGATTGGTGGTTTCATACCTTGAGCATCCGGGAGGTACCGCCTTCCAAAACAGCTATAATCAACGAGCTGCAAAATAAAGGCGGTTTTTCCTGTACCCGGGCCCCCTTCGATCACCACCCCTCGGTTGGTCGCCAAGGCGTCTTCGATCGCCGTCACAAGCCAGGATCGGCCGACGAACAGTGGGGAAGTCTCGTGGCCGGGGACTTCGAAGAACAGCGGCCGGAGAGTCAGCTGAGGAGCACGGTACTGGCTGTGGGGGAGCCGCGCTAACAAACGAAACAAACGTGTCAAAACCTAAAAGTATTTAACAGTTTCAAAATCTGATTATGTATACACCTTTCGCTTCCATGGATGTTCTAGAAGAATCACTTTTTCCGGATCTGCGATGGATTGGCGATCTTCGTTCGAAATAAAGGGTCGAGTCGTCACCCAGGCCGGATTGCGACGCTGTGATAAAAAATAAAGACGATTGGATGATAAATAATGAAACAATTTGAAAAAACACAGTTTTATAATATATTAAATAATTATATATTAAATAATTAATATATATATTAAATAATTTTAAACTAAACTTAAGCCAAACATTTTCTCCTCTTACGAAGACAGGAAATATCTCTGCATGTAAATAGACCCAATATTCGAGGAATGAAAATCTTTACGAGTACAACACTTGTGCAATTTTCTCCAATGTCGCATTTCCTGCGTTCTTCGCTTTATGTTCAACCGAGTTTTTCCATAATGGCGAGGCGCCGTTTGTAAAACATGCTATGCAAAAATTAGGTTGATTCCAGAAAGGAAAAAAAAACTCGTTATGACTTTAAATCGATATTCCCAAAGGGAACCGATCGAGTCGAAAGGCGTGTTTTGAAACTCTACCAAGTAAAAGGGTACGTTTGAAAAACCGATCAACTGTAATGTATAATAATAGCAGTTGATCGATTTTTCAAACTACGAAGTTCATTTGATCGATTTTTAAAACTTACCATGTTATTTGATCTATTGTTCATTGGAGGGGTCAAAATTTAAGTCAATTTCTCTTTCTTCTTTTTTTAAAAATATAGCAAAGGTTCGTGTGCTTGTTTCGCGCATATAAAATAGAGAGAACGCCTTAGAGTCGTAATTTTGGGCGTCCCCTGAAAAATGACGATTCGCTGTCCCAAACACTTACGTGTCGCTGAGTGTCTCCGCGCCACTGGACTCCAAGAACTGTTGCTGTGCGCTGACATGGACATCAACGATGTCGTGCTGTCCGAGGACGGATCTTTGAGTACCCTCAGATGGCTATGTACTACGTCAGGTTCGGACGAACCTTTCAATAAAAAGAAAGATCGTTATAAATATAAACAATAACCAGGTTACAAACAGACAGGTTGATTGAAAAAAATCAATAAATTCAAATAACGAAATGATTCATACGCTGCCCCATTTAAAATACATTAGGTTTCTTTCCGTGCGTTCAAGTCTCCCTTGTACTAACATAGGCGTGCGAATAGAGACCAAACCTGTTTACCTGTGAGAGTCGACACTGGGCTGGTGTTGGCTGACGGCAGGCTGCTGAGAGACGCACAGGACTCGTGGTTCCGGTCCTGCTGGGGGTGGCTTTGGCGGGGGGGCGGCGGGGGCGATCGGACGGAGCCCGACCCTCCCCGACGGGCGGCGTTCTCCCCCAGGAGCAGCCCCAGACGCATGTACAGATCGCTTTGGCCTCCTCGGGATCTCGACGGCGCTGCTTTCGGGGGACAGGTGTCCTCATCTGCACGAAAAAAGTACATCAATCAGGAAAAAATCTAAAGTGGACAGAAGGATAACGGCATGCTTTACATGCATCACGCGACTTTGTCTCATTTTCCTCTAAACTACAAACGTCATATTTATCTTCATCTTCATTGTTACTTTCCCGATAGGGAAAGTATTTTTTTATGATAGACCTCCTTTTTTCGAACCGAATGTCCATTAATTTGCCACAAATGATTATCTCCGCTTTAACTCATTTTTTCCCGGTTAATTTTTAAGATTTTAACCGTTACGAAGACGGTTTTACAATGAAAAATTGCGAATAAAAAATTTGATGATTTAAGGAAAGGTTACCACAGAGAAGCCATTTTCCGATTTTTTTCTGCGTTTCTGAAATAAAAAGAATAAAATTCACGATTTGCCGGAAAATTCTCGGTTATTGCACATTTATTTTCTCCAGAATTAAAATGGATTACCGGTTATTTCCCGGTTTCCCCAGTTACGATCCCTCCAAAGAAAGAAACGATCAAGTTAAAGGGCATGCCTCAAAAATCGACCAAGTGAAAGGGTACGTTTCAAACATCGATCAACTGCAATGTATACGGATAGCAGTTGATCGCTTTATCAACAAGTTCATTCAATCGACTTTTCAATCGTGCAATTATACTTGATCGATTGGTAATTGGAGGGATCGAGTTGTCAGACACCCTGTTGAAATCGAGACTTAGCTTAGAGGTACTGTTGAAAGAGTGATAACCTCCAAGAAAAACACCTCGATGAAAAACTTTTGCATATGTCTCAAAAAAGCTGGAACGATGCTTTCATTCGTAGAGCTGTCAAACTGCGTGTTCAAGACGCAAAAATAAGTTACAACTGAATGTACCGTACTTTTTGAGCGGCAACGAGTTTACCGAGACTTATTCTTCCGAAGAATCCGGCACTGAGTACAATTGCTAAACTCAATCCCACACACAAAGACAGAAACGTAATCTGAGTATCGAACGTTTTGATACTTGACCCGTCTCACGTTTCAAATAAAAGTACATGTCCCGTTATTGCTCGTACCTTCAGGTAGGTACTTAATTAACTCAATCACGTAATAAACCTTTATGCACTGTGGGCGGCCTAATGGAGGTTCGAACAGCTAGCTTCTTTAGGGTACCTCTATGTCAAAACCGGTCTCGGGATTTTCTCGCAATGCGTACTCAAAACTCATTCTAGCACGGTGTATTTCTAGAGACCATATTCGCAATGTCGCAATAAAACGGTGAAATATTTGTGCGATAAATTTAGGCACACAGGTTGCGCGGTATCGTTACATTGAAAATGGCTTCTCTGCTCGTTAATTAGTTTTGGCTATAGTTTAACAACATATTACAGCTTGTAGGAGTTCACCGCAACGTTTGGTCGATAATTATTGTCCGACAGCGGCGAATTTAAAGCTGATTTTTCTGTCAGTCCTCAATGCATATTATTGATGGTTTCGATTTGGTATCTCAAACCATATGAATATGTGTGTAGGACTGTATACTTATGTCTTTACTCTCGAAAACATCACACAACACGCTAAGCAGGTTATCAGTCGGCGAAAACCAAATCGAAAATCACACGAAGCACGCAAAAAATATACTATTCACACCGTTCTTTTATTTGCAGTTTTCACAAACGTCTGCAAGACACGCTAGAAAACAGTTCGATAAAATGTGCTAAAGACGGTTTCAATTTTCATGCGAACAAGTTTAAGTCTATCACAACATTTGTTAGTGCGGCAAACTGCATCTGAAAAGTAAAAGATTAGTATCCAAACTTCCTCAAAACCTGTGAGAAGAAAGCGATCAATTGGTGGGTAAGGGCAAAACTTGTCTGTTGCGTGTGGCAACACCAAGCTGAATGATAAACTGCGAAAAAACTCGCTGAAAAGAAAGGTTTTGGATGGTTGGAGCAGCTAAGTGGTTTGGGGTAAACGCTGTAAACTCTGTGCACTGCACTCGGGTGGGCATGCGCTTCGTATTTCGTGCCTGCAAGCTGGTTGAGTCCCGTGGAGACGCCGCTTCCCGCCGACCACAACGATTTGATTTTCCCAAGAACAACTCCAGGCCAATGACGAGCATCCGCAGACATGGCGGACGCAGTCATCCACACTGTCAAAAATTACACTCCGTTTCGTACATTCACTCCTTTCGAGGCCAAAATCCGTTCGTTCAAACTAATACCACAACGAAGGTGGCCTGAAAAATTAATCTGCTTTGGGTAGTCCCACGCGCGACTGTACTTCCGAGGTAAACCCAGGATAAGCCGTATATTCGTTATCGCCGTTTCCGATATGCAACTTTCAATAAACAATATGGAGAGCTGTCATTCGGCCCGTTCCTTTGACAATACTTCATTACTCTCAAAGAACAACCGAAATAAGGTATAATCAACACCCTCTCAACATTGAACAAAAACAAAACATTTTTTTGGGAGTGTCTATTGACCCGACAGCCCAATTAAAAATGTATTAGGTTGGGTTCCATGCGTTCAAGTCACCTCCCATTTAAAATGTATTAGGTTAGTCACGTGCGTTCAAGTCTCCCTATAATAATTGCATGTCGGGTCAATAGCAACACCCTTTCTTTTTTTTTTTAATTGCCAGTACTGAATAGCTGTTTAAGAGAAACCCACGTTATGAGCGATAACCCCTTAATTTCACGCAAAAAATTTCACAAGCTTCTCAAATAAAACCGAATTTTTATATAAATTACAAATAAGGTTTAAAAATAGTTTATAATTGGCTGCGTCTATGAGCAATCTGAACTTGAAGTTCCAATAAGCCTTTCACTATATGTTTAGTGTACAGTTGACATCAAAAGTCATGTCGCATTCAAATCTAGTGACTTTTCTGTTTTTCCAACACTTCTGTTGGTTAAAGTATTTAAATACGGTGGACTCGCGCTTGGTCAGGTCAGTTCCAACGCTACTGCCAATATAAATTTCTCGAAACAAAAAGTCTCTAAATTTGCAGTGTGTCCAGGTCCAGCGAATTCCCTGAAACAAGTTCTTTGATTTTCCCCTGATTTTCTCGGTCTGACTTACATATTTCCCTGATTAAGTAGACTTTTCAATGGAACACAAAAACAATGCACAAGACAATATTTTCACATTAGATACAATTTTTATTCCTTGCTTTAGTTACCGCACATTTAATTTCTTCTGGGAAATTCCTGTACTTCTATCCGAATTCTCTGATGCTTCCCAGATATTTTCCAGAAAGTAGAATTTCCTGACTTTTCCCTGATCGCTGGACACCCTGGATTCGACTGCGACACAACTTTGTACAAAGTGCTGAACCGACCGCTTTAAATCAGCTGGTATGAAAAATGCAGCTTCTGAGCACAATTTCCATACAAGGTCGACGGCCGAATATTTTCACAGATCAAGTTGCTTACCTGAAAGAGCGTTTTGTGAGTCGGCGGATTCGTGTTGCGAGTGTCGCGCCGCTCTCATGGCCCACGGGCTTCGCAGGAAGAACCTCTTCCGCGGCTGCGGCGGCGTGGGGCAGCCTGCAAAACAGCACACAGCCTTTATCAGTTCAACTTCAAGGGGTTCAAGATTGTGTCACCGTCATAAAGTAAAATCGAAAAATGAAAATGACAAAATCTTGGTAAACTACAGCAATGATATGATTAATCCATTATCACTTCCAGCTTGATGAGAAATTGATGCTGAAATTTTGAGGATTTTGCGATATTTCCAGCCGTTTCCAAAATATTGGCTACAAGGAGTACCAACTCATGATATCCGGTGTACAAAAGGCCTAGATATCCGGTGGATATCCTTGATATCCGGCTGTTGGATTTGGTCGAAAAATGGCTGTTTTCAGAAATTTTTCAAGTTTTTCACTCTCTGACCATGGTCTACTGATATCTGGCTAATATTTAGGTATATCCAGCAGATGTGTTTTGATATTCTGCTGAAATCTGTCTGATATTTCATTGGGTTTGGTTAATTTTATCTTGATATCCGTTTATTATACCTCTGATATCTGGCTGATATCCTTTATATCCTGATATCCGGTTTACAGATTTCCAGCAAGATGTTAACCCTTGATTGGTACTTTTCGAATTTTTACAATTTTTTTTCAAATTCTAACGCTGTTTTTAAGGTAGAAAAAATGCATTCGGGCAGCACGTTTTAGGTTTGGGTATCTTTTCATGAAACTATCTTAAAATTCTGAAAGTTTCATGAAAATGGGAGACGGCAAATTCAGGTACTTTCCTTGTTAGTCAATTTTTGAAACTTAGATTACTGTACACTTTCAATAGACGGATTAATAAAATCAGCAGGACTTTCACTTGGTTTTATTTAGAGGGATCGAAATGAGGCTACAATGTTGCAAGCTTTTTCTTCGTTTAGCAAAAATAGGAGCGTAGATCCGGTCGTTGTGACTTACTTTGAGTCATGGGGACTTCGCAGCGCGCGGCTCTGGCTTTCGGAAGGCGGCTCGGCGACGGCGATATCGCCGCGGGTCGGCTGGGCGATCGGCTGGGCGATCGGCTCGCTGATCGGCCGCTTGATCGGGCCCCCAATCGGCCCGATCCGGCCGATCTCCGGGGGAAGCGGGGCGACGGCTCCGGGGTGAGGAGCACCGGGCTCGGGGCATCTCGCCGCATCTGACAAAGGGAAAAACAAACTTACGCTTTTGTTGGAGGCAAACATTTCAGCACTTTTCTGTTAGCTTTCCAGGTTTGCACGTTTTAATTAAAGAAAAGGCAACTAATAAGCTAGCAGTCTCGATGAAAGAATAATTAACTGTTCTATTTGTAACGTAGAATTATCATTTCCAAATATTTTTCTCCTTTAATAATGTTGTTTTTTTTTAAAAAAATAACACATTAAGAAACGGAACAAAATTTCAAGGGTGTTCTAATCGATTTTAGATGTTAACATAAGACAGAGGTTCAGTACTTATTTTGATTATATCCAAGATAAACCTATGTTCAGTCACATTTTTTAAAGGTTAGTTCTATTCGCACGCCTATGTCCATACAAGGGAGACTTGGACGCACGGAAAACAACCTAATGCATTTTAAATGGGGCGGCATTTGAATACTAATTTCCTTATTAAAAAGGTCTCGGTGACAACTTTCCATACATGTGGCTGAACATAGACCTATCTTGAAAAATTACCATACGTACTTACACAGTTTTAGTTCAACCCTTAACAGATAAAAACTACCCAAAACGGATAATTTTTACTGTTAATTTCTGCAAAAAAAAACAAACTAAAACGCTCCGTATACACTGTTTCCTAAGAACGAAATAACAAGCTCTTGTTCGAGCTAGGCGGCTCAGACTGTTGAACAAATTCATGAAGTCAGCAAATAAAAAACTTTAGTAGAAAAATAAAGCGTGGGTTGTGTACTAGTCTGGGCAAGTATTAGTTCCAGCATTACTAGGCCTAGGCAGAAACTCCGATTATCTTTTATTAGAGGGTCTAGGGTCTCTGCATCAGTCAACTCACATGCATGTAGCTCGTGAAATGTCCGTAGGTCCTCTCTCCTGTCATTGCAGGGCTAAGCCCATGGCTTTTCTTCGCTGGAAGCCCTGCAGAAAAATACATGTCATTAATTCTTGCACAAGATGCACGTGCTTGAGTTACTAACATATAGAAAATAACTTCATAGAAAGCGGTCAACATAAAGCGAAACTATTAAGCCCTTCTCCGAAAGAAGGCGGGCTTAAAAAATGCCAAAACCCGCACTTTGATAGGTCCAACATAACCTCAAAAAAATTTAGCGAGTAGACGTGGTGGTGTAAATAAGCTTGTTGGTGACTATATCTTACCATCAGAGACGCAGAGAGGGCAGGTCTCTTGTCGGAAGAGGCACGAGTAGCAGCGCTCGTGTCCGCAAGCGTCGATCAGCTTCCTCTTCTTGCCCTTGTCGAACGGCATGTGGCAGCTAGGGCAGAGTTCCGCGTCCACTAATAATCGGAGGGACACCAGATCTGAAACAAACCACAATCATAGGTTAACCTCGTTGTGTCGATACGCGAAGCGCCTAAAGCCCGCCATTGCTCAGCTATGCACAGTAATACAAAACCGAAGTGACTATTCACACGCTACCCTATTTGAAATGTATTGGTTCCCTGCGTTCAAGTCTCCCTTGTATTAACATAGCCGTGCGAATAGAACTGACCATACAAAAATGGTACAGCAGGGTAGCTGTCATAAGCGCCAAAATCCACAAGCGCCAACACCGCAAGCGCCAATCCGTAACGGCAAAACGAGAAAAGTCGCAAACGCCAAAGTTCATAACGCGCTATACAAATCTCAACTAACTTAACCTAACCTTACTTAACCTAACATAACCTAAACTAACCTAACCCAACGTAACCTAACCTAACAACCTAACCTATAAAATGATAGGCTTACCTATCATTTGGCGGTTACGAACTTTGGCGTTTGCGGCGTTGGCGCTTGTGGTTTTTGGCGCTATCGAATGCCCCCCGTACAGTAAACTGATAGTGCAATGACCGAGGCAATGACTGTTTTGGGAAGACACTACACTGTTTGAAACGCTATGAATTTCCTCTCCTTTGTGTTGCATTTTTCGACTGCGAAGCGGGGAAATTGCGGAACGAGCCCCGAGACACGTTACCCAACAGTGTTGGCGGCAGCGACAAGAAGTTAACTATTTTTCGCTGTGGCCTAGGTTTAGTACATTCTATCTAAGAAAAAAGAAGTTGAAGACAGCTTTTCCTTTTACAGCTCCGACGGCAATAAACAATTGGAGGAGCAAGGGTACATCATAAATGACGGACATTTCACACGTTCATGTTGTTATCCATGTACACGATTTCTCAGGATAAACAAGCCCAGCTGAAGGCTTTTATCTCTCAAAAGAAAACAACTTGGCTAAATGGTAATTCTGTTTTGTTTTAGAAGCACACAACCATCGGATTTTCTTAGCTGTAAAGGTCACATCGTCGAACGCTTGCGTGTGATACATCGTGAAGACAGTCTTAACTGGGCATCCAACCTAACCTTTGCTCGCCAAGCCAGATGCCTCTCATTTTGGTTCTTGTGCCTCGCTTCGCCGTGGCTCTGCTCGGCGACGAAGGAACACAAAAGGTATATCAGCTTTGAAAACTGTAACGTTTCCAACAATCGGGTTAGATGTAACCTGTGTCTGAACCTAGAATGTTTACTGGTTGTGTGCGTCAAACAATTTTTCACCTGGGTTTAAAAAGCATTCCTGATTTCTTCTCTCAGACGACCATAAAGAGCTACTCCGCAGCGCTAATACTCTGTGGTAAGTCGTTATGTGGAAAGTGCACCCATTTTTCCTTCCTCTCCTAATGTTCCTCTACCAATCATAGCAGTTTACGGACGTGCCCTTACAAGGCGAGTGATGCACGGGGGCTTGATAGCTCCTTGTATCAACTAACGGAGTAATTTCGTGCGTATCACTATACGAAACATAGAGCTACCAACTACAGTATAACGATGAGAACTTAAAATGGACGTTGATGCGATAGTGCGTATTGTGAAGCTCTACGTAAAAATTAGCGTACACAGTAAAAACAAAACACCTGTTTTGGGGGAGTACTTAACTGTTTAGGGTGTTAAACTAAAACGGCGGGTAGTACGTATTTTGGTTATTTTTCAAGATAGACCTGTGTTCAGCCACATCACTTGAAAGGTCTAAGCGAGAGCTTTCCATTGATGTGGCTGAACATAGGTCCATCTTGAAAAATAATTAAAATACGTATCACCCCCGTCACACACCTCATACAGAGAGGAACTCCCTAAAAAAAGGTGTTTCGTTTTCACTGAATAAATGCACCCCACCGGTAAAAGATTCATAAGCAAACATCGCGGTGTTTTCCCCTGCGTTGCCCTTTTGTAAAAGCAATGCAAACTTTTAAACACACAAGCTGCTATATTGTAACGAAATACTATTAGCCGTTTAAGTTTCTGTGGCCGCCGTAAGAAATACACAGGAAACGCTGGCGTGGTCCTAACTTTCGAAAAATGCTACGCTTCCTATGTTTTTACGCCCGCCCTTGCGTTGAAGTCTCCGATATGGCTCAGAACAGAACCGCCCCAAAAAAGTTTGAAAGACCGCGAGTTTTAAAGCATTCTGAAAATTCATTTAAAAATCTCAGAGGAGTAAATTTAAGACCAAGAAAACTGCCTGATTACGCGAAACTTTCAGAGTGTCAAAGCGATGTCATGTTACGTGTGAATAATTAGGTCCAATGGTTTAGTACGCGCAAGTTTGTGTATCAAATTTATGTGATTGTATCTTTGATTTAGGACATAAGAACAATGACAATAAACGGGCGAGTGGAACATTTTGCCAAGGCAACCAAGGCCCGTCGTGTTAAGCCCACGTAAAAACGGACTTCATTTTTGAATGATGCGGAGTGAAGTGCGAAACAAAGTGGGTGCAACGCAGCAAGACGTCACAACTCTTCGTTTCCTTCACCCCGCTTCGTTCAAGACCGATTTAATGCAGGATGTCGTCTCATTGAGATAATTAACGAGATCATGCTAATCTGAGCCGCTCCCTGGATTCGATGACCGCCAAATTGGACTAACACTCTTTATTATTATTCAGAAACAGAATCACATCGATCGTGTTCATTGGTCAAAAAATGCGATGGAAGGTTTACAATCTTAAGACGAATCAAAATCTACTGAGACCTGATTCATCGTCAAAATCGGACCAATGATTAGTGGTTCGGTTTTGATTAAAAATTAGTGCACATCTACTGAGAATCAATAGATGTCAACTGGTTCAAGTTTAGAGTGTAAGTACGAGTTTCATAAGACGAGGGTAGGTAAGGATTTCGACCAAGGAGTAACAACTTGCTGGAAATCTGTACACCGGATATCAGGATATCAAGGGTATCAGCCGGATATCAGTGGTACAATAAACGGATATCAAGAGAAAATTGACCGAATTTCGATTAAATATTTGACAGATTTCAGCAGAATATTTTTAAAAAATCTGATGGATATACCTAAATTAGCCGCCAGATATCAGTGGACAGTGGTCAGAGAGTACAAAACTTGAAAATCGCCGAAAGCAGCCATTTTTCGACCGAATAAAACAGACGGATATCAAGGATATTAACGAGATTTCAACCGGATATCAAGGCCTTTTGTACACGGGATATCATGAGTTATCACCCCTTGATTTCGACGCGTTGAAATTCTGTAGTAAGATTAGATTGAGTTTGGCAGGTAAAGTTGATTCCGTTAGGTTTTGATAGGTCACATGGAGATAGGTCACGTGAGCCTCAGTGTGGAACACCTCAGGATTGGTCTCGTAAAGATTGATCATGTAAAAGTGGCTCGGTTAAATTGTTACAGTAAACCATTAAAATTAAGTCGTTTTGAATAAGTTTGGCTTGGTCGATTAAGATTAGCTAGTTAGATTGAGATGGGGAATACCGCTACGTGAACCCGAGGTCGGGCCCCGAGCTGTTAAGTCAAATTAATTCAGACTTTTTTGACGTGAGAAATGATAAAATATGGGGAAATTTAAATTTCCTTGGAGCCTTGATGGTGCCAGGAAGATATAACTACCCTTACATTAAATTTGAATAGGGGTTTCTCACATGCATTGCAACGAGATGCATTCTCCCACGAGATAAAAGCAGCTCTACAAGTGCAGTTGAACCGCTTCCTCTAAAGGACTTATGGTACGCCCGGTCAGATCAGTGTCCTGCCCTCAGGCCTCAGACCTCAGCTGACCTGCCTAATGAGACAGTACACTCGCGACCGGCTCAATCTGCGGGATGGGCGAAAAAAAAAGTTGCTTCGAAACCCGTAAAAGTTCATGTATGTGTTACGAAGTGTCTATATTTTTATTCAAGGTCCTAAAAGTTCATCCTGTCTTGCTTGCGGACGAGTTGAAGAGCTCTACAAACATAAATAACGCAAATTTTACGAAAAAAAAGCTGGAACAAGCATTTTAATGCTAATTACACAGTGAAAACAAACCATCCGTTTCAGAGAGTTCCATGATTTGGGTGTGAAACTAAAACGGGGGTAGTGCGTATTTTGGTTACTTTTTCAAGATAGACCTATGTTCAGCCACATCAATGGAAAGCTCTCGCCGAGACCATTTAAATGATGTGACTGAACACAGATCTTGAAAAATAATAAAAATACGTACTACCCCTGTTCGCATCCAAAACAGGTATAGCATTTCCTAAAACGCGGGTGTATTGCTTTTATCGTGTTTTGTTATTTGGTCGGTGACACCCACATTTTTTTTCCAGCTTGGAAGAGCTTAGGTTTTGTTTTGGAGACGATTTTAATCACTCAAACATAGCGTAAACCTAAAATATCACATAAACAAGAGCCAGATTTTGCGTTTTCCCATAAGGGCAATGTGTTATTAAATCCTGTTTATTTCAAAATCGAGTTCGGTGACAGTGGGTTTTCTTGTAAGAACTTGATTCGGCCTGTCTTAAAGAGCATGCAAACAGAAATGTTAAGCTTTTCTGATCCTCAACCAAGGCCGCTTCTACCTTAACAAAGACTAGGAGGTAGCCTCCTCGCAATCATTATAGGAGCCCGGGCTCCTGACATCTCACAAATTGAAAAGGTTCCCTAAATTCCACCTTCCATTACTGAGCCAATCACAGCGATTTAGGAGTGAGGCACAAGGCACGACCTTACGCATCTCTTTGGCAGTTGTGATCAATGCTCATCATGAAAGGTTGAACCAAGGTCGAACCAAGCTCCCTGGGTGGAACACTATAAGGTGAAAATGAAATAGCGTCAAAACTAAGAGTGGACTGGGCCCTTTCCCATCACCGTGTCTCTTCCAACGGATTCCGCATCGGCACTCCTTCTTCCCCGATGATAACTTTGATTTTGATGCTGTGATTCTCCAGTGATGGCCCCATTCGTCTCTGGATACGTTTTTATCTTTGCATTCATCGAAACGTGTCTGTTAAACCAGAAGTGGCTCACATGGATCAATAAAAAAAATACCTGTTCGTTGTTGTATGTTGTTTACGCTTTTAGACGTGGGAAATGAGTGAAAACGATGAGGAAAGCTGAGGTTCATCGCTTATGAAACAGTAGCTGACAACATTGAAAATTAATCCTCGATGATACAAACCTATTGGAGTGAAATTTAGCTTAAGAGGAATTGGAAGGATTTTTTCTATTACAGTACGAAATTTTATGCTTGGAAAACTGCCTAAATCATTAAATTACAGGTTTCCAGAGGGGCGATATTTTTTAAATTGTAACAATACTGAACTGAAAAGATTCTCTAAAATATTTTTTTCTGTTTCCGAACGGCATTGCTGGGCGGTATTGGGTTAAGGCTAAGCGACGATAGGTTAGGTTATATTGATCCCTTTGCTCAGCATTAGGACTGAGGGTAGAGCAACGTAGGACATGCAACCTTAAAGAGACGCCGTGAAGGTTAGATAACTGGGTTGGCAGGGCATGGTTGACCTCAACTTCGATCCCTCCTCCAGGGCTAGCACATCAATGAGATGAATTCGCGTGATAAATGTCGGTCCGGATGAAGGGTCAACCCTGTTCGCCGCTCGGTTCGCCGGCACTTTCACCACGGTGCAATGCGAGCAACGCCTTCAGGTGGACCACAAGTGATTACCTTCCCGAGATTACTTCGTGTATTTTTAACGCGAATGTTAGGTCGATCCGAAAGGGGCGCAGGGAGCGATATATTAACGCCACATTCAAGGTGCCCTTAGGGGGGCTAATGGGTCTACGTATTTTAAGGCACTAATACCCTATGAAGAACACGTAAACGAGCGAATTCCTGGTCTAAATCAGAACTTAGTAGATTCAGTAAGAAAATAGACTGGAAAAAGTACTAACTACGATAAGTATAGGACATCTATTCGCACGCCTATGTTAGTTAATAAGAGGGAGATTTGATTACACGGAAATTAACCTACTGTACTTTAAATGGGAGGTTACTAGAACGCACGGAAATCAACCTAAAACATTTTAAATTGGGCAGCGTGCGAATAGTCACTTCGATAAGAATAACCAAGAAAACTGCCCTCTAAATTTGAATAAAAGAGTGTCTTTTTACAAAAATTCAGTCAATTTTCTCTGAATTTTAGAGACTTTCACTGATTCAAATTTAGAATGTGGTGTTCCAGTCTTCTCGATGTATTAAGAGTTGCGGTGGTTAAAGTCGACACAACCACACACATGCTACATTAGTTTCACATTGTGGGAAAGTGAGCAAGTGCATCTGCTTGTCGGGGCGATGAGCCACATGTCGAGCAGCCGCGATCACGCACCACTCGAATTCCGCTCGTTTTCAAACCAAAGGGTTTCCGTTTTATTTTAAAAATCTTTTTTTCCTCCTTTTTTTCTACTAGAAAATTATGGCGAATAAAAATGTCAATGACTTGAATTGATCCCATGTTTCACTCCCAAAAAGAAAAAAACTATACTTTCGAGTCCAAACTCGTTGCAAAAGCTTGTGATGTAAATGTGAACCCCTCTAGAGGATCGCAAGCGAAGAGTAAACGCCACTTAGCTTATTTGGTAAAGCATGTTTGTAGCTGTTTTAGGTCTAATCAACTGTACGCAACGATAACGGCTTAACAGCGAAAATTCTTAAAATTTCCTGCTATGACGTCTTTTTTAAACTTCTAATATTAAGACCGCAACCTTTAAGCCCATATGCCAACTCACAGTCTCCTTGTCCTCATTAGCCGTAATTATTGTTCTTATTAGCCTTAATATCTCAAAAGTATTTGGAACTGTCACTAACAATGTTAGAGCTTATCTACATTCAATTTCCTAGAGGACATATTTTCAGACCAAAAGCCACGCAGTTTTTTTATTACTTTTAAAATATTTTATGACAAAAACGCTAATTTTTGATAGTAGGAAGTCTTCTTTCGATATTTTCTCCATTTAAAAAAGATTAAAACTATTTGACAATAAAAAGACTTTAATTCCTTTTTTTTGGAGAACAGAGCATTGAAATGTGTTGTACTTTTAAAATGATTTTTCGTAAACTCATAATGCAAGGTCTTTTTGAGCGAACGAAAATAAACATATGATATGACTTGCTGCAAACAAAATATTCTGGTGTCCAAGGACTCTTTCGGTAAAAAGGAACGGGATATACTTCATAATTTGGTTAGTTTTCCAAAAGCAGAGAAATTTAAATAAGTGTCTATAGAAATAAATATCCTTAAGACTTCCTTCGTGAGGGATATATCTTAAAACTAATCAAAGAACGAGGCATCTCCGCTTGAACTTCAACCTTACAGAAAGTTATTTGTAAAGGGAAAGCCCGCAAAATTTAAAGAGACTGAAGATAGCTTCCCGGGGTCCACTAGTGTCAGTAAACTTCGAATTCTCTGCTGAAAGTGAGGATGAGCCAGCGGAAATGTGGAATGACGTCACGGTCAGAATATCGCACAATCGACATGATTAATTAAAAGATCATGTAACTGGAGGGCAGACGAAGTTTCATGTCAGGAAACTTTCCCATGAGAGGCGCTCGTCATGTCAGCGAGTTCAACTCACTGAGTTCAACTCACAAGTGCTCTTGATTAATCGCGGAAACTCGCCTCAGCAGCCTCAATCGCTTGATAACGCAAAGCCGATTAATATTTTCCACCTGTCAAGGAGACGCGAGCATATATGTGTCAATTTGTTGGAGTACGGAGGAGTTGGAGGCAGCCGTGCAACGCGAAGCGAGAGGTGTCTGATGAGATTTTATCTAATTAAATCAGTAATTACGGGGGAAGTTGCTCGTTACTCTCAATGCTCCGATTCACATGTCACACAACGGTCACCCTCTACCAGTGCGTAATTACTATCAAAACATCTACTTAGCCTTTATCACGAGGAACACACGATATATAAAGTGGGCTTGCAGGGGGATATCTCCCCGATACAATAGAAGGTCTTACTTGCTTTATTTTTTTGGTAATAATATTATTCTTAAAATAGTGACTATAATAGTTTATTGTTAGGTCAAGTATGTTTTTCTTACGTAAAAGTTTTGTCTTAAGTCAACATTTTTTTCTTAAATAATTAAATTTTAGAAAATCAGATATCCTTGGTGTACGAAAATTATGCTTCGTTAGTGTAATTTTTTCTTGAATTTCCCTTAAAATATTTTAGTCTTTATCAAGTATGCGTTATACTAGATCACAGAAATTTTTTCTGCGAGAATAAATGGATCATCACAAGTCCTGAAAGGGAACCTGGAATTTGTGACCGGATATTTATGCCCTGCTTACCCTTGTTACCACTACACTTGCTCGTTACCGAATAGAAAACCAAATACCTGAAAAACTTCACTGTAAAATAGGCTGCTCTTCGTACCTCTAGTGCTCTATCTTT
>Ga0058701_10000765_pt1 | contig 21585 bp, 21 predicted proteins | sample AgamicOrMae_FD_97039 | JGI IMG/M metagenome (GOLD analysis project Ga0058701, IMG submission 97039) | Agave microbial communities from Guanajuato, Mexico - Or.Ma.e | ecosystem: Host-associated > Plants > Phyllosphere > Phylloplane/Leaf | place: Guanajuato, Mexico | collected 2012-06-04 | reverse complement strand
ATTAAGGCCAGAGGCTACCGGAATAAGGAGCGCTTCAAACTGGCAGTGATGTTCCACTATGGAGGCCTGAACATGGCGTTCTGAAACAAGCCACCATAAACGGGGAAGACCCATATTTATACATGTTTTGAGCGTCGGGCATCGCACCGTGGTTAACTGATTGCTTCCAGGGGAGCACGGTTATGTAAATCCCGGCAGGTCCCAGGTGGTGCTGGCCTGTGACTTAAACCATGAGTGCCGCTCAGCCCTCTCCACAACGTTGTGCTCAGGCAGTCGGCGGGTAATGTCAGAGTCCTGGCTGCTGAACAGCGCGCTCCCTAAGCAGGAGAAGGAAAGTGATGGAACTGACTAAGCTGATTCTGGAGATTATCCGGGTCATCTTGCAGATCATCGTTGCCCTTTTGCAACTGACCGGTCATGCAAAATAACCGGAACTTTGACCAAGGCGGAGCTAACCACTCCGCCTTTTTCGTTGTCAATTGTCTGTCATGTTATCCGGCTACAGTGGTGCGGCAGTCAGGCGCCTTACGGGCATCACTTATCCAGACCTCAGACCAGAGCCGGGAGCGTTTCCATGTCACTTGCCGCGGTAAAACCCGCCAAACTTCAACAAACCGAAATCGATGCCAGCGTACGCATGCGTGAAACGCAGATTGGCGCGCAGTGTGAAATTCTGGCTCACAGCTATCTGGAATACAGCACCCTGGGCGATTTCTCCTATGTAGGTGAACATTGTTGCATTGCCGACAGTGAGATTGGCCGTTTCACCGCGATCGCTAATCAGGTCCGGATTGGCGCGCCGAATCACCCGATGAATCGCGCGTCACAACACCGCTTTACCTATTGTCCGGAGTATTACGACGCGACCGCCACGCGCGACCACGGTTTTTTCACCGCCCGGCGAGAAGACAGAGTGATCATTGGCAATGACGTCTGGATCGGTCATGGCGTGATCGTATTGCCCGGCGTCACGGTGGGCGACGGGGCGGTGCTGGCGGCGGGCGCGGTGGTGACGAAAGACGTTGCAGCCTATACCGTGGTCGGTGGCGTGCCCGCCAAACCGATTCGGGTTCGCTTCCATCCGGCGATTGCCACGCGCTTACAACACATCGCCTGGTGGAACTGGCCACGGGAAAAGATCATGGCAAACCTTGCCGATTTTCAGTCAGAGGATATTGAGCAGTTTTGTGCAAAGCATGGCTGAATGCGACGGGGATAAAACGGTGGCGGATGCCACCGTTTGGCAGGGCGGTTTAGCGTTTAGCCCGCGCGTCCAGCACGGCCGTGGCGATGCGGTCGCCAATGGTTTTGTCGATATTGCGCCAGTACGCAAAAGCCCGCGACAGCACTGGCTCTTCCACGCCGTTTAACAGATGACCCGTAACGTTGTTGACCAGCCGGTCACGCGCGGCGTCATCCATCACCTTATTGATCAACGTATTCGCCTGGCCTACGTCGTCGTCGTCACGGCGCAGAGAATAGGGTGCCCGTACCATATCGCCGCTGGCAGACCAGACCGAGTCGGTTGGATAACGTTCACCATCGGCAACCGGGCCGCCTTTGCTGTTGGGCGCATAAACCGGGTCGGATACCGGGTTAATGCGCATCGCACCGTCTTTGCTGTAGCTGTTGACCGGCGACTGCGAGGCGTTAACCGGAATCTGCTTGTAATTTACCCCGAGTCGGGCGCGGTGGGCATCCGCATAGGCAAAGACGCGCCCGAGCAGCATCTTATCCGGGCTCAGACCAATACCGGGCACCAGATTGTTAGGCTCAAAGGCAGCTTGTTCAATCTGCGCATGGTTGTCGGTAGGATTGCGGTTAAGCGTAAGTTTTCCAACCTTGATCAACGGGTAATCGCTGTGCGGCCAGACCTTGGTGAGATCGAACGGGTTGTAGCGGTATTCATCTGCCTCCGCAAAGGGCATGATCTGCATATAGAGCGTCCAGCTCGGAAAGTGGCCGTTTTTAATGGACATGAACAGATCGCGCGTATGGTAATCGCCGTCCTCACCTGCCAGCTTATCGGCTTCCTGCTGCGTCAGCTTTTCAATGCCCTGATCGGTATGGAAGTGGTATTTCACCCAGAACTTCTCGCCCTGTGCGTTTACCCACATATAGGTGTGACTGGAGTAGCCGTTCATATGACGCCAGCTTTTGGGAATACCGCGATCGCCCATCAGCCACGTGACCTGGTGCGACGATTCCGGTGACAGCGTCCAGAAATCCCACTGCATATCGTTGTCACGCAGATTGTTGTCCGCACGGCGTTTTTGCGAGCGAATAAAATGCTGAAACTTCATCGGGTCGCGAATAAAAAACACCGGCGTATTGTTGCCCACCAGGTCGTAATTGCCTTCGCGGGTATAAAACTTGATGGAAAAACCGCGTGGATCGCGCCAGGTATCCGGGCTGCCGCGCTCACCGGCTACGGTTGAGAAGCGCATCAGCACATCCGTTTTCGTGCCGGGCTGAAAAACGTTGGCTTTGGTGTAGCGACTGACATCTTCAGTCACCTCAAAAAAGCCAAAGGCACCGCTCCCTTTTGCATGTGGTTGCCGTTCAGGAATACGTTCACGGTTAAAGTTCGCCATCTGCTCAATCAGATAGTGATCGTGCAGTACCAGCGGGCCGTCCGGTCCTACCGACAACGAGTGCTCATCGCTGGCAACCGGAATGCCTGCGTCGGTGGTGGTGGGTTTACGCGCATCGTGACTCATTCAATTAGTCTCCATGTTTATACGGGTATTGCATGGAGTAAGCGTAGCGTAAAACTGAGAAGCGCAACGGTGAATCGTTCACTCTTTATATGACGATCTGTTTATCTTTCTGTTCGCCTCTGACCCAGGCAGGCAGGGCTTTTCACGCCCCAGACCTGACAAACCCGCCGGGATGGTGAATGTTTTTTAATCATTCCGCCATCAGGTGTTGTCGCAAGTTCATCAGGCCGCGATGCAGGAGATCTCTCCCTTTCCGGGCGAGGCGTGGGCGGCGTGTTGCCCGTGAGGTGAGGCTGGTGGGTACGTAGGGGGACGTTTTGGCCGGTACTGGGTCAGACGCTCGTTGTCGGTCGTGCTCTGCCGCAGGCATTGAAGGCGGCAATAACTGTTTTACCGCCCGGCAGAAAATTCAGCCCTGCGCCGTCCTGATAGTGTCGGCTGAGTAAGACCTGCTCCGCCCGTTCCTGACTCAGCTGATGGGTGCTGCTGTAGTTGGTGAAAGCAATGCCCACCGTGCAGGCCAGGGGAAACAACACAAACAGTGTCATTCCGGCCAGTCCCGGATAAACATAGCGCCAGGCGTAAGCCCGGCGCTGGCTGTAAATCCCGATCCCCAGTCCGCTGATCACCAGCGTGAGCAGGGCGAACAGGTATTCCCCCTGGGCGTACATCAGCACTAACAGGTAGCCGACCAGCAGGCAGCACATGCCCACCACCAGACCTTTCAACAACGCACGATGCCGTCCCGCTTGCGGTTTTTCTGACATGACCCGATTTCCTCAACGGCAAGAGGCGGACCCGTTTTACCGGCCCGCTTTATAAGGTTTATTTATTCAGACGTGACTGCGCATCCTTCAGCGCGGCATCGACGGTTTGCCGACCGCTGAGGGCGTTAAGCGTGGCGGTGCGCATGGCGTACCAGAAGGCCGCCATCTGCGGAATATTGGGCATAATCTCGCCGTTTTGCGCATTGTTCATGGTAGCGGCGATACGGGTGTCTTTTTCCAGTTTTTGCTGAAAAGACTTCAGCGCCACCGCGCCCAGGGGTTTGTCTTTGTTGACGGTTTCCAGACCCGCATCCGTCAGCAGGTAGTTTTCCAGAAATTCTTTTGCCAGCTCTTTATTAGGGCTGGCCGCATTGATGCCGGCGCTCAGCACGCCAACGAAAGGTTTAGACGGTTTACCGTTTAACGTTGGCAATGCCGCAACGCCGTAGTGAATACCGCTTTTATCAATATTGCTCCAGGCCCAGGGGCCGTTAATCGTCATGGCCGTCTGGCCTTTATTAAAGGCGGCTTCAGCAATGGAATAGTCGGTATCCGCATTCAGGACCTTTGCCTTGACCTGATCGACCAGAAACTGCAAACCGGCTTTCGCCCCGGCACTGTCGACGCCCGTGTTGTTGACATCTTAATGGCCCGCGTTTCCTTGATAGGCATAAGCGCCACCGGCGGCCAGCAGAGGCCAGGTGAAATAGGGTTCCTGCAGATTAAACATGATGGCGCTTTTGCCTTTTGCGCGCAGTTGCTTATCCAGCGCGGCCATCTCTTCCCATGTTTTCGGCGGTGTTGGCAACAGATCTTTGTTATAAATCAGCGACAGTGATTCCACCGAAACCGGATAGCCGATCAATTTGCCATTGTAGCGAACCGCATCCCAGGTGAAGGGGAAGATCGTTTGCTGAAAGGTCGCGTCCGGCGTGACTTCGGCTAATAAACCCGACTGGGCATAGCCGCCAAAGCGATCATGCGCCCAGAAAATAATATCCGGGCCATCACCCGTTGCGGCAACCTGGGGGAATTTTTCTTCCATCTTATCCGGATGTTCGACGGTGACGTGAATACCGGTTTCCTGCTCAAACTTTTTCCCCACCTCGGCCAGGCCGTTATAGCCTTTGTCACCGTTGATCCAGATGACCAGTTTGCCTTCTTCAATTTTTGCCACGGCTGAGGCCGAGAACAGCACAGCCGCAAGGGCTGAAAGAGCCAAAATCTTTGCGCCGGTTTTCATCTTTAACACTCCATCCTGTTAGCGGAAACACATCTGTTGCCTGCGCCACATTGTGGGTGTGCTGACGGGCTTCTCATCCTCCTGCGGTCTACGCCTGCGCCAGCCGGGCCGTGATCGCCGTAGCAAAATAAGCGCGTTATCACGGTACAGCTCACACAATGGCCCCCACCAGACTGCGTTATCCATCACAAAAAACGGCGCGATGGCACGCAGTCCGTCAAGGTCGCCATGTTCTCCTCCTCCCGGCTCCTCCCCCAGCAAAAGCGCGTTTGCGGAGGATGTGACGGGGTAAGGCTCTGCGCATAGTAAACGCCAGAATTTTCCGCTGCCGTGCAGACCGCATTTGTGAGTGAGAGGAAAGCACTATGGCAAGCGTCGTATTACGCAATGTCACCAAAGCTTGGGGCGACACGGTGGTGTCGAAGAACATTAACCTGGAGATGGCTGAAGGGGAGTTCGTGGTCTTTGTCGGGCCGTCGGGGTGCGGCAAATCCACACTGTTACGCATGATCGCCGGGCTGGAAACCATCACCAGTGGAGAATTGTTGATCGGCGATCGGCGAATGAATGATGTCCCACCCGCTGAACGCGGGATCGGGATGGTGTTTCAGTCCTATGCGCTTTATCCCCATCTCTCTGTCGCTGAAAACATGTCTTTCGGCCTGAAGCTTGCGGGCGTGAAGAAAGCGGACATTGAACAGCGCGTGACGCAGGTCGCCGAAGTGCTGCAACTGGCACATCTGCTTGACCGCCGCCCCAAAGCGCTCTCCGGCGGGCAACGTCAACGTGTGGCCATTGGCCGCACTCTGGTGGCAGAGCCGCGCGTCTTTTTGCTGGATGAACCGCTCTCTAATCTGGATGCCGCGCTGCGGGTGCAGATGCGCATCGAGATCGCCCGTCTGCATAAGCGCCTCGGACGCACGATGATTTATGTCACCCACGATCAAATCGAAGCGATGACGCTGGCCGACAAGATCGTCGTGCTGGACGCCGGACGCGTCGCACAGGTTGGCCGACCGCTGGAGCTGTATCACTATCCGGCCAACCGCTTTGTCGCAGGGTTTATCGACTCGCCCAAAATGAACTTTCTGCCCGTCAAGGTCACGGCGACCGCCATTGAGCAGGTGCAGGTGCGCCTGCCCAATAACCAATTTGTATGGCTGCCGGTCGACAGCACCGGTGTGCAGGTCGGCAGCAACATGTCTCTGGGCATCCGTCCCGAACACCTTCTCTCCAGCGAGATCGCCGACGTTACGCTGGAAGGTGAAGTCCAGGTTGTCGAGCAACTGGGACATGAAACGCAGATCCACATCCAAATCCCCGCCATCCGTCAAAACCTGGTGTACCGCCAGGAGGACGTGGTGTTGGTAAAAGAGGGCACCACGATGGGTATTGGCTTGCCGCCCGAGCGTTGTCACCTGTTCCGCGAGGACGGAAGCGCGTGCCGCAGGCTGCATCAGGAACCCGGTGTTGAGCCCGCCAAATACAAAAAGCAATAACCTCAGGAGATCGAAAATGTTAACTCTGCGCAAGCTTTCCCTCGCCGTGGCCGTGGCGACAGGCACGCTGTCTGCGCCGCTTATGGCGGTGGATTTTTCCGGTTATGCGCGCTCCGGCATCGGCTGGACCGATAGCGGCGGCGAGCAGCAATGCTTTCAGGCAACCGGTGCACAAAGTAAATACCGCCTCGGCAACGAATGCGAAACCTACGCGGAACTGAAGCTGGGTCAGGAAGTGTGGAAAGAGGGCGATAAGAGCTTCTATTTTGACACCAACGTGGCGTACTCGGTTTCTCAGCAAAATGACTGGGAATCCACCTCACCGGCGTTTCGTGAGGCCAATGTCAAAGGCAAGAACCTGATTGATGCGCTGCCGGGTTCTACGATCTGGGCCGGTAAGCGTTTTTATCAACGCCACGATGTACACATGATCGACTTCTATTACTGGGATATTTCGGGGCCGGGGGCGGGCCTGGAAGATGTCGACTTGGGATTTGGAAAGCTTTCTTTTGCGGCAACCCGTTCCTCAGAAGCGGGCGGTTCGTATACCTTCTCCAGCGATCGAATCCGCAATTACGCCACCAGCACAGCTGACGATGTCTTTGACGTGCGGCTGGCCGGACTGGAAACCAACCCCAATGGCGTGCTTGAGCTGGGCGTGGACTATGGTCGTGCCAATGCCCGTGACGGTTATCGCCTGGACGAGGGCGCCTCAAAAGATGGCTGGCTGTTCACCGCAGAACATACCCAGAGCATGCTGAAGGGCTACAACAAGTTTGTGCTCCAGTACGCCACGGACGCGCTGACGTCACAGGGCAAAGGGTTAGCGCAGGGCAGCAATATCAATAACAACGGCCGGCTGTACCGGATCCTGGATCACGGCGCGATCTCGCTGGCAGAGCGCTGGGACATGATGTACGTCGCGATGTACCAGAACACCGACCTCGATAACAACCGGGGCAACGAGTGGTACACCGTGGGCGTGCGGCCAATGTACAAATGGACACAGATCATGAGCACCCTGCTGGAAGTCGGCTATGACAACGTGAAGTCTCAGGAGGTCGGCGAGCGCAATGGCCAGTACAAAATCACGCTTGCCCAGCAATGGCAGGCAGGTGACAGCATCTGGTCGCGCCCAGCGCTGCGTCTGTTTGCGACCTATGCCAAATGGGATGAGAAGTGGGGCTACAGCAAAGATGCGGCGGGCGATCTCACCACGCTGGCCGCACGTGACAGCAGTGGCAACGGCCTGTTCACCAACAGTCGTGGCAACAATGACGAGTGGACCTTTGGCGCCCAGATGGAAATCTGGTGGTAAGGCGATCCCCGGTTAACGTTCTCTAACCGCATTCTTTTTTTCTGGTAGCGGCTGCTATTGCCTGGCGGTGCCGCTGCCGGTTCTGCGAGGTTCATAATGAAAATGCATAAAGTCGGATTAGCGCTGAGCCTGAGCGCAATGCTGCTGGCAGGGCACAGCGCCACTGCCCGCGCCGAAATCAATCTGATGCCGCAGGATGTCTCTGCCGCACCACACTTTTCACAAACCAGTCTGCAAAGCCTGACCTGGCAGCCGCTGGATACTTCACGCGCTCAGGTGACAGTGCTTGATGGCAGCCATTTACGATGGAATGTCCCGGGGATGACGGGCCCGGTCACGGCTTACAGCCTGCCTGCGACGCTGGGAGAGCTGACCATTACCCTGAGCAGTGAGGTGCAGAACAACCAGGTATTTGCCCCCAATGTGCTTGTCCTGGATGAACATCTCCGTCCGGCCGCCTGGTTTCCGAGCCGCTGGTTTACCTATCAGCAACCCGGCGTAATGGCCGCTGACCGGCTCGAAGGCGTAATGAAACTGACGCCCGTGCCGGGGCAGCAGAAAATCTATCTGTTAGTGTTCACCACAGAAAAGGATCTGACACAAACCACCACGCTGTTGGATCCGGCAAAAGCCTATGCCAGAGGAACCGGCCACGCGGTGCCGGATATTCCCGATCCTGTTGCCCGCCATAGCCTCTCGGGCAGGCTAAAAATCAACGTCAGCACCAGTTCCGCCTCCTCGATACTGGTCGGGCCGTTGTTTGGCGCTTCCCGTTCAACGCCCGTGACGGTCGGACAAACACAACCTGCCGTGCAGGCCGCGCAACCCACTGCTGCGCCTGACACAAAATCTCAGCCCCTTGTCACCGATACCGAAAGCTACTTTAACCAGAGCATCAGGCAGGCAGTGGCCCAGGGCAATATTGATAAAGCGCTTAAACTGCTCGACGAAGCAGAGCGGCTCGGTTCACCTTCCGCACGAAAAACATTTATCAGCAGTGTTAAAGGCAAGGAGTAATCACTCCGCAGTGCTGATTTGCTCCACCTGGTGCGCTGAGGCGCACCTTTTTTTGTCAGTCAGAGAAGTAAATACGAATGTCGGCCGGAAAATTGAACGACTATTCGAAATGATGACATGTTAAGCCATGCTGAAATACTCTCGATGGGTTGTCTTTTTCTGAGGCGGGCCTGCAACTTTCACAATAACTTTGAAGACCTTGAGGATTATTTATCGTTTCACGCGCGGGTGTGGTTCCAAAGTGATTAGGCGTCTGAAAGTAAATATGCTGCCGTCCGTGTGTCACAGAGCATTTCGGGCAACTTTTATATTCAACGTTGTTTTTGACTTTGGGAAGCCCCCTGTTTAAAGCAATACCGCAACACGCACAGCAACCGATCATCGCACCCTCTCAATATATTAATAAATCTGATTAATATCTTTGCCAGTGTGCAAGTTTCGGTCCAAAGGTAAATTGAACCCGGCCACAGAAATGACATATACGAAGCGTAGCCAACACCCAAATTCATTTAGCAGTCCATATCGGCATTGTATTTTGGTTGATAGGGACCGCATTATTTTCTTATCCGCGCTTCTGCGTCATGGTCGCCAGCAGCCCGTTAATCCGCGCATCGGCAAACATCGCCTCCAGCGGCAGGCTGAGCTTACGTCGCCAGTTCGGATAGGTCTCCACCGTGCCGGGTACATTGACCGGAGAAGCCATATCCAGCCAGTCTTCGGGCTGCAAGCCCAGCAGGGCGCTGTTGCAGTCGGCCAGATAGCAATGAAGTGCGGTATTCAACACCAGACTCATGCGCGGGCTGTTGGCCTGCACCAGTGCGCCATTCTTCAGATAACCCTGGCGCTGCAGGCTCTGCAACAGCGCCGCGCGGGCTGTCCTGCGCTGGCGATGGAGCCCGGCCAGCACCGCGTTGTCAGGATAGGGTCCCAACTGGCTGCCGAGCGTCAGATCGTCGTGTTGCCACCAGCCGCGCAGCGTTGGCATATCATGGGTGGTGGCTACCGCCATGGCCTGCGCAGGCCATGCGGCAGGCGGACGAAAGGCGCGTTCAGCGGTTCGTTCAAAGTAGAGCACTTTGTAGGAGTAAACGCCGGCATCATGCAGTTTCGCCACGATGGTGTCCGGTACTGTACCCAGATCTTCTCCGATCACCATGCAGCGGTGACGCTGGCTTTCCAGCGCCAGAATGGCCAGCAGATCGTCGACAGGATAGGTCACATAGGCACCTTCCGCTGCCGTTTCACCCGCCGGAATCCACCACAGACGCAGTAACGCCATCACATGGTCAATACGCAGTGCGCCACAGTCACGCATATTCGCACGCAGCAGGGTTATCCAGGGTTCGTATGCCCGGTCATACAATTCCCCGGGATGCAGCGGCGGTAATCCCCAGTTCTGGCCCAGCGGTCCGAGAATATCCGGCGGCGCGCCCACGCTGGCCGTCAGACAATACAAGGCGCGCTGGCTCCAGGTTTCAGCCCCATTCGCGGCCACGCCGACGGCGAGATCGCGATAAAGTCCCAGCGTCATCTGTAGCCGCTGGCTGTCCTGCCAGCACGCCGCAAACTGTCGGGCGGCAAGCCATTGTAACCACTGATAAAAATGGATCTCATCGCCGTGTTCGATGCGAAAGGCGTGCACGGCGGCGCTGTCCGGCTGTTGATACGCAGCGGGCCAGGTATCACAGCCGTGACAGGTTGGATCCTGACCCACAAACCAGGTCTGTAAGGCATCGAAAATGCCCTGGTGCAGCAGGCTTTCACCGCCCTGAAGGACAAACGCCTCGAATGCGACGACCTCACTGTCCTCTTTATCACGCTGCAAAAACTGCGCCCACGCAAACCGCAATGCGGTGAGCTTGAGCGACGCGACAGCGGGATAATCCACCCATTGTGCCGCGCGGGCGCGCTTGAGAACGTCCTGCGTTTCTGCCGCGAGCCACCAGGCCTGTGCGGTGGCGCTCAGCGTAAAATCAGCCACATCGGGCACGCTGATATACAACACATTCAGCCAGCGCCGGGAAGAGGGACTGTAAGGACTGGCCTGATCGGGCAGCGCGGTGAACAGCGCATGTAACGGATTCAGACCGATAAAGGCGCCGCCTCGCTGACCGGTCTCGTTCACCAGTTGCCGCAGATCGGCAAAATCGCCCATGCCCCAGTTGCCCGCTGAGCGCAACGAATAGAGCTGCACACAGGTTCCCCAGCGCCTGCGCCCCTTAAGCAACGCCTCCGGCGCATAGCAACGTGACGGCGTCACAATTATCTGGCAGATAACCCGTTGCGTGCCTTGCGTCAGGCGCAATTGATGGTAGCCATCAGGCAGTTCCGGTAAGCACAACGGTTTATCCGGCTCACATTGCCCCGACCAGTGCTGCCCGTATTCGCTCATTAACTGCCAGCGCGTGGGACCGGTCAGCACAGGCGTTAACACTATCGGTTTACCCTGCGGGATAACCCATGCGGGGGGCAATGGTGTGGATGGGGCCGACTCGCGCGCCATCGCCGTCAGCAAACGCTGACGCGTCAGGGCAGAAACCGTCTGCACCGTTCCATGCGCATCCACATATTCCGTTGCAATGCGGCCCGTCTCCTGAGGTGGGTGAAAAGGCGTCATTGTAATTATCCTTTACGCTGCCAGATGCGCTGCTGGTAATGGCGAATCGCACGGTCCGCACTGAACATTCCGCAGCGGGCGGTATTCAGGATGGCTGCGCGCGTCCACGCCTGCTTATCGGCCCATAAGGCTTCGGCACGTTGCTGAGCATTCAGATAGTGACGGAAGTCAGCCAGCACCCGCCAGGGATCGCCGTTCTCAGGACCGAGACTGTTTAACAGCAGGTCAAACGCGTGCGTATCGCCCGCGCTAAAGGTGCCGTTTTCCAGCGCCTGTAAGGCCTGGTCGAGTTGGACGTCGTTGGTGCGCCACTGAACAGGATCGTAATGCCCGGCCTTTAGCGCCTGCACCTGCTCCACGGTGTGGCCAAAGATAAAGATATTGTCTTCACCGACCTGTTCGGCAATTTCGACGTTGGCACCATCGAGCGTACCTATCGTAAGCGCGCCGTTCAGGGCCAGCTTCATATTGCCGGTGCCGGACGCTTCTTTGCCCGCCGTTGATATCTGCTCTGACAGGTCCGCGGCAGGGATCAGCCGTTCAGCAACAGAAACGTTATAGTCCGGAATAAACACCACTTTCAGGCGATCGGCCACGCGCGGGTCGTGATTTATGACCTCAGCAACCTGATTAATGGCGTAAATGATGTTTTTGGCCAGCGCATAACCGGGTGCCGCTTTGGCCCCGAAGATCACCACGCGCGGACACAGGTTCGCCTGCGGATCGCGACACAGCATCTGCCAGAGGGCGATGATATGCAGCAGCGTCAGATGCTGCCGTTTGTATTCATGCAGTCGCTTGATTTGCACATCAAACATCGCCGCGGGATTAACGACAATGTCGGTCCGCTCAGCAATCCACGCGGCCAAATCCTGCTTGTTTTGCTGCTTGATCTGCTGATAGTCGGCACAAAAACCGGCATCATCCACCCAGTTTTCCAGAGAGGCGAGCGCGTCCAGATCGTTGATCCACGGCCGCTTCAGCGTGTGGCTTATCAGGCGGGCAAGGCGGGGATTGCACTGGTTGATCCAGCGGCGTGGCGTAATGCCGTTAGTGACGTTATGAAACTTATCAGGCCATAGTGCGACGTATTCCGGGAACAGCTCCTCTTTGACGAGTCGGGAGTGCAGCGCGGCGACGCCATTTACGGCAAAGCAACTCATTACACACAGGTTAGCCATGCGGAGTTGCTTATGATGTACGATCGCCAGTCGGGCCCAGACCGCGTCATCGCCCGGCCAGCGTGCATCCACTTCTGCCTTTAGCTGGGCATTGAGGCGGTGGATGATCAGCATATGGCGCGGCAGCAGGGCGCGGACGATGCCGGTATCCCAGCACTCCAGCGCTTCAGGCAACAAAGTATGGTTGGTATAGGCAAATGTGCGCTGGGTGAGGGTCCAGGCGCTGTCCCAGCTGAATTGGTGCTCATCGATCAGCAGCCGCATCATTTCGGGGATCGCCAGCGTGGGATGCGTATCGTTTAGCTGAATCACTTCGTAATCGGCCAGGCTGTCGAGCGAACGGCCCGCCTGCAGGTGGTGGCGAAGGATATCAGCCAGCGAACAGGCGCACTGAAAATACTGCTGCATCAGGCGGAGTTTTTTGTCGGCCTGATGATGGTCGTTAGGGTAAAGGACTTTCGTCAGCTTCGCCGCATCCATGCCCCGTTTTTCAGCCCGCATAAACGCCCCGTTGTTGAAGGTTTGCAGGTCAAATGGCTGCGCATGCGTGGCCTGCCACAGCCGCAACGGCTGCGTCACCCCGTTTTCAAAGCCCACCACCGGTAGATCCCAGGCTTCGCCCTTGAGGTAAAACGCGGGCTGCCAGCGGATTGTGCCGTTTTCGTTGCTGACTCTGCCGCCTAAGCCCACCTGGACATCCCGCCGGGCATTGTACGTAAACCAGGGATAACGCTCGCGCTGCCAGTCGTCGGGTTGTTCATCCTGCGCGCCGTCGACAAAACGCTGACGAAACAGACCGAACTGGTAATTCAGGCCATAGCCGGTAGCGGGCTGACCGACAGTGGCCATCGCGTCCAGAAAGCAGGCTGCCAGACGCCCTAAGCCGCCATTACCCAGCGCCGGATCGCGCTCGTTTTCCAGTACGTCACTGAGTAACACATCCCATTGCGATAAGGCGGCAGCGACGGCGTTATACCAGCCCAGGTTGAGGAGGTTATTGCCGGTCAGTCGTCCGGTCAGAAACTCCATCGACAGATAATTGACATGGCGTTGATTGCCGGAAGCGGGCCGGGCAGGGAGCGCGCGCAGCATTTCAGCCAGCGCACCACTCAGTGCGTACCACCACTGATGCGGTGTCATCTCGTGTGCCTCTTGCAGGCCAAACTGTTGCCACTGGCGCGCCAGCGCAGCGTTAAAAAGCGATTGATCAAAGGGATGCTGTGTCATAGCCGAAATCCTGTTTTAAGGAGAAAAGGGAATAACCCACAGTGTGCTTTTGCGTTTCGGCGCGCGCCTCCTCCCGGCAGAATTTCGCGCAGGCGGAGCCGCAGGGTGGAGAGCCTGAGGGAAGTCCGAAAGTTTTACTTAAGTGTGATTAGATTCGCTTTTGTGAAGATTCACTTAAGCGTATGCTTGCTTTATCAGGAGGGATAGCTGAACGTGTGAAGAATAATTACGAAGCGTAAAAAAATGATGCGCCGAAGCAAATGGAGAAGCGTGCGTCTATGTTAATTCCCTCAAAACTCAGCCGTCCTGTCCGGCATGAAACCACGGTGAAACGCGAGCGACTGATACGAAAATTATCCGCCGCCGGTAACTATCGCCTGGTGCTGGTGACCAGCCCCGCTGGCTACGGTAAAACCACCTTGATCTCCCACTGGGCAGCCGATAAAGCCGAGTTGGGCTGGTATTCCCTGGATGAAAGCGACAACCAGACGGAGCGCTTTGCGGATTATCTGGTAGCGGCCCTGCAGCAGGCGACGCAGGGATGCTGCCGCCGTAGTGAAGTGCTGGCGCAGAAGCGGCAGTACGTCAACCTTAACGCACTCTTTACCCAACTCTTTAACGATTTGCAGGAATGGCATAAGCCGCTGTGGCTGATCATTGATGATTACCATCACATCACCAATCCGGCGATTCATGATGCCATGCGCTTCTTTCTACGCCATCAACCTGAAAACGTCACTCTGGTCGTGCTCTCGCGTAATCTGCCGCAGTTAGGCATTGCCAATCTGCGCGTGCGCGAACAGCTGCTGGAACTCAGCAGCCAGCAACTGGCCTTTACCCATCAGGAAGCGCAGGCGTTTTTTGCTGCCCGGCTGCCCGCACCGCTGGCGTCCGACGAAACCGGGCGCCTGTGCGATGACGTCGCAGGCTGGGCAACGGCTCTGCAGCTGATCGCCCTGTCGGCCCGGCAGGGCGCAGGCGCGGCGCAGCATTCGGCCCGACGTCTGTCGGGTATTAATGCCAGTCACTTAAACGACTATCTGGTCGAGGAAGTGCTGGATAACGTGACGTTGCCCACCCGCCATTTCCTGTTAAAAAGCGCGCTGCTACGTTCGCTCAATGCGGCGCTGATCGCCGAAGTCACCGGTGAGGAGAACGGCCAACGCTGGCTGGAGGAGATTGAGCGCCAGGGGCTGTTTCTGCAACGCATGGATGATTCCGGTCACTGGTTCAGCTATCACCCGTTATTTGGCAGCTTCCTGCAACAGCGCTGCCAGTGGGAGCTGGCTGCAGAGCTTCCCGCCCTGCATCGTGCGGCGGCAACCAGCTGGATGGCGCAGGGCTTTCCGGGTGAAGCCATTCATCATGCTCGCGCCTCAGGCGATGCTGAGATGCTGCGGGACATGCTCATTGAGCACGCCTGGTCTCTGTTTAACCAGAGCGAGCTGCCGTTACTGGAATCGTCGTTGAAAGCACTGCCCTGGAGTATGCTGCTGGCGCATCCCAACCTGGTGTTATTGCAGGCCTGGCTGATGCAGAGCCAGCACCGCTTCACAGAGGTGAACAGCCTGTTGGCCCGGTTTGAGCAGGAGAGCCGTTGCGAAATCGATGCGGTCCTGCGCGGCGAGTTTAACGCGCTACTGGCGCAGGTGGCGATCAATGACGGTAATGCGGATGAGGCCGAGCGTCTGGCGATGCTGGCGCTGGACGCGCTGCCTGAAAGCCGCCACTACAGCCGGATTGTCGCGACCTCGGTGCATGGCGAGATTCTGCATTGTAAAGGCGAACTCAGTAACTCGCTGGCGCTGATGCGCCAGACAGAGCACATGGCTCGCCGGGAAGATGCCTGGCACTATGTGCTGTGGAGCCTGATTCAGCAAAGTGAGATTCTGTTTGCCCAGGGCTTTCTGCAAACCGCGTATGAAACCCAGGAGCGGGCCTTCGCGCTGGTAAAGGCACAGCATTTGTCTCACTTCCCGTTGCATGAGTTTCTGCTGCGCATCCGCGCCCAACTGTTATGGGCCTGGGGACGGCTGGATGAGGCGGAGCAGGCCGCGCGCGACGGCATGAAAGTATTACAGGGTTTTCAGCCGCAGCAGCAGATCCAGTGCCTGGGCTTACTGGTGCAGAGCGCCATCGCCCGTGGCAACCTTGATAACGCGCGCACCTTATTAAATCGCCTGGAGAACCTGCTGAACAACGGCCGCTGGCATCATGGCTGGCCAATGCAGATAAAGTGCGGGTGCTGTACTGGCAGATGACCGGCGATTTGCAAAGCGCGCGTGACTGGCTGCGTCAGACGCCAAAACCGGCCAGTGCCAGTAACCATTTTTTACAGGGACAGTGGCGTAACGTGGCGCGGGCGCAGATTCTGCTGGGGCAGTACACTGAGGCTGAGGTGATTCTGGACGAGCTAAATGACAACGCCCGGGCGTTGCAGCTAATGAGCGATCTCAACCGCAATTTGCTGTTGCTGAATCAGATCTACTGGGAAATGGATCAGCGCGCAAAGGCACAGCAGGCTTTACTCAGTGCGCTCAATCTGGCACGCAGCACCGGCTTTATCAGCCATTTCGTTGTGCAGGGTGAAACTATGGCGCAGCAGCTCCGTCAGCTGTTACAGCTGAATACACTTGATGAGCTGGATCACCATCGGGCGCGGCGCATCCTGAACGAGATCAACAAATATCACCGCCACAAGTTTGCGCATTTTGATGAAGGCTTTGTCAGCCGGTTGCTGAACCATCCGGACGTACCGGAGCTGATCCGCACCAGCCCACTGACGCAACGTGAATGGCAGGTGCTGGGATTAATCTATTCCGGCTACAGCAACGAGCAGATCGCGGCCGAGCTGGATGTGGCCGCCACCACCATCAAAACCCATATCCGCAACCTGTATCAAAAACTGGGCATCACCCATCGGGCGGAAGCGATGACGCAGGCGCAGTCGATGCTGAAAATGATGGGGTACGTGTAGGGAAAGCAACAGGCAGCCGGGTGCTGCCTGGACGTTTTACGCTTTTTTGTTTCGCGTGTCAGGCATCAGTAAGGTCACAAAGCCAAGCAGCGGTAAAAAGCCACAGGCGTTGTATACCGTGGTAATACCGTACCAGTCCGCAAATTTCCCCAGTGCGGCCGCGGCGATACCGCCAATCCCAAACATCGTGCCAAACATGATCCCGGCCACCATGCCCGTGCGGCCCGGCAGCACCTCCTGGGCATAGACGACCAGCGCGGCAAACGCCGATGAAAAAACCAAACCAATGCAAACGGTTAACACCGCGGTCCAGAACAGGTTGGCGTGCGGCATCAGGAGCGAGAAGGGAATGACGCCCAGAAAAGAGATCCAGACCACCGCCTTACGTCCGATACGATCGCCCACCGGGCCGCCAACCAGCGTCCCAATCGCCACCGCGGCCAGAAAGGTAAACAGGTAAATCTGGGCTTCCGGCACCGGTAACTGGAAGCGCTCGACCAGATAAAAAATGTAGTAGTTGCTGATCGAGGCAATATAGGTGAATTTAGCCAGTAACAGCACGCCCACAACGGACAGCGCCAGCTTCACATCGCGCGACGACAGGGCGCGCAGTGACCGCTGGTTGTGCTTTTTCATGTGGGCATGACCGTGCTTCACCGTCCAGCGGCTGATACCTGACAGAATGATGACCGCAAACAGCGCGATCAGCATCAGCCAGCCCACCGCCAGCTGTCCGTGCGGGATGATCAGCATCGCGGCGACCAGCGGCGCAAAAGCGGTACCGACATAGCCGCCGACCTGGAAGGTGGATTGTGCCGTCCCAAATTGCCCGCCCGAAGCCATCCGTGCCACACGCGACGCTTCCGGATGAAACGTGGCTGAACCTACGCCGATAAGCGCCGATGCCATCAACACCACTGAGAAATGCGGCGCGATGGCCAGCAGCCCGATGCCGATGAGCGTCGCAACCATACCAGACGGCAGTAGCCAGGGCTTGGGATGTTTGTCGGTATAAAGACCAATCCACGGCTGCAGCAGCGAGGCGGTCATCTGATAAATCAGCGTGATCAAGCCAATCTGGGCGTAGCTGAGCGCGAAGTTGGTTTTCAGCAGCGGATAAATGGACGGCAGCATGGCCTGGATAAAGTCATTACAGCAGTGGGAAAAGGCCACTGCGCCCAGTATCGACATCACAATTTTCTGACTGTCATCAACGTTGGCGGCCAGTCCGGGCTGACTGGTTTTCACTTCACTTGAGTATTGAGACATGCGCATTTCCGTGTGGGAGGACTTTACGTTTATTGACGTATATTACGCCACGCAGCGAATGCGGTGCTGACAAAAGTGCTATTTTGGGCTGAATAGTAAAATATTTGTTAATGATTTGCGTCAGAGGGCTTTGATCAGACACACAGAAGCGGGCTTATCGACATAAGCGCCGTAAGGGGCGGTTTCCTGAAAATGGCAACGATGATAAAACGCCACTGCGCGGGTATTCACCCGGCGCGTTGAGCACCGCAGCGCGCGATAGCCGCGCGCGCGGGCAATCTGCTCAAGCGCGGCCAGCACGGCCGCGCCCGTACCGGGGATATCGCGGGTGGAAAACATGCGCTTCAGTTCGGCTGTCTCAGAGGAGACATGCACCAGCGCCCCACAGCCAATTGCCTTGCCCTGGCTGTCACGGGCCAGCACCCAGGTCGCCGCCTCAGGCGCGCTGAAGTGCTGTGTCCCCGCATCGCCAGTAAGGGCAGACAGTTCCGCTGACAGCCGGGCCGTCAGGACCTGTAACGCCGGGGTTGCTGCCTCGACAACCGCCACGGTTATCACGGCTGTTGCCCCCAGCGGCTGCGCAGGTAATTCACTGCTGGCTGCGTTTGTGGCTGATTCAGGTAGTCTTCCCGGAACAAAATCGTGCCGCTGACCTGCGGCAGGGAAGCGTTAAGGTCAAGCTGCCGTTTCAGTTCCGGCACGCCGCCCTGAATCGTCCATTCCGGCTCGTTTTTGGCGGGCACCCCGACTTTGTATAAGGCGATACCGATGTACAGACGCGTTTTAGTCGGCTTAACAACGTTAGCCCACCAGTTCGCCAGCACATCGTAACGGGCGGCGCTGCGTGAGAAGGGCCAATAAATCTGGGGCGCAATATAATCCAGTAAGCCGTCCTGTACCCAGCGGCGCGTATCCGCATAGGACTCATCGTAGGCCGCCGCGCCGCGCGTATCCGAGCCGGCAGCATCGTGCGAACGGTTACGCCAGACGCCCGCCGGGCTGACGCCGAACAGATTCCATGTCGATGGTGCACGCCTCACGCGGCACGCTCGATCCGGCGTCGCCTCATCTGAAATCCGAACCCGCGCTCATCGCGGGCCTGGCCAAAGCCACGTTGCCAGACACGGTCGTGGACTGGGACACGTTGACAGGCGACTACAGCCTGATTCGTGACGCCATCGAAGCGGTGATTCCGGGTTTTGACAACTTCAACGAACGTATTCAGCAGCCGGGCGGGTTCCGTTTACCGAATGGCGCGTCTGAACGTGTCTGGCATACGCCATCGGGCAAAGCACAATTCCTGGTGATGGAGGGCATCAATGAAGATCCGCGCTCGTTGAAATGTCATGATCTCGTTCTGACGACACTGCGCAGTCACGATCAGTACAACACCACGCTCTACGGGCTGGATGACCGCTATCGCGGCGTTTCAGGCCGCCGCGACATTCTGTTTATCAGTGAAAACGAGGCGGAGAAAAAGGGTGTTCGCATGGGCGATCAGGTTAACATCATTGCGCTGGACCCGGACGGCAATCCCACTCATCGCCGTCTCGATAATCTGACCATCGCAGTGCATGATATGGCCGAAGGATCGGTTGCGGCCTACTACCCTGAAGCTAACGTGTTGATTCCCTTAGACAGTTACGACACAAAAAGCGGTATTCCCTCCTATAAAAGCACACCGGTGAGGATGGAGCTGGCCCGCGCCGACGTGCCAGTTGAGGCGTCCGCAACGCGCCGTTAAACGTCCGTCCAGCTAAACCAATCCTGAACGAAGCGCCATCTGAGTGGAAATCCGCCCTCAGATGGCTATACAATCGCCGCGAATTTTACGCAAGAGGCAACCTACATTGGACACAAGTCCCGAACGATTACACCAGGCTTCTGCAGTAAGATAGTTTTGGCTGTCTTAACTGCACGTTAAGACGGCGGCTGTATCAACATCCTTCCCTGACGTGATGCGCTTTGCATCAACGCCCGCTGTAATCCATTTTATTCATCTTTGTTTTTCCGTACTGCGCCTGCCGCGCGGCGGAGAGAGGTTTAACATGGACTGGAAAATCTTTTTACTGCGCGTATCGGCCGCGCTGATTCTGGGTGCGCTCATCGGCAGCGAACGTCAGCTGCGTCAACGCATGACCGGCTTACGTACTAACGCGCTGGTCAGCACCGGCGCCTGTCTGTTCGTTCTGATGACGCAGTGTGTTCCCGGCATTGCCACCGACGCCACTCGCGTTGCCGCCTATGTGGTTTCCGGTATCGGCTTCCTGGGTGGCGGTGTGATTATGCGCGACGGTTTGAACGTTCGCGGCCTGAATACCGCCGCCACCTTGTGGTGTACCGCGGCCGTCGGCGTCCTGTGCAGCATGGGGTTGTTACTCGAAGCCGCGATAGGTTGCATGGTGATTCTCTGTGCCAACATTCTGCTGCGTGAACTGGCGCTGGGCATTAATCGCCAGTCCATCGTGTCGGCCGACGAGGCAGTACAACATTACAAAGTGCAGATCGTCTGTCTGGCGCAGGATGAAGTTCAGGTGCGCAGTTTGATGCTGCACAGCCTGGGCAACAGCGGCATGCGCCTGCAATCGCTCCACAGTGAAGATTTGGATCCGCCACATCGGATGGAAGTGAATGCCGAAGTGATGGGCCAACCCAGCATGACCGGACAGCTGGAAAGTCTGGTAAGCCGCATCAGCCTGGAGAAAGGGGTCAGTTCGGTGCGCTGGCAGGTATGCGGGCTGGATGCGAGCGAAAACGGATAGCACAAAAAACAGGCACCGCTACGTGAATTCTGACAAAAGAGCAGGGGAGTTATGCGTCAGATTTCGCGTAGCGTTGTTATTTTATTCGCGAACATCCGTTTCCAGGTGCGCTTTTTTACGCTATATAAAGAGAGCCTGCCGTTTGAGAGTAAGGTTAAGTAAAGCAGAGCGTAGATATTTCTATAAGCGATTGAATGGGTTATAAAAGCCCTTAGCGTTGCTCACCTTGTTATCTTTACTGTGCGGATTATTCGATGAAGCGTAAAACCTCATTCTTTTTTCTTTCCGGCCTTATGCTCCTGCTTTCTGGTTGCAGTCATCATCATTCAGATGAACCCGAGGACACCGCCGCCGCTGACGCATCGCAAAACCCGGATTTGATTCCTATCGTCGCTGCGTTGCATGACCAAATGCACACCTGGCATGATACGCCGTACCAATGGGGCGGCACACAGCTGTCTGGCGTGGATTGCTCGGGCTACGTCTGGCGAACCTTGCATGATCGTTTCAATCTGCCAATGGACCGCGTCACCACAGCCGATCTGCTGCATATGGGCGTTCGTGTCACACCGGAACATCTGCAACCAGGCGATCTGGTGTTTTTCCGCATTGGTGGCGGCATGCACGTTGGCTTCTACGATACGGATAATCAGTTTATTCACGCGTCGGCCAGCAAGGGCGTGATTCGCTCATCATTGAACAACCCATACTGGAAATCGGTTTATTACCAGGCGCGTCGTCTGACGCGAGAATACGGGGCGCAGGTGACACTGAACAGAGCCAGCTAAGCGTGAATTATGCCAGGCAACGCTACGTGAAATCTGCCAATCCAGCACAGGGATAAGCGCCAGTTTTTTACGTAGCGTTGTTGTGATTTGTGGGTATAGAAGCGGACAAAAAGAAGCGGTGAGGCAGGAAAGGCGTAAACGGGCTGGCTGAGTGCGTAATCGGATACCTCATTTAACATAATTAGTATTATGCGTACTTT
>Ga0058701_10000764_pt1 | contig 21586 bp, 13 predicted proteins | sample AgamicOrMae_FD_97039 | JGI IMG/M metagenome (GOLD analysis project Ga0058701, IMG submission 97039) | Agave microbial communities from Guanajuato, Mexico - Or.Ma.e | ecosystem: Host-associated > Plants > Phyllosphere > Phylloplane/Leaf | place: Guanajuato, Mexico | collected 2012-06-04 | reverse complement strand
TAAGGCTGGAGAGAAAGTCAACTGCAACAATCAAAAAAAAAATTTAAAGTTGGATATCCTTTCCGGTCCAAGCAAGGCACAACCCCTCCCCCCTTCAGGTACTAGTAAGGCACAACCCCCAACACAACATAAAATGTATAAATAGATCAATAAAATAAGGGAAACAAATATGTCTAGGCAAAAGAAATGTGCAAAATCCAAATCCAAATCCAACTTTTGTACCCTGAAAAATCCACCCATGTGGCAGCCGTCCTCCTAAATTGCAGAATTATACAGATGCTAGTCTGTTGAAACCTAAACTTAAAAACTGCTGGTTGCCAACCGGCTACTACTGTGGAGAAAGGAAACAATTTAGAGAAGCATTTTGCTCTAGTCACTGCCATCTTAAGCAGAAAAAGTTGCCCAAAATTGGCTTTTTTAGGCTTCTAAATCGTGGATTTAAGCATAAGAGTCTAGAATATTTTTTGGGGGGGGGGGAATGAAAACCCGACACAAGCAGAGTAATAAACTGGGTGCATAATCCCAATGAGACTCAAAGGATAAACCTGACATAAAATGCACAATGATTGTATTCATCTGATCTTGTAGGGAATTCTTGGAACCAGACTTATGTTTAAGGGATCTTATAAAAGCTTCAAGGCTCCTTTAGAAACTTCAGAACAACTTCCAAGTTTTCTAAGGCTCCTCTACATATTTTAATGATCCTCCTGAAAGTCTTGGAGCTCATTAAAACTTCAAAATTGAAAATCTTAGCGCTCTCATATAAATTTCTGAAAATATCAAACGAACAGAATAAAGCCAATAATGAACATTGACCAAAGATTAGGACACAATTAGATGCATTGTTTGGATTTAAAAGGGGGCAAACTAGAATATATACCAAAATGAAATAACCTAATAAGCTAGTCATCTGGCCTCAATCAGAACAATGGTTATTTCATAAAATCCAAACAATGCATCTAATCGTGGGTTAGATATGCACAACCTTATCCGCTGACCACTGTAACCTGGACAATTCATTTTGCCTTAAGTACTCATGTCAGCACTTGATACTCAGACATGGGTATGGATTCAATGCTCCATGTTGGACCAAAAATGAAGAGAATCTTCACAAGATTGCTGAGTACGACATGACACCCACATTGGAAACTCAACAATTTAACATGGGCCTCGCCATATCCGAGTGACGTAGATACCCTCTCGTCAAGCCAAGTCATTCTTAAGCTGAAAAGGCGCATATTAAGCGTTTGACCAAGCTTGGAAAGCCGAAACATTTGGTTCAGGCGGCCATAATCCTAAGTCGAACATTAACCAAGGGCGGCTATTTGTACTTTGCAGGAAATGATGCCAGCAAAAGGAAGCTGATTCGTGTGCAAAATAAAATCCCAAATACCCAATAGCTTTGGCAATCATTTAAAAAGAAATTTGACATGGATTTACTTGGGAAACAGATTATATTCCAGCATTCTTTCCCACCTTGAACAAGCTAAAGCTCAGACTGCCAACGAGCAATCCAAACAGAAGCACAGAGATCACAAAGAGATAGACCCACATTAAAGCCCAAGCATAGCAGACCGAATTGTGTCAACGTGTATTCCTGTTGATCAGCCAGAGGGCTCATCAATTCAACCAAGGCATGTCATGCATAGTTATTGGGATCGCTCTATACCCCAGCGATCCCTGTTCCAAGGAAAAGCGTCCTAGAGCCTAAATTAAACTAAATTTGTCAAATAAGTAGAGACCAGCGTTCCGGACCAAGCGATCCGAGGAGCGTTCCTGGTAACTATGATGTCATGTACGCATGCACAGTCTCACAGTGCTCCCTAACAAAAATTAAGGTAGCAATTCGCATTTGTACTTCCAAATTCAGCTTCCACAGTGAAGCAGTGGTTATACCCTCCGCATTGCTTAGATGGCAGAATACTGCAGCAAAATCTATGAACAGCTATAGAAGTCAAATCCCAAGAAATCAAACAAGACCTCATGGTGCAGGCTTAATTTATAAGGCAGCAGATTTTACGCAGTCGACTCTATATCAGGCTCGTTGAGTCTTAGGACCACCCTCATGATTCTGTGTAAAACAAGGTCCATCACTGACACCAACAACTTATGAAGCACAGATACGTGATAAGGGCACAGCATGACGTCCCAAGGAGAGGTGATTTTTCCCCAAGAAAAAAAGTAAACACATTTGATGGGCATGTAATTCATGAGAGTATATATTAAATTATCTCTGTGTCTGCAATTTGTTTTATGCATTTAACCTCGGAGAGAGGTGGGTTTTGACGTGAACAATAGTAAATTGGCCATAGTGTGTGCACCCCATGCCAAGTGATAACAAAACCCAATTTCTTTAAGTCTGTATTTGGCACACATTTGAGAATGGCCAGGAGTGTCGGTGTCCAACACATATGTGAAGCCGTAGAGAGTGTCAGCACTTCTTAGCTACCAACTACCAGGACCCACTTCACACTACACAGCAAAAGGTGAGGAGATTTGGGATTTGCATATGATGCAACCCTAACTTGAACAGCTAAGAGGTGAATTCAAAGAGAATCACACAAGTCTGACCTATTGGATTTAAATTTTGCTTGCAACAAGCTAGTAGGACAGAAATTTTCCTGCTTTAGCCCAATATATCTCAATCAGAGAATGCACATGCACACAAAGAGGCTGGCCCAAGTGCTCAACTGTATCTTTCCCTCTGATCTGCAGGTCAATATTTGTAGTCAAATTTATCAAAAAGAATTCAGGCATTGGACTTCCGAGGGGTGGGGGGAGGTACTTAAGAGCACATGAATGGTTAGCATTTCAGAGAAAGTCACATGATCATACTGCTCAAATAGGTGATTGAAATGGAAAAAGTATTACAAACTCTGATCCATATGCCTGATATGAAATTTCACATGAGCAAAGCTGCTTACCCCAAACCTCAGATGAAACATATCAACTGCAGACTTGACATTCCGAGTAATCAGCCCTCTCCTACGGAAATCAATCAGTTACGCACCAGCAACAGCCAAAATTTCTAACAGAATTGGTAATTATTCACAAGAAGAATTTGGAGAGCTAATAAATTGGAATAAAAACAGAAAGATTACGATGCACATGTTCATGGACACCTGAAGGCAAGAGCCATAAACACAACATTAGATGATTAATTACCAAAATGAATAGACCATAGGCATACTTATGATTTGTTTGCTTTTGCTCCATGTAAGAATCATTGCAGATTCTCATCCTGCTATTCAAAACTAAAACTAGTTTCATAATTGGCCTAACCAAGTAATCATGCTATCAGAAGAAAATTACTGTGGTTTAACTTCATGGTGAACTTCGACTACATCACCAAATCAGAAAAAGTCAGTCATATAATGTTGCTTGTATATTCCTTGCTTCAAAATAAATGAATAGATCAAAAAATGTCAGTTCATATTTAACTCTGTTGATATTCTTAACTTCAGATTATGCTCCACCTGCTCATTTAATAAAAAGCTCCAAACAGATAATGATGCAGACACTCAAACGACCATTTTTTAGTAATTACAAAGTGATGTTGGGATCATTCGAAGAAGCAATCACCAGCACTGTGATGATATGTAACCAAGATCTACATGCAACCTATAAAGCGTACCCATCAAGAAATGATATTGAACTCCCAGAAAAAAACTCACCTTCATGTCTACTGCCCATAGTTACCAGGGTCGGGGATTGCTCTTGATCAAGGCACGAATTTGGGAGCGCAACATCTAATCCAGCTTGGAGCCCAGAATGTGAGGGATAGCTTCATTCAGGACACTAATTTGGATTGCAATTTGCTGTGAATTTTTTTTTTCAGATCACTAAACGGAAATTTTGTACCGAGTGCAAAAATATTGTATTCTTTTAATTGAAAAAAAAAATTTACTTAAAATTTAATTCATTCATCCCAAAAAATATTTACGTATGCCTTTATTGTTTGGATTTTATACAAACAAAGGAAGGATTTTGACCAATGTCTTATGTAGCACTTTAATTGTATTTGGACAATTGGGCCTAGGATGTTTACCAATTGTTGAAATCTATGTTGTTTGCTGCGTCTATCCACTGTGTGCTTTGTGGATGATCCATTATTTTGCTTTACCTTTGCTCCTCTTCCCCGTTGGTGGAGATGAAACATAAACATCACCCCTCTTTCCTCCCCCTTTTCACCTCATCCTTTTTTCCTTCTACAAAACTGAAAAAGGGCAATCATCAGTTGTAATTGAAAGATGGTCGAAGTAGCCTTTTGGATTTCGTGGTTCTGTCTATAATTTGGGAATTGACAAATTCGCTAAATTCTACATTCTGGATTGCAGATAAATTGTGATCTGGAAGGAGGATCCTGGATAGCAGATCTCGGGGGGTTCAGCAAATTAGGTCACTAAGCTCCTGCACATTCCTCACAAATGGTTCATCCCATAAGCGCTAATACCACGATATATGAACCATTTTAGCATTAAAAGTTAAAAGTAGCTTCTGCTAAACGCATCACATTCTTAACTAACCAAGTACTAATGATCCCTCTTATTAATAGCAAAGAGCATGAGGGCATGATGATTTATTTGCCTCCTTTTTTAAACATCAATATATATAATTTCTTTTTTCCCTTATCGAAAAAAATATATGTTTAATTTTCCCCCATAATAGATGGGTGAGTAGGTGTCCGATGCCATGCCACCACTCAAACGCGAACCAGGATGCTCTCATACTGCTTCCTAAGAGCAGCATGTCCCAATAGGTTTTTTGATTACTCATTGAGAACAAAAGAAAGTCACATGCAATTGTTGGATAAATTCTCCTTTATGATCTCTCTCTCTCTCTCTCTTCCAGCACCTCAGCCTTATGGCCCTTATCATCACTTCTAACAGCATTTGTTTTCCCCCCATCAGCCTGTCCCTAACTTCATTGTGTTGTCAAACAGAAAAGTCACAAACATGTGCATCCCATTTCACATTTTGAATCTCACACCCCTTCTTCAACAGCAGAATTCCAAATTTGCACAATAACACCCTGTTATGGCAATTGTGGCTAAAACTATATTCTGAATCCTCAACTGAGAAGAAAGAGAAAACACAATCTCCTATTATTTTGCCACTGGTGAGCCAAGTTCTGAAAAGTGCCTGAAGAACTTTTGCTCTCTCTAGATTTTTTGTGGGCCCACATCAGTCGTTGGAAGTTCTGAGCACATATGACAACAGATGGTACAGTAGCTAAACGACATTCCATCACTTCACTCTCCAAGATGAATAACTTTTTACTGAAGATCACAGTCCTTGAAATAGCATCAGGTTTAATAGCTGCCAAGAATGCATAGAATGCTAGAACTAGGTTCAGCGAGGAGAGAAGATGCATCTTCAAAAGGAAAATCGGCGAGATCTAAAGCTTCACAAACAGGAAGGAGACATTTACAAGGATTTAGGAAATTATTTATGTTTAAAAAGTACATACGCTCCCCACATCCCCATAACATCTCTGGCAATTTTCAAGATACTTGAAATGACCACCACATTTACCAACACTACATATCACTCGATTTTCTCATTCAAATTTTCATGAAAGGACGTTCCGAGAGTCCGTACTCGTATGAACAAGAAACATTTTGGGTTCAGCATGATGCAAGGAAGTTGCATGAATATAAACCACATATTTAACAGGATGAAAACCCCAGATGACCACAGAGCAAAATGAAAAACCAGACATGCTCACCTAATCTTCTTTGAATCAAGAAAACCGCACAATTCCTCTGCACCTGTACTCAGACTGTCCATTTGTCAGAAATTGAAATTGAAACCACATACTTCTCTACACTAGAAGACAATTTGAGATATAAGCAAGCCTAGCATTATTAAACATGTTTAATCGACACAGACATTTAATTTGTATTATGCCATATTTGCTAGTAGCAGTATAAGAGCTTACTTAACAAGTGAAAAGCAGATAATCCAGAAGCAGACCATTTACTGAACAGTTAGTAAATCATCCTTGTTCAGCAAACGACAGTCACATTTTAGCAGCACCACCAAAGCATGGATGAGGTGCATATGGAACACAAATCAGGATAGTATTCGAGGTGCATGGTACGAATTTCTATATCAGGGGTCATCATTTCATTCGTCACCCCAAGATGCCCCAGAATTTCACTCCGGAAACCCTCAGATGGTGTATTATGCATGGTTATACAAGAATGGGGGGGCACAATTTGTTAATGGATTCTCTAGTCATATGACAGAAAAAAAAAATGACAGAATTTCACTTATGGTATCATCACCACCACTTCTTCGGTTCTTCTCCCGCCTCCTTTCACATTACCTGCCACAACTCCGCCCCCCTTCTTCAGGGATAAGGTGCTTGCCGTAAACTAATATAACCATGTTCATTAGCAATCCTAATACTGTTATTGTTCATACCCATGAGGGATACCAATTCCTGGACAAATTTCTGCATGCATAAAACACTAAATTACTAATACTTTCCATGGAAACAAATTGACTTCATAAAAAAGGCAACTTCATTGACCAGATTGCTGAATGCAACATTGATCACCAATAAGATGTCAAATGAATATGGTAGAGACTAAGAATGGACTATCCATAGGAGTCAATTTGGGCTCAAACTGAGTCTACAAACCACTACGCTTGCTCAAGTGTATATCACGAGAATTGTACATCATTGATTTCCAAAGGTTGCATGATAGAGAATCAAAGAGGCCCTGCCGAAAGGTTTAGAGAAGAATGATACTCTAGCTGAGTAAATCCAAAATGATGCAATAGGGACCTTTGCTATCTTTAGGAGAAATGCATCATGACCAGACCTTAACAGTTTTGCTATTTACAATAGTTATTCATGATCTTATCAATATCAATCTCTCTGCTTGCACGTATAAGGTTGGCTACATATAGATATCCCCAACCCCAAATCCAAATTCAGTAGCCAAAACAAATTGTAGTTGGGACGAGGAAGGGCTGCTGTAGACAAAATAGAAACTGAAGATGGCTTTAATATTCAGGGCAACTAGTACAAGGATGGGCATGATGTAGACTATACAATCTCTAAGAGATATAAATGGCTTACACAGGATGACAGTATCCTGGAATATTGTGCTTTACCACGAAATAGCTTTTAATTCAAAGTACTCCATTGTTACATGGCTAACAATGCATCAAACTTGATGACAAACAACAGCCAGCAAAATCATAACAGTTGTGGATCCTACATGCATATCTTTTTGGCGAAGGGAAGGATACTGTTTTTAACTTGGGCTACTTTCATGAACCACCAGAAACCTGTAACAAAGGAATGGGAATATGCTTAAAGAGTAAAGGAGACGAGAATTAGCTTAGAATTTGCTGACCCTGGTTGATGATGATAGCTTGCTTATATAAGGGATCTTGCATACCGTTAGGTTGCTGAGTTAGCACTCCCTTTTCAGTTGAGTAGTGTTGCCTTCCTAAGTAATTTAGCCACCAAGATAATTACCTTTCATTAGGAGAAATTCAACTATATATCACTTCCCTATGGCAAGTTTTAGGATCACAAGGCTTATTTGAATTGCACCTGGGACAAGTCTCTCATTTGGCCTCTCTTTTGAACTTAGCCCAGGGCCCAATGGCAGGAGCTGCCTAAATCACCACCCCTTAAGTTCCTTCTGATCTCATATCATGAGAAGCTCAACCCGGTTATGATTCCGTCAAGCATATGACTTTGAAGTTTTCTCAGATCCAGTTGAATCTCTCAAGGTTGGCTTTTGTCCCCTTTTTTTGACCTGAACTCCTTCGAACTTAGCCTTAAGGGCCAATGGCGGGACCTGCCTAAATTATTAGCTCTTAAGTTCCTTCTCATTTCATCTGATGAGAAGCTCAAACTTGCTGACAGACCAGGCCATGTTTCCGTCAGGCCTACGACTATGAAGCTTTCTCAGATCCAGTTGACTCTCTCGAGGTTGCTTTTGTCCCCTTTATTGAGCTGAACTCCTTAATGAGTTGCCCAAATTTATTTCTTAATAGATTCACCTCGACTCCTAGTTATCTCCTACTACTCCAAACACTGCTAGCTGGAACTTCCACCCAGAACAGTATGAAGAAAATGCCCAAAGAGGTTGGTTCGGCAGATCATTTTGGAAGAATGTGCTCAACAACTTCAAGCTTTTCAGGTCATAGATGCTTATGAGCATGAGCATCTTGGATCCACTTCAGACCTGGTGGGCCAGGCCTAAGCTACGTGGGAGACTTGTGATGCAGGACGCTTTGAGAGCAATTTCCACACCAAGAAAATTCACAAGACTGAGATCATTTCAATTTAATTCAATTCAAGTATGACTCCCTAAAGCATAATCGGGAGTTTAAATAAAGACATCCTAAAACGATAAAGAAACAAAATAATAATATAAACAAAACGATATTATTTGCTACCCAAATGATAAAATAAAATAATTAAAAGATAGTGTCCTCCTAAAATTCGTAAATGTGTGGAGAAAAGTTGGCCAAGATGGTCATCATCTGTCGAAGACTTGCTATACACCAGGATGTCATCAAAATAAAAAACTATGAATTTCTCCATAAATGGCTGAAGAACATGAGCCATGAGTCTCATAAAAGTCCTATGGGCGTTGGACAACCCAAAAGGCATAACCATTACTCAAATAAGCCATCTTGTGTCTTAAAGTAACTTTTCATTCATCTCCCGGTCTAATGAGAACCTGATGATAGGCACTATGCAAGTCTCTTAGATAACCTATGAGTCAGTAAGACAGTCAAGCATATCCTCTAACTTCGAAATGGAAAACCTATATTTGACTGTTGATAGCTCTGCCATCAACACCCATCCTTCAAAATCCGTCCTTTTTAAGGGTAAGTACGGTAGGGACTACACAAAGACTCATGCTATGTCGAATGAAACCCTTGCTAATAGCTTAAGCTCGCTCAATAAAGTTCAACCTATAATGATAAAGGTTAGGGAGTTGGGAACCAAGGACTAAGTCAATAACATATTGTATGTCTCTCAGGGGAGGGAGCTCACTAGGAAGCTCCTCAGGAACAACATTTGCAAACTCTTTAATTAGGTCGCAATTTCAGCTAAGGGTCTGGAGAAGGCGGGTCACTCTAGGGGGTAGGTAAGAAAATGTGCCAAAACTTCAAGCAATTCCCACGAGTTTCATCTTAGCAAATTGAGCTTGCTCAATATCATACATCTGATGCTAATCACAGTAATCTTCAATGGCAACCAACCGGTCAGAAAAGATGGGCCATCTATCTTTCCTTCAAAAGAGAGCACATCTGCTTTCACCTTTCGAGCAGTGTCAAAGTAATCCTCATGAACATTCCTACGATCACTTTCAAGGTCTGCGTTTCTAGGCTACCTATAGTTATCCGACCTCTCATGTCTCTAGGGTGGCAATCCGACAACCCTTAGGATCCCTCTGACCATGTCTCCAACTACTTCCCTACTCTTGATCGCAACGGGGAGAGTGACGCAGTTGTTTGGGCTCCTTAGACTCAAACTCCTCATGTTGGCCTAACTTATACATAAGCCATTTAGGACAATCACTTCCCCTTACCATGAAGCCCGTACCAATGTGTGAAGAGGTTTTGGGTTGGTTAGGCATGGGCAATTTTTCAGAGGCTCGAATGAGGTGGTTTAACTTAGAGTCAAATTTGTCAAACCGCATCTTAATGGTCGAGTCTTTTAGGTAGGGCCTCAAGTTGGGATTGGTAAGTCGTTTGGGAGAAGATGACATGTTGAATGCAACAAGGAATGCACGTGCTGAGATTAATCGAAATTGCAATAATGACATTAGCAATAAACAATCATTATGCACACAGCCAGGCAGAACACTTGATATGAATTATTGATAACTCGAACGTAATAGGGAGATTAAAACAAGAAGATCAGGATTAACGCAAGTGCTTGAAAACCCAAAAAATTAGTCTAATTTTCACAACAGAAAAATCCACCCAACACCAAAGCAGTTGGAGTCCCTTGTACCTCCTAGTGATTTACAAGTAAACGTCCAAGTGTTGCACCTTACACAGTATCAAGACTGACCTGGGAGTTGATGGTGACAATTGGGAGTCCTCACTTGATTGCAGCACAACCACCCAAAATCAGTGGCAAGTGCCTTCAAGCAGCAGCAAGCCAGGGCATCTAGTACCAGTAGCAATGCAAGCAACACCAGCAAACTTCCAGGAGCAGTAAAATCACCAAGGGGTAGCGACTTAGCGGACGGTTTCTAGCGAGAGGGGCCAGCGCCGATGCAATGGTACGGTCAACTGGCCTTCTCTTTCTCAAACCAAAGGCTCCGAGACCTTCAGTTTGCAAGAAGATGGCCAGTCGCAACCCAGGGTTTTGCATTTTGATGGCCAGGCAATTGAAGGACAAATTGAAGTTTTTTCTTGCAATTGCTGGAGGGGTTTGGGACAGACTGGAAAGGGCGGTGGACAAATGAAATTAGTTTGGGATTATCTTGAGAGGACAAGGTTGAATTTGAGGAAATTCCACAAACTAGCGCTAGGGTTTCGCGAGATTGTTGGACACTCAACTGAGGCAAATTTTGTTGTGATTCACCTCAATTGATTTGGGAGTTATTGGCAAAATTCAGTGCTTAATTAAGAGGTAAGATCAATTTGTGAATTGTGATGGGTGGATGATGAATTTGAAGAGCTAGGGTTGCAAAATTTGGGGATTTTGCAACTAGGGTTCGTAAATTAAAGTTACGGCGATCAGCGGGCAGCAGTGGTGGTCGACCAGAGATGGGTGCCTAGTGTCGCAAATTGAAGGCTCACAGTACACAGTTAGGGGTTTCTACTGTTTCTTTTTTTTTTAAAACGAATCGTGGAGGGGAAAAAGGGAACACAAAGGCAGTGCCTAGGACTGAATCGCTCTGATACCAAATTTGAAGCAAGATGCTCTGAGAGCATTTCACACACCGAGATAATTCACCAAAACACTCAAATAATTTCAATTTAAGTCAATTCAAGTCTGACTCCCTAAAGCATTATCTGGAGTTTAAATAGAGATATACATCCTAAAACGAAAAGGAAACTAAATAATAATATAATCAAAAGGATATTATTTGCTACCTAAATGATAAAATAAAATAAATATAAGATAGTGTCCTCCTAAATAAAAATTCCTAAATGTCTAAATTTTCTATTTCTTCTAGAATAGAATTTTCCATTATATCTGTTTACATCAGCCTACCTCCCACCCTCCATTCGAGGGCCCTGTTGAAACAACGGGATCATTGAGCATTCTTTTACAACATGCACTCTCATCACTGAAAGGGAGACTAAAAGGATCATCTTTAGAGGGGAGATGCCCCTTCATTTACTGCAGTCCTCCCCCAGTTTGGAAGTTTCCCCCGAACTACAACTCCTCCTCCTCTCACTATGCTCTCCCACCTGTTTAGGTTATAGAGTGGAGACCTTCAACAAAAGTTCCAGCATAGTTGATGAAGAGGTCTGCACCCTCCCTTTGGACTTTGGAGAGGGCACGAACAACACTGGTGGAGATGGTCATGTCACCAATGACCCTTGATCTGCCCTTTGGTGAAGGGTCTAGTACCTCAGGAAGGGTCATGTCACCAAGAAGCTCCAAAGCTGCAGAGAGAGAGAATGGGAGATGATTGCTAAAAAATTGAAAAGGAAATGAGAGGAAACAGAATAGGAAAGGAGACTCATTGCCGCAAGATTAACGAGGAAACGAAAGGAAAGAGGATAGGAAAGGAGACTCCTGTGCCAAACTAAGAAGAACCGACACACGATTTCCCTCAGAATACCAATGTCGGGCACATATGTGTCAGACACGGATACGACCCAATGTGTGTAAGACATAAGAAAAAGTAAGTCTAACACAGTAACAAAATAAAAAAGATGGTTCTGAATCATAGGGGACTCAAGCATAACACGTGTATTTCAGCTTCGACGCATGTTAATTGGTTCACTTTACAACTTCCTCCCTCGTCCATGTCTGACAACCTTCACAACGTCCTTCCTCTACCTAGTGTGGCGTTGTGTTGTGCTTCTATTCTCTCCCTTGTCTTGGTCTCTATTTTAAGACTAAATTATTTTCGAATGAAAATTCAAATTTGATTTCTAGGTTTTTATGAATTAGCAAGACAAAGGGATGACAAAGTGAGCAAAAGCGAAAAGTGTGAATTAGTTCAAGGCCTGCAATCTTTTCTTTCTCCAAAATTGCGTGTCTTCCCGCCTTATCCGTGTCCAATATTTGTGTTCGTGCTTCTTTGTGGCCAAACAAGGTCTCAGATGAAAAAGGGCTCCCTTTCTAATGAGAGTAGTCCCGAAATAGGAGACAATTCAAGGATTAGGTTCAGGTAGACTTGATCTTGCAAACCTGGCTTCTTCCAAAATCATTTGGGATTATGGCTTAGTAGAGACCAGATCCAAATTAGAAGAAGCTTCGTCTAAGGTACATAGTTGACCTTTCAGAGCTTTATTGGACAACCCTCTCCAGGGATACCCTCCAAAGATCATATGTACGACCCCTCGGAGCTTTGCCTTGAAGTCACCATCTTCTCTTGACCTCTTACCTTCTGACAACCTTCTCTTGTCGAGAGGTCCATCTTCAAGATATTGAGCAAAGAGACTTTTTTGTGACTGGTCTTTTGATGCCCTACCCATACCTTTCCAATCTTGTGTGTTACGGCCATGCTTAGAGCGAAACTCACACCACTTACTTTTGTTTCTGAATTTTGCCTTCTGTTTCATTGGTCTAGGCTATTTAGAGGTAAGTGTCATTTGGTTTCCGCCAAAATCTCCCTTTCAGCCACATTGAAGATTACGTCAAACCTTAATCCATGAGCTATCTTCTCTCATTCCTTTAGATTTCTGCCCCTCATGGTCCCTGTTCCTAGAGTTATCCTTTTCAAGGTGATGCTCCTCATATCAAGCTACCACATAGATAAAACCCTTTGCCTAACGCAACGCCCCAAAAAGGGTCTTATGAGGCTTCCTACCAAATACAACTTGAAATTTTTCTCTTACTCCATTTGCGAAGGCAGCCAGAAACACATGTTCGTTTGCAACAGAGGGAATTTCTTGTTGAACTTCAAATGAAACTTTTCACAGGTTTTATGTCTCTTTGTACTATTCAGAACTGGTTTTGGTAGACCTTCCTGCCCACAAAGTGATTCAAGAACTTGAATTCCTCCAAAGACTTTACAGAAGCTATAAGGAGTTTATTAAACAAGATTTGTGTTTGCCCCTTAAAGGCATCTGCGAGAGGGCATATGGTTTGTCGAGCATGCTCCTACAAAGGAGTGGTGCCATCATCAAGATTGACCTTCAGCACTTTGACCTTCTCTTCGAATGCATAGCACAAAAATGTCATAGTCAAAGGGGAATTTTAAATGCAGAAAGTCTAGATTAATCATCGCACGTGTGTCTACCAAATTTCCCTTACTAAGAAGTACGGAATTTAATATAGTACAGAAACATAACATGACACCATCACAGCAGCAGACAATGTTTGGAAAAATTAGGATACAACATGTGGAGCAGCACGTTTACTATTTAAATAATTTTTGGTAGACATTGGCAATTTAGTAACAAAATTTTGCATTCGGACTATAATAGTGAAATTGGAAGACAATGAGAATAATAAAAAAGAATTTCTCAAAGTAAGAATTGAAACCAAGAAAATAGAGTGAAAACTGCACCCTGCTAAGAATTTAAGATTCCCTTTGCTGATATTTATTTTAATTAAGAAAACAGAAATGAATGGGTAGCAAACAGCAAAAGACATCTAAGGACATCACATGGCAGCAAAAGCTGCTGTATTAATTGGGGTCTTGTCAACCTGTCATTTGAAAGGAAAGAAAATAACAGATTTTGAACCAATTCCCTCCTTTCCCTTTTGCTCCTCCCCCCTCCCCCCCCAACAACCCTCTCCTACTAACTCATAAAAAAATAGAAATCAAATCACAGTCTTAAATAGAGATGGTGAGAAGGAAAACAGATAGACAGATTGTAGACAATGGCTACTGAAACGCACAAACAGCACCATACTTGGTAGAGGGACAATGCTGTATAGGGACATTGTGGAGGTTGTCAAACATGGTGGAGGAAGCCACAAAAGTGAAGCAATCCCTAGTAAACCAAAACCTTCGTTTTTATTTTTCATTTTGAAGTCATAGTGAAACCACAGGTCGCATCTGTGTCAGACATAAGTCCAAAACAGTAGATGGGCATAATTGCATGTCGGTACTTCTCAAGCGCCAAACATTAGATCTATTAGTTACCTTGTTAGAGGGTCACCTTGCATCTCTATATCTATCCTGGTAGATGCTGAAATAGCCCTAACACAGGTGGTGCTTTGCTTCTGTTGTGGATTCTCCTACTTCTCAAACCTTTTTTTATTCAAGAGTTCCTCCTTTTGTCTTCCCCTTTGATGCCTTCCCTCAGGGTCCTGCTCTTCCTCTTCCTTCTTTATTGGAGGCTCATCTCGTTGCTACAAAAAATCTCGAAGGACATGCTTCGTGTACAAGTGGAGGAAGAGATTAATGCTCTAGAGCCCATAGAGCTTGGATTTCCTCAAGAAGCGGAGCTATTGTTTCCTGAATTTCACCATGAGCCAATTTTTCCATTTGCCTCTAGAAATCATCTTAATATTCGAGCAAATATGCCAATTGTGAAGGAAGGTACTGCAATTGGGGCTTAAGGGGACTCGTTATCAGAGGTGGAATCCTCAGGGTTATATATCTGATTGTTGCTATGGTGATGATCTCTTGATTCATTCCCTTCTTGCTTTTTCCTTTCATTGGTTTCTTCGGTTGCATGGTGCTTTACTCAAGTCCGTATAGATGAAATCAAATATATCAACTCAAGTCTGGTACTATATGTTGATGAACCATGAGAAGACTGGACAAGAAACCTGTAAAGGAGAAAGTTTCTCCTCTATCAAAGCCTCTGTTGGAGAAGGAATTGGAATATCCTTAAGTAATAAAGGAGGACAGAATTTGCTGCTTTGATGAATCACTAAAAGCCTATGTCATTAGAGAAGAAACCCGCACAGGAACTATTTGTAGAGTTCAAACCTTCTCCTATACAAGAGCCTCCAAATATCAACTTCGATGATGAATTGAAATATTGTAGAATTGAACAAGAAATATTCTCAAATCACTAAACCAGATCTAGAGAGAGAAAGCAAAAATAAGATGAGCTTTTTAGTGAGAGACTCTGATCGTGATTTCTCATTATTCCACCCAAATCAACATTTCAAGTCAGGTTATATAGCTGAGCCACATAAGCAACTAAACCAGTAACAACCACCCTGAAATGTGCCAGATAAATTCTGCAAGCTGCAAAGTGGTCCAACGGATTCATGCATTGTAACCAGCGTTCAACACTGTAAAGCTTCCTAGCGCAACGCTGAGTATTGAATCAAGAATAGAGTAGATTTTAAGCCAAATTCATCCAAAGTAACATTCTATTCAAGAAGGATGATTTCACAATCCCACCCTCGCAACTTTTACATCAATAACCACTATCATAAACTTCTATTGGTTGTAATAATTCATAACACCTTCTCCACAGGAAAAAAGCATCGCCATAAATTGATATCAGATGGTACAGTTAATAATAATTCATCAACGCATCAAAATCGCAAGTAGCCAACAAAATCCCGTAACCCAACTAATAGAAAACGAAATACAAATCAAATGCGGATGACGGTGAATTGGGCATTACCGGGCATGATCTGAAGACGATCAAGACCTTGGCGCTCATAATCAGCAATAACTTCGTAAGCTCGTTGCTGTTCTGAAGGGCTCCAAGTCTCAATGTGATGAAGAATGTCGATGCCAGAAGGGCTCCTAGCTTTTATGGAGAGATAGCGTTCCTCCCCCAAAACCGCTTTGTACATTGCCGGAAAATCGATGACGGGAACCGTGAGAGTGCCGTCCATGTCGAAGACGACGCCTCTCAGCCTGGCCTTGGTGTTGCCGGCGAAATGGGACATCATTGGCCGGAGGGTTCGAGTTGGTGGAAAACGCATAAAAGAATACGTGGGGAGGAGAGTGAGGGGTTTGGGGGCAGTGATGTAGTGAACTGGAGGTGGAGCTGAAAGAGTGGGTGAAAGTGGATAACTGTGATGTCACTGTGGGTTTTTCCTCATTCCGGGTTTTCGTCATTGTGGCGTTGCCTGCACTAAAATGTTGATGCTTGTACATGTAGGCCGCAAGTTGTTTCATTGAGGCCCGGCGCACATGTGTATCGCGTGGGAATATATAACTCATCAATGGTGTCTTCATTCAATTGGTGAGAAGCCTTCCAAGTGCTTAAAACTTTTTTCGTCTTCTTTCAATTTCTGCTGCGTTCTTGTCCGCTATAGCTCATCGAACTAGGATTTAGCAGTTTGCAATGGTTAGAAGCGTTTTTTAACGACTACTAATGTTTAAGTTTAGTACTTAGGGCCTTGGCATTGATACAGGTATTGTAGTTGTGTTTATGATTCTTAGTATTAGACTACAATTAGCTCTTGAGAGCAATTAGCATCATTTTAGTGCAGTTTGCATCAATTTCGAGCACTTAGTGTAATTAGAAATCATTGTTAGCCTTTTAGACTAGTTGATAATATTTGGGAGCATTTCTAAAACGTTATAACAAATAGATTAGTTACTTTTCAATTTCTTTTATTTTTTTCCAATTCCTTTTGTGCACATTTGACTCATCATTTTTTTGGCTCCGATTATAGGAATGGAATCATTAATTCTCATATTTGATATTTAAATCATGTTTTTAATTGTAGTCAAATTTCGTAGAAATTACTCTAACTCCAGGTATGGATATTAGTAACCGTCTTCCTCTTCCTTATTCATGTAGAACCTCTCCCTTCCCTGCGATTATATAAGATCTCTCCATCTCCTTTATTACATAAATCCATACATATGGGATCAAGTTTTCTCATTTATAGATTGAACCAAACACATGATGTTAGGAACCAAAACTATTCTCATGCCTATTGATTTCATTCCATTCAACTTTTTGAATCAAATGGCCCCTTAATCTTCTTCAAATTTATTCAACTTCTCCAACTACTTCTAAACTTTTCTCTAATTGTCAAATAACCTTTTTCGTATCTCATTTTACTTACTTCCAACTCTTAACTATTTTCAATTTCTTTCAACTTTTTTCAACTCCTTCCTACTTCTAACTCCTTAAACTCCTTTCTACTTTCAACTCCAGTCTAACTAAAAATAAGAGGCTTTTCTTAGAGTTCATCACACCAATAAACAATTAAATTTTACATTTTTAAGGTCAAATGTGTGGCTAAAAGAATGATTAAAATGGATTTAGCATAGTCTTGAGAAAATGTATAGGTTAATTGTTGGACACCAAAAATGTCTAACTAACTGCTTCTAGTCGCTTAAATTTTTTCGTAATCGAGATTATTTTTTAATTTTACTTGATTTTTGTTAATTGTGTAGAAAATAGTATTTTATTATCATTTGGGGCCAAATAAAAAAAGAAAAGAAAAGAAGAAGAAAAGGAAAAGGAAAAGAGAAGAAAAAGGGAAGCAAAATAAAAGCCCACACGCCTCAGCCATCAGCACCAGCTTGCAGGCTACGCGATTTTGGCAAGTGAGTGGATGGAGGTGGATTATTATGTGAAAAGTGGGTATTATTAGGAAGGCAAAAAATTTGATTTTTATTTGAAAATCTTTGTAATTTAGAAAGCAAGGGGGCCAGCTCTAGTATTAATAAGGGCCCTATGAGCTTTTGTAAAACAATCAATTCTTTTTTCCTTTCCTCTAGCATTAGTGTAGCTATTAGAGATGTCTTGTAATTCTTTGCAGTTGAGATTCAATTTTAATTTTCTGTTCTTGTTACAATTTAACTTTTCTAGTTTTAGTTTCAATTCAAATTTGTTAGTTTAAGTTTAATTTCTCAAGTTCTAGTTTCACTTTAAAGTTTTATGCTGTCAAATTGAGATGTAATTTTCTCTAAGAATTCTCTCATCCAAGATTCAAATTTCATTATTCTTTTTGAAGTGATGATTAATATTCAAATCCAAAAGTGATCACTGATGAGACAATGCCTCATTGGTATCACCTACTTTCGCTCATCCTCTTTACCTGGGTTCAAGCCTTGAGGGGAACCTTTGCTTGTCAATTATTTGAGATGGCAAGGATGATGGTGTGTGGGCCTTGGGCCTGAAGCAAGTTTCCCCTTCCCCTAGGCCAGTGGGCCTATTGGGTTAATTCCTGAGATAGGAGGCCCAATAGGTGGCCGAAATTTACCATTTTAAAAACAAAAAAAAAAAGTCTCAAGGTGATCTCCTTATTCGTTTTCTAGCAATTATAATTCTCAACTTCTAAATGTTTAAGATAATTTCTTCCTCCCTCCTCAATTCATGATAGTTTCTAGCTTTAATTTCATGCATCATATTTAGGTTTAATTTAATTTAATTTATGTTAGTTAAGTAGCTCTAGTTTGCTTGTTTCTTGCTTTCAGTTTAATTAATATGGGTTAGTTTTTAATATTAGTGGCCTAGTTTCTACCCTTATCTTGTGGATTTGACCCTCAAGTAATATGGCTGGTAGTCATACGCTTGCGTCATTTATACATCCCTTTACGAGCATAACACTAACAACTCAAATTTCAAATCCAATTTTAAACTTGTGAATATTAATTTGGTATTTTGGACTTTTGACCCTTTATCGTTGTAAATTATGAGTTGTTGGTCACCCTTAGAGGGGATGAATAGGGTTACTAATGGAAGCATTGGGCTTTAAAACTTTTGGACCCTAAGGGCCAATTTGTTTCGACGGTTGTAAGGAGCAGTTAGGAATAGTTGGGAGTAGTTAGGAGTAGTTGAGAGCGACTAAAAGTAGTTGGGATTAGCAGTTAGTAGTTTCGAGCAGTTGTGAGCTGTTGTAAGCAACTGGGCGCAATTGGGATACAGTTGGATTTGTGTTTTCAAAATAATATGAGCAGTTATGACCATTTACAAGCGATAGGAAGCTATGAGAGTATTTATAAGCAGCTGAGAATCGTTAGGAGCAGCTCAGACTAGCAATTAGCAGTTGAAAGCAGTTAACATTGGATAAATACTAAAACGAACAGACTCTAAGTAGTATAACACGCATATATATATTTGTTGGAGACTATAAAAACAAGCAATACATAGAAACAAATATAACAAGGACTTTGACATGCAGTAAAAGAATATGCATAGAGACTGGAAGTTGCGCAGAAAATAAAAAAGAGACAAAATGTGAAATTTATTCACAAACTTCACCCAACCACTGCGCTACATCTTTTCCTAAGATCCTCCCTTAAAATTTCAACAATTCATTACTTTCCTCAAGATAGATTTAGCAAGAGTCTTCTGACTCCTTATTTACAATCAAAGTTTTCTCAAGCACTCTAACAAGCCCACTTCCTAATAAGAGCCTAACTGTTTCTTGTTGGCCATAAAATTTTCCCTTAGCACTCCATTACAGCTCACTACCTAACAAGAGCCTTACTAGTCTTTGTTAGCTACAAAGTTCTCCTTTTAGCATTCCGTGAGGGCTTACTCAATGAGAGTGCTCCTGCTCCTTACCTGCAGTCAAAGGTATATTAGAGCTCCCTAAGAGGGTCAACTCTATGTAACCAAAACACTTCCTGGTTCTTTGACTATACATTAGAGTTTTTTCGAACTCACTAACAAACTTGATTTAAGCTTTCACTAGCTCCATTACAACTTTTATCCAAATGCGTTCACTTACACTTAGACATCTCAAACCTTGAGCACATCCATTCCAAGGTGGACTGCATACTTCTTGTTTACATAAGATTACAAGAGAATACTCTCAACATTCTTTCCTCTCAAGTGTTACAAGAGTATTATAAAGATATGACTGAAAATACAGCTCTTGAATAATGCGAACCACACCCTAAAGATTAGGAGTGAATAGCGTAACTTCATCTTCTACCTTCTGTACTTATAGGTAATTCAACTTGAAATGATCATTGGTAAAGGATGCTAGCCATTAGGATAAAGACAAAGTTACTTTTATGTTTTGATCATTAACTTGGTTGTCCTCATTAAGGTCTCTAATAGAATCTTTTTCTACATTTACTTTTTCCTCTTTTAGTTGGGAACATTTGGAACTACATTTTGAACTCCTTTCTACATGTTGAAATGCTTGATCAATCACTATCTTATAGTTAGTCATTGGTATTCTTTCTCCATAGCAAGCAAAGGGCTACCTCGCAATGGCTTCTTCTTTTGAATTTAAATCTCTTTTGGCTAAAATCATTAGTTTGACAATTGTTTTTTTAGATTAATCACATCCCACAACATAAAAATCAAATGAATTTTCATCAAGTCATCATTGAATAATTCGTTTATGAACCTTGCACTTTTTAACTTTGATGTGGCTTTCGTTTTTTAATCTAGTGATTTTTCACCATAATGTTTTTCGATTCTGATATGGTTCTAAAATCTTTATTCAAAGTGAACTTAATTAGTCCCTTTTCCTTTGACTTCTCCTGATAGCTATGTGCATGTATTCATTTTGAGGGTTGTTTTCTTCCTTTACATCACCATAATCTTCAGCAATGTTGATTTTTGAATACGCAGTGATTGCTTTCATACTATTATCTTCTATCATCGAATGAGAACATTGAAGAAACATTCTTTGATCATAGGGATAAGTAGAGCATGACTCTTAACTCTAAGCATCACATGCATAATTCTCATCACATCATCTATTAGCTGTCCCTAATTCTGCTACTGTACACAGTTGATCTTCTCTTGATGCTTGTATGATCTCTAATCATGTAGCCACTGTTCATATCTTTTGCAACTCTGATCTTACAACTTCTATGTATAATAGCTCTTGATTACCTGCTTTCTTTACTCGTCTCCAACTCAAGATATGTAAGTAAATGATAATAAACATGAGAAAATAATGAACACCACAAAAGAAGACACCTTGTAAGAGTTGTAAGTATTAGAATGAATCAAGTTAACACATCATTGGCTTTACTTTCACTATTTATAAATTGACAATGTGTTTGCTTAACACGGTAGCAAACATCACAAACATTTGCTCCTTTATTGGGAATTCTACTATAAACACATAAGTTTTTACAAAGCTAAGATAACACTTACTTGGATGGATGTCCAAGACTGTTACCTCACAAAGAGTTGGAAAAAGTCTGACCTGACATAATAACCTAACGTAAAGTTACTAAGAGAACCTGAACTCGACCTAAACCAAACTAATTTCGATCCGAAGTTAACATGAAATAACCTTTTAACTTGAAAACATGTTATTTTTCAAATTTTGAGCAAATCTAAGCTATTTTCAAGACTGATACGAAATTGACCTATTTATCAAATGGATCGATCCAACCTGACTCGTTATCTAACTTTAGTATCACAGTTCATAAGTGTGGATTGCAATCATTAAGCCTTAGTTCATTAGGATCCTCAACGTGTAGTCGTGCATCACATAATTTTCTGAATGTCACAACACAAACCAAATCTTGAAATAATTAATTATATGAGATCATATTACCAGATTAAGGACATAACTCAATTTTAATATCATATATGTG
>Ga0058701_10000763_pt1 | contig 21589 bp, 10 predicted proteins | sample AgamicOrMae_FD_97039 | JGI IMG/M metagenome (GOLD analysis project Ga0058701, IMG submission 97039) | Agave microbial communities from Guanajuato, Mexico - Or.Ma.e | ecosystem: Host-associated > Plants > Phyllosphere > Phylloplane/Leaf | place: Guanajuato, Mexico | collected 2012-06-04 | reverse complement strand
TCATTCAAAAGGTCTCGGCGAGAGCTTTCCATCGATGGGGCTGAACATAGGTCTATGTGGAAAAATCCCCGAAGTACGTACCCCCAGTTTAGTTCCATACCCAAAAGAGGTTCAGCATTCCCCAAAACAGGGGATTTGTTTTTACGGTGAGTACCTCTTTGCTTAATAACGTTGAAATCCCGCCGGCTCACTTAGCTATCTTTATTAAGCCAAGACCTCCCTTAAAATAAGCCTCAATTCGTAGTTTAGTACGCCGCCTCTTCGGAAGGTAGGTCCTTCAAAACACTTCAAATGGCTCATAAAGTGTTCCTAGATACAGCCATGCATTTCTACCCCGGAAAATGGGTTGTCTCCCTCATATGTCGCGTTTGGCCGCAATGCCATTCCCGCAAAGTGATCCTTAACAACACTCTAGGAATGCCTTCATAGACATACTAACAACCTCATTCGTAGAATAAGTGTTCCATAAAGCCGCCCCACTAATTAATGTGTGTTTGTGGCTGTTTCAGGTAAGAAACTCGCTCGTATCCTCACCAGCATGACCTTGGAATTGCGCCCCAGGTAACAATCGCAAATATTTGCACAATTTTTAACGGGGAAGCCGTTTCTACCACCTGAAATAGTACAGTTCTCCGAGGCGTTTTCGGTTCAGTTTATTCATGAGGCGAATTCCAAGAAAACCGAGGAGTGGTTTTGCTAAAACTCGTTGTTTTGTTAATTGAGTCGTTGAGCAAATCCGGATTTCGATGGAAGTGTGTCGAAGGAATGACTTCGAGTTCCAGCCTGCGGTTTAATCGTGATTTTCTTCTAAGGATCGACTGAGTTGTTCCTCGCTCCCCAGTCGCTCCAGTAAAAAAAATTAAAAACACCCTTTTTAGGAAGTTCTATACCTGTTTTAGGTTTGAAACCAAAACGGGGGTACGTATTTTGGTTAATTTTCAAGATATACCTGTGTTCAGCCACATTATTTAAAAGGTCCCGGCGGGAGCTTTCCATTCATGTTGCTGAACAAATGAACATAGGTCTATCTTGAAAAATAACCGAAATACTTACCCCCGTTTTAGTTTCACACTCAAAACAGATATAGAACTCCCTGAAACGGGTGTTTTGTTTAAGAAACGCAACCGTTGGAAAATCTTTCTTTAATTTAAAGTATAGGAAGATGTGGATAAAACATAGAAACCGCGACTGCGCGTGTAGGAATGGTAGAGAATTTCATTGAAGACTTGGGAACCTCACCTCTGGCCTCGGCGCTCTCGCTTGGCCCCAACGGCTGCCCGCCACAACTCAACACCCTCCCAGCACAGGTCTGAATTTATAGCCCCGATCGCCGGGGGTGCGGAGCGAACCATTGGCGCTTTTAACGTGTGCCCTTTCTTTGAGATTTGCGGATGCTAGGAAGCATGTTAGTGATGAAAGCCTGTAAAGATGGGGGGGGGAGGACAGGTTGTGTTATCATGTTACGTTGCGGAATGAGGTTTTGACTTTTTACGTTTACGTCTACGTTTTTTGGCTTCGTTTAGGGTTTGACGTTGAATAAGGTTTCAGGTTATGTGTCTTTTTGCGTTAAATTAGTTCGGTTAGGTTGGAATCTATATGTTATGAACTGGCGATGACGCTTGTGGAGAAGAGGAGCTTTGAATCAGCAACGGGCGACCTTGGGCGTCTTGGCCGCAAGTCTACAAGGCGGCGGTCGTCACCGCCACCTCGACTCCCCACCGCGGCCGCCATTTTTCGTTTCCAGTGGGCCGTTCGAATCGACTTACGCAGCTTGCCTTGCCAACAATCCTCGTTTACAATGTAAATCACGGGGGAATAATCTCAATCCCAACAGGCCTGTCCAGGCGTACAAACTACAATTTGAGCCGTGCCGTGTCGAGCCGCGCTGCACGCGCTACCATTCTCTGATATTGTCTTTGCATGGACAACGCACCGAATCAGAGCATTATTGTTTGCCTGTGATTAGTTTGAGCGCGAAATTCAAACGCGCTTTTGTTCTTCTCCAAGTAGTGGTTGAAATCGTTGCGTTGAGCGGCATTTCATTAAAAGCGGAATAACTCTCGTCGAACGCGGCGTGGGTTTTCCCGGTTGATTGCTTTGGGCATTTTCCTTGGTCTAGAGCTGCATTCCCTTGAATGAGTTACTTTTGCGTCCAAGAAATGCAAGAATTCTTGGATGGTTTCTCCGCTGACCTTAGAAATTCCTCAGACAAAACGTGGATTGTCTCAATCCTTGGTGCTGTCAAGTAAACGTCAGAATAAGTTGAGCTTAAGCGATACTTCGGGATATTTTAGGGTACGTGGCGGTACACTGGAAATAAATTAGAAAATCTCAAATTAAGAGAACTTAAGTGGGCCTCCCTAAGTTCAGAAAGTTAAGAGAGCTCAAGAGAGCTCAAGTTGAGAAAGATCGAGTTAAGAGAGCTTAAGTTGAGAAAGATCGAGTTAAGAGAGCTTAAGTTGAGAGATTTCAAGAGTTCAAGTTGAGAGAGCCTAAGAGCTCAATTTGAAAGAGCTCAAGTTATCAGAGCGCAAGAAAGCTTAAGTTAGGCAAGGGTTAGAAAGGCTGGGCTTAAGTTTGGTCGAGAAACCTGACAATACTGCCCCATTAGCTTTTGTTCACTCATTGATGATATTCACCACGTAAATCGAATATTTTACACAAATTCGCGACCTTTATGTTGCGCAGACGAAGAATTTTATTCAGCTTAAATGTACTACGTATTTCACGTGATTTTAAAGAAAACTAGATTTCTATTTTATATTTTCTGCCAATAAAATAAATGAACCGCTCTCTAATTCATAAATTACATAATTAGAGATTCAAATTAATTTTCTCTGAAAGCTTTCGGCATTGTGAGTTGTCTGTATTAATTTCGGTTCGAGTTCCCCTACTGCATCACGGATATTTTAATCGAGTTGATAAAATTAAGCGGCGACTAAGAGGAGCGAAGGTGGTGGGGCGAATTGGTTAGGCAGGCCGACGCGCTGTCACGCCGACGAATACCAGAAAACAGTGGTCATTGTACAGGTGCAAGCTTCCAGTTCCCATTGAGTTTTGCTCGTGTGGGTGACAGCATCGTGTTCAGGCGCTCTCTGTCATGACACATAATCCCCCGATGCGTCAGCTCACTCCCACCTGCCGACATTGTTTTGCTGATTCCCCCAACCCACTTGATTCCTGCCATGGAGTTGGAAGCCCCAGCCGCACCATCCCACAGTTATTACTCCATGCAATTTGCGAAAAACCCGCGTGTGAAACCCACCAATCAGGAATGGTGCCACACTTTTAGCTCTCAACTTTGAATCATCTAACGTACCTTCATTACTAAGAAGAGTTGACCTAGGCATGAGCCACAACCTACACAGTAAAAACAAACAGGGTATGCTACGCCTGTTTTGGGTGTGAAACTAAAACAGGGGTATGTATTTTGGTTATTTTTCAAGGTAGACTTATGATCAGCCACATCGAAGGAAAGCTCTTGCAGAGACCTTTTCAATGATGTGGCTGAACACAGGTTTATCTTGAAAACTACCCAAAATACTTACCCCCATTTTAGTTACCCAATATAGGACTCCCTGAATTGGGTGTTTTGTTTTTACTGCGTAACCTCTTATAGCCTTCTCGTAATAGATCGCATTTCCTACCTTGTATACAAGGTTATATACACTTAACATTTTATATTATGGTACAAATTTCAATTAATTTATCAGGGCTGAAGATATATACAACTTATGCAAAGTGAGGTGCCCTTAGCTGTGCTCCGTTTTCACTCCGGCACTCTCCAGCCCGATGCCGCTTATTTAAGTCAGGCTTTCGCCGTTGATATTCTATAAGCGGTATCAGGCTTTAAGCCGATATGGCACGTACGTTTGCCTTACTCCATTAACTTACCTTTGCGACGGAAGGCTGGGTTGAAAATTAACGGATTAGAGTTACTTTGAGGTTGCTTCATTTAAACTCGGTGTCGAGGAGACTATCTCAGCTTGTATACAGAAGACAAGACTAAGATTTTCCTCTGCGTTATTTCGGCGCACATTTTCGACCGGAGTCTTGTTAAACGCCGTCTGCACCGCACGCCTCCGCAGCTGTTTGCTTCAGCACCGGATTTCGCATGCTGCCATTAAGCGATTGTAAAGCCGACCGGAAGTAGATACGATTTCCTGCCGGAAGTGACGCTCAGCCAGTTTATTTATAAGGTGTTAGTTGCCCCGAAAATCCAACTACCTCACTACCTTCGTGAATTCGGTTTAATGTCGTACTAAAGTGCTAAGATCCTATTTGCATTAACAGAAATGCCGTTTGGAAACAGCCTTATTTTTCCTTGAATTATTAATCTACTACATTATCAAGATATTCTCTTAAATTATCATCCCCTTAAACTCAATATTTCGACAGTTTCAATTCGTCGAATTGATGTGTTTTCAAGTATGAAATCCGTGGATATTTGTAAAGAGGTGTAAGTTCACTGAATGTTTTAGGGAATTTAACTTTTAGGTAGTTTTCGGTGTATTCGAGGTAAGATATCATGACCTGGCGATGTTTACTGACCACCGTCTCATATTGTCAACGAAAGGGTTAGGCGTTTTGAACACGTCTTCGCGTTAGTCAAACAAGTTTGGGATCAGTACAGTCGTGAAGGTGACCCTGAAAAAACCTTTAAGGGTCGGAAGTCGCGCCCAACGCCCTGCGCCCTACGCCTGACCTGATCCCGAAACTCCCCTAAGGGTATTACAAGTCCAATAATCTCGTCAGGAAGGTTCCGTTTGCCATCTGTGAAAGGGCTTTCGTCCGCCGATCACCCGCAAAAAATCTCCTTTAATCCCTTTCCTGCAAAAAAATAATCCTTGGAATAAAAAAAAAAACGAACGCAATCTGGAGAGCTTAGCTTCCTAACTTTTGTGCGAAAACTAACCTTTGATTAAAATCTCCGTCTGGATTTGTCCATCAGTAAAATTAGCCTATTAAAGTTTTTACAGTCGCCCCTTCAAACCTCCGAAATTCGGCGCAACGCTTTTTTAGCTTAAATCATTGAAAATTGGCATTTTCTACCCCTTTTCTTTCGATTCCTTAACTGAGGATCAACAACTTACATCTGAATTATAAAGTAGCCACGAACAAAATTTTAATATAAAACGTCGCACCTGAGCGGAAACTTGATAATTTTTATTATGTAATATTAATATTTTTTCGCACATTCAGTCCATACCGAACCTACGCAAGACGATCTGTACAGTACCTATTAAAAATTAGTTATTTATCTATCCGTATAAAAATATTTTATTATTTCAAAAATTCAGAAATCTATTTTGTATAAACAAAGGCTTGGTCGTGAGAATACTGTATCCTTTTTTTGCGTCTTTGAAAGGTGTAATTTTATACCTTTCTAGTTCCACCTGTCATATGAAAGCCCCGTGAAAGGAAACCAGTTACCCTGCGCGGTTGTAGGTTGTTAATCCTCTTATCCTTATGAAAAGTTGAACGAGGTTGAATCAACGGGAGTTGGAACATTGGACCTTTAAAACCGAGGGTGTCGAATCGAAACTCACTCGTGCCGAAAAACATTCTCCTCTGCAGAGAAGTCTCGTTATCGAGACTTTTGTAATAAATGGATGATTATCAGAGGCTTTGTCCCATTCAAGGCTTGTCCTACTTTGAGCACTTTCACTTGTAGAAGCGCCCTTGGCATGCTAAGTTCGCCTCTAATAACACGTAACTTTCGGCGCGCACGTCTCGTTTGCGTGCATCAAGAGCTTAATACAAACTTAAAGTTTGAGGAGAACGAAAACATCGAAGTTAGCTTAAGTTCCCGTAATGCATCTTACGCGCATTCACAAGAGTCCTTGTTTGCACGTGATTAGAGGTGCGAATCCCAAAGTTGGTAAACCTGTGCAGCGTTCACTTTGAAAGGTTGCATTTTTCGATTCATCGCCTAGCCGTGCGGAGTGAGCTAACCTAACCTAATCAAACTTAACCTCATATTACTCGGCCTAACTTATGCCAAGAACCTTACGTTAGATCTACGCTGTTAATACTGATGGGAACAGTTAGGGGGAGGTTGAACACTAGAGGTTCAAACTGTGACTTTAAGAGTATCTCGTGCGAATCTTAGAAGTTGGCAACCATGCGGGAGCGACCTATTGCGTACGTGGTCCCCTCAATGACCAAGAGAGTGATTTATAGTGGAAACCTTGTTATTGGTTTACAGTAACTAAAATCCTTTCGGAGATGAAGTGAAGTAGCAAATTTACTGCCATCATCAGTCTTGAAAACGACAAGTTTACCCAGGAAAATCGGCCTGTAAAAAATATAAGCTCGCCTGCAGACGCTTATTTTTGTTTTCGGATCTCCTTGACCTCTCTCCATTGATATGGCTATGGATAGATCTTGCTTTTAAACTAAAATATGGTCTCATCACTGTAAAATACTCGGTACACAGGAAGTTTTTTTTTGTTTTTTTCATAGCGCGTCTTTCAAATCTTGTAATATAAAAATACATTGCATTCAGTATGCTTTATGGTTTACTCTTTTCCCTTTGATGACTAGACATTCATAAAAATACATATTTTTAATAAGATTTAGGAAAGGAAGGCTAAAAATTGTTGGTTTTCTTTATATCATCATTTTGATCAAAAATTTCCCATCAAGTTTGTGGGAAATAAAAAAAAATGTAAGGGGTCGCCATTTTTTGAGCGAAATATTTTTGCTTTCAGGCAATTTTCAGTGCAGGAAATCAGCTTGACTTAGATTCAGGCTGTAAACTAAATATTTACCCATTAAGCGTAAGCTAAATACAAAAGGCTCCATTGAAAGTTCAATTCACTTGATACAGACGAAACAACTTGGCAGGCTCAGAAGATTTATTTGTCGATGCGGCGGTGAGTACTGTTCGGCAATTTTCGTGATGGGACTCCGCCGCAAGAATCGGGCAAGAAACTCGGCCCGGGCGTCCCTGCCGGAGACACCCGAACACATCCGAATCGTTTCGTGTTTTTCCGGAGCCGGTTTGTGAATTTCCCGAGGTTAGAATGGAATTCGTTGCACGATTGATGATCTGTCCCATGGGTTAAAAAAAGTATGTTTGAAAAAAAAAATGTGCTCGGAAGACTGTTTCGTGGGACGGGCACACCCTGTTGTGAACAACTGATGATTTCATCTTGCGGAGAAATGGCTTCGGCAGATTTAGGTTCATAAGTTGAGATTAATATAGGTGAAGTCGTTCGTCATCTTGGGTCGAGTTAGCCAGAGGTCGAGTCAGAGGTTACGTTTTAATTATACATTGTAAAAAAGAGAATTTTTAATTCAGATGCATCAAAAGTGAAATCACTGATCTGGATAGAATATCAGTCCAATTATTCACTGAATTAATACATCTTTTTTAATTTCTATAAAGTGCATTAATGATATAACTGAAATTCAGTGAATAATGGGACTGATTTTTTTCTAGATCAGTGATTTGACTTTTGTACCATCTGAATTGAAGATTCTCTTTTTATGTGTAAGAGAAAGATACGACTTCAGTTGTCAATATTTGGTTTTAGATTCTGTTTATATAGGATGCATGGTTAGGTAATAGGATAAAGAGAGGTGCATGTTTCAGTGAAGGGTATGAGCTAAAAATACTTGGTCCCTGGAGCAAGAATAATTAATCTGAATTGAAAAGAGGAATTCGCCAGCGTTACTTCATATCTAAATAACATAAAACTAGTCTTGTCAAAAAACGAGTCGATTTGATTCGGTCGTCAATGGCGAGGAACTTGATCTACAGGGAACTTTCAGCAAGTTAAAATCGGGGAAGTTGAAGGGATTATACTGGCTGCGAGTTTGGCATATTCCTACTATTGATGTTCACCGATCTGCTTCAGTTTCCTTTCAGTTGGATTCTGTTGTCCTTTTTTTCATTATACTTATTGGCATTGGTTTTGTTTTAGGCTGGCCCTTGGAGCCTGTCGGCTAGCGAAGCTTACTTGGCTCAGGGCCAGTGTATTTGCGACATTGTATTCTTTGCGAGTTTTAAATGGGCACCGATGAAAATGCCGCTAAATTTGTGGCATAACGGGCATTGCTGATGAGCCGCGCGCCGGTTGCTGAAATAGGCTATCTTCGAATACTGACAACTTCTTCAAAAGTACAGTGGGCCACAAAAGTCATGATCCCTGCATCCAAGTATCTCTTATGGTCAAGGGTCAGGACTTTTGTGACCCTCTGTACTCTTTATTACGTGTTCAGTGCTGTACGTTTTGCTACGTTAGTTTAGTGTACGTTAGGTTAGGTAAGATAACGTTCGGTTAAGTATTTGGTCAAGATAATGCTATGCCTCGTATACGTACGGTAAAGTTATTAGTTTACGTAAGGTGTTGACTACGTTGCGCACGGAACACCCAAAAAAACGGGGCCTTTTGAAGCAGGCCAATACTTCCACGTCCCATTCCATTGACTTTATATGAATGGCCTATAAAACACGAGAAGAATAAATAGAAAAACCACAGAACCACAAGCGCAATCAAATTTCGTGTTCTCATATTATAGGACCATGTCCCGCCTTAGGGACAGTCGCTTCCGGCAATTTTTGTAAGATTGGGCTACTTTTTACGTATACAAGGATGACAAATCAAAAATGTACTAATCCGTCCGTATATCTATCTGTCCGAGAATCTGTCCGTCAATCTTTTCGTCAATCTCTGCAACGTCCACAACGCTGCAGAGTGCAGAGCTCGCTCTGCCGTATTTTGCGATGTGATCGTTAAACGGTACGCTGTTGTGGCTTTTGATCCCGTGGGATATTTCCGATTAGAAATCGGGTTGTGAGTCCGCCAATACAGTTCTCAGTGACCGAATATCTGAGGGGATTTATTTAAACAGCGATGTAGGCTTATTAAAGGGGGCTGGACGACACTCCAAATCCGAATCAGTTGATTAAGGCTCATTATATTTCATAGCCTAACAATCGCTGCTACTAAAATCTCATTTGATTAACGGCACGGCTGTATCAATCAAAGCGTGGTCACCAAAAGAAGAAGAAAAAATTAACCGATTGTGTCCAGTAAGATTTTTTTCTTGCAATTAACTTAATTATGGTTTTTTACTAATTTATGAAGATTTATTTTTAGCTATAAAATGCCTACTCCTCGACCCAGAAATGCTATCTATCTACTGATTCGCGTTTCTTCCTAAAAGAGAACAACCTGTCGACATTCGCTTCAAACTTTCAAAGACCATTTTTTATCCTTTTTTTTTTTTAGTACGTGAAGAAGTAATTTTCTTCTTTTCGCAAACTCATTTCCTTTACCAGGGAAATCCATTTAATAAGTAATCAAGTAACTTACTTTTTGTTTCGGCTCTGACGGAAGTGCAGTGTTGTTAAGAATATAGCGAGGTCTATTCAGTGAGACGTCTAGTGAACGGCTAATTACCAAGTGAACGACTAATTACCCTCGTTCATCAAGGCTCTATCATTTTTTTAAAAATATTTTTTAAGCCTTTAATTTCAATTTGAACCACGTCTTTTGTTCGTTAATCTACATCAAAAGTTACGAATTCACGGTTCGAGCTACCGTTCGTTCGCTGAACGTTATCCTAACTTAGGTTATACCACGTTAGTGCCTCTCTTCTCGTGGCGACGAAAAAAAGCGACGATTATTAAGAGTGTAGAAAATCTTCGCATTAAGGTATCGGTGGTGGAGCTCCATACAGCTGATGTAGCTCTACAGTGAGGTAGACAGGTGAACTGTCAATACTATCTGGCGCGGACAGGAGCGTTGCGTTTTGTGATAATGAATTCGCATGATTTATTACGACAAAACGCGAGTTTGATTGGCATGCAACGTATTGTTTGCACACTAAGCACTGCGGTGTGGTGTCCAGAAAACAGATGGTATATGCCCGAGCCATTTGGGTTGAATAGGTAGCAAAGCCCGTATTGTTCGAATCCTTTAACGTGGGATAGAAGTGGGGAGAATATTGGGGATTTTAGGATACTGGAAAAACACCTCTTCCATAAACCGCCACAATGAATTTACTGTGAATTTGAATCAGTGAGAGTCGAGATTAAGGAAAAATTCACTGAATCTCAGAGATTCTCACTGATTCAAATTGAGAGTGCAGAGCAAAATAAGATGTAACCAATTCTCAGGCCTCCTCCTAACTCCCCATAGGTTAGTCGGAATGGGGTGTTTCTGGAGCAGTGTTGCCAGATATCGCAACTCCGTCAAATGTACCCGCGGCTAAAATTTGAACCTGCACAGAAAGATTACTGATCAACCCCATTTTAGGATTTATTGTTTCAAGAGCTGTCCAAAACTCACATTTTATGTTAGGTTATCTTCAGTTAACCGCGGTAAAAAGTTACGAAATCCCGAAAATCTGGCAACGCTGTTCTGGAGTTCCCTGCTGACGCGCGATTGGTCAGATCTGAGGTAAGGTTGCGAGGTGTTACCCATACGATCAGATTTCAATGATCCATCTTAGGTTTGCTGAATTGCCCACGGTTATTATTCGCGGATTTTAACCGCGAAGTTTTAATCAAGTGTAGACGACTGGTTAGCGACGATAACCGCCTCTGAGAATGATAGCGGTGTTCGTAGTGTTCACTAACGATGCCTTAGTAAAAGAATTTCTTCGCGAAGCAGGATTTTGTAGCAATTTTTTTCTCTTGAAAGCTTTCCAGAGATGCCTCTATAGACATTTATTTAAAAGCCTGAGGGGGTCATAGTCGGAAGGTAGAAGGCAAGTTACCAGGGGGGGGGATCAGGTGGGGTTAGTAGAAAAGGAAGGAGAATAAGGTGCGGAGAAGAGGAAATCTGAGGGGGGAGGAGGTGCTCAAAAGGAGTGCGAGAAATTACTGTGAAAGCGGCCTCAATAAAGTAGTTCAAAGTGACTCTCGACTTTAATTGCCATTTTTGTGAATATTCCAACTTTTGGGCCGAGGCGCTAATTTGAGCCATAAAGGTAGGCTTGATTAATTGGAAGAATGGGAGAAACAAAGAGGAAAGGGTTAAAAGAACGAATGTTTCTTGTGAATGTTGAAAGGTGGTACAAACTGATCATTTATCTCAAGGTTTTCTTAATTTAATTAGCTAGTTTTTACTACGAATCGATATTTCTTGTATAAAGAAAGACTAAAACTTTTAAAAGGAAATCCTCATGTTGCTAACTCAAAAAATCCATCCAGGAATTCGTGCTCATCCTCACCGCTCAAATTTGAAAAAAGTTATACCCCTTGTAAACCACGAAAAAACACGTTGCCGATCGAAGTGTCACGAAACGGTTTCATGTGATATATCTGGTTTGAATATCTTTTATTTTTGGTATGATTAGGCGATCCCTGGTCACTGATAGCTTTGTAAAGGTGATAAACAAGACTCGGTCCGCTCACTGAAATGAGCGAATGGTTTCCACAAGACTTAACGTGGGAATGCGATGTGGACTAGCAGGGGAGGACAAAAGTCTCCGGAGCTCAGGCTAATCGGGGCCAAAGAGGCGGGCTTTTCGAAAATAAACTGCGTTAAAAATAGGCATGGTTGTACGAGTAGCTTTAAGTTGATGCCCATCCGATGTTTGTGGTAGAATGTCGTGTAGATACGTGGAAAGAAACCAACCAAAAGCTTTACGTGACAATTTCAACGCGTTTGCGAATGTACAACGCAAAATCAGGGCCACAGCTCTGACATTAATTCTCAATTTTCATTCAAGCCTGTCATGAGGAAATGGCTGAAAGTGCCGGATAATCCAGAATCTCTTGGCTAAACAAACCATCCCTGTTTATAGGTCAAATCTGCGTTGATTTTTAAAATTATTTTTAGTATTTAACATTATGATTTATAGTAAATAATTTGTAGTATTGTGAAACATTTGTCAACGCAGAACCTTTGGCCTCTGTCCAGTGGGACAGCTAGCCGACAGTGACAAAGTTTTGGTCGTGAAATTTGTATTAAGCAGGCTCAGTAGGGGAGATCTGTGGTTTCTGGTACTGGCTGCCGAAGTTTGTTCAGAGCCAATGTACCGGGGACTCCATTTTACCCACTGAATTCAACGTTAACTTAAACAGTGGCGTCACGCTGTTAACCTGTGTTTGACTGGAACCATTGTTCTTTTGCTTCTCCATAAAAATTCTACAATTTACTGCATTATTGTTATATTTATTTATGTCAGAAGCATCTAAAATATTAATTTCGTCCTGGGAAATGAAGGTTGACAGTTGAAATTTGCTGCTTGACCACAGCTCTTGCGATATACCGTAGAGTCTCAGTTCTACGTCTCTCAGTTGTAAATCCCACTCTTTTGTACGTCCAATTGGTACAGTGTCGCCCAAAATACTTCATATGGCGTTATACGGAAGATTATTTTCTCTTGCGCGTCCGTATCAGATCTACGTCCAAATTTTTGAGTCCCGACTTGGACGTTTGACCGAGATTCCACTGTAATGTATATTTTTTGAGGTTAGAAAAACTTTAGCCAGGTGAAGCGAAGTTCATTTTATGTGAAGATAGGTTATATCGCTGGCATAAACTGAAGTCTTAAGTCAGTGATTTCAAAAAAAATTGGTAACAATCGAAAAGCGATTCCGCGGGTAAGTCGATTACTCGAAGTGATTCGAGTATTCGCAACAAGTCGATTGCTCGAGGAGGAAATGTAGATGTTCCTCGAAGCTGTCCTTTCATGTGACCCGCCCCGCAAGCCCCCCGTTGGTCTCGACTCGGAGTACTGAAAGGTATAAAGTTTACGATACCGAGAAGAATAAAGCTGGACTTAGCGCGGGGGCAAAGTTGAGATTTACTTTCTTGAGTGACGCAGCCCCGGCGTTTTACCGCCGCGATTTTCACGCTGTTCCCAAACATACGCACTTTTTATGTAGGTGTAAAAAAGAAGTGTATTTGTGTATTGCGCGTGAAGGGGTCGTTGGTCGAAATGTGCCGAGGGAAAGGTTAAAAGTTTTAATCTAAAAGAATTTGCGAAAACTTTTCGGTTAAAATTTTGCGGAATGATGTTTTGAAACCGATAAAAGTCTTGGTTCATGCGACGGTAAGCTATCTTTTTCTCTTCAATCAATGAACTTTCTAGAAGTTTTTGTCACTAAATGTTTATTTTTTACCCTCAGAAAAATGGGCCAGTTAAGATTAGTCACAAGTTAGCTAAACAAGACGCAAAGAAGTAGAAGCCCTCGCTAAAATCCCGAATTCCCGACAGTGCGTAATATTAGCCAGTCCCTTGGATTACGTAGTACCGAGACACTACCGTATTAACGTACAGCGGCCCAGCGATACTGTTCGGAAACAGCAACATTTATTTTAGAGAATCTTTTACAGTTCAGTTGTTACTCTTCAAGCAATACATATTTGTTCCGGAGACTACGAATTCAGTAATTTAAGCGTTTTTCCAAGCTCGAGTTTCCGCGTATCAATGGAAAATAATCTTCCTACTTGTTCTCAAGCTAAATTTCATTCGAAGTACTTTGGGTGGTAAAGGGTTAATTTAGCAACGAGTGACGCCAAAGGTGCGTTGTGGTGTTACTTTAGGACAAACGAGGTGATGTTGATGGCCGGATCATTAAGTGATTGCGGAAGTTTAGCTTCATCAGACGAAGAAAGTAGTTGTACTACAGAGTTAATTGTTCTTCTTAATAGAAGACATCGCGACTCCACTCCATTAAAACTCCGACATTCCGAGTTGAAAACTTGTTGGTGCCGCAGGGCTTTTCCAGGATTTTTGATGCTGCCTCGCTTACTTAGGTGCAATTAATTGTTAGGCCTGAACAATTATCGGAGTTAGATATCATAACGGGATGGAAAGTCTTCAGACAAAATTTGCACCGAAAAACTTGTAGCGCAGCTCTTTTTCTCTTTTGTTTATTTTTTTAAATGTAACAGTAAACGATTCGACTAGACTTTCAGATCATTTTCCGTCAAGATCTCTTCTGATATCTTTGTCCAGATCCTCGATATTCCGTTGTCCTTGATCTACATCCGTTCGTCCAGATTTTTATGTATTCAGATACGCTGTGTCCAGATGCTGAGGTATGCTCTGATAGTCCTAGGGGGGCATTCGATAGCGCCAAAAACCACAATCGGCAACGCCGCAAGCGCCAGTTTGTAACCGCCAAACGAAAAAAGTCGCAAACGCCAAAGTTCGTATAGGTTAGGTCAAGTTAGGTTAAGTTAGGTTAGGCTAAGTTAGGTTAGGTAAGGTTAGTATTGCGGTTAAGACCTTTGGCGTTTGTGACTTTTCTCGTTTATCGGTTACGGATTGGCGCTTGCGGCGTTGGCGCTTGTGGTTTTTGGCGCTTATGACAGCTACCCTTAGTCCTACACAAAAATTTGGACTGGAATAATAATGTGTTTAAATATCTCATCTACGGAAAGCATTTTAGATTTTAATTTGTTTGTGGCTTACTTTGGCGTATCCGCTATACGTTATAGTCTGTTCCTGAATTCCCAGAATGTTGAGTTGGTCGACCGAGCCTCGTGTTGCCAAAGGGACCAAAAATAGCCATTGTCCATCGGCGCACTTCATTAGACACACCGTGTTCTTCAAACCCAAACAAAGGCCAGCCGATACTCCGTAAGGTGCAGTTTCCTGATGTGTGTACCGTGTACAGACTCCTGTTATTTCGCTGGACATTCGTACCATGAGAGTAGTGCGTACGCACTACTCTCATGTTCGTACCAAGGATGTTTTAACTTTTTTCGAGCTTTTTGTTGACTCAAGTCTCTTAACAAAGACGAAACTATCTAAACCGGCTTACTCTTAAGGACGAGAAATCTTTTACGCGAACGACGTATCGTAGTTAGCACCTAAAGCGGATTTCATGGTAAGGGTTGCGTAGTGATTAAGTTTATCACAGGATTTCCATCTCTCTTTAAGTTGGCATCACGGGAAGTTTCATCTCTCGACACAAAGTAGCGGTGATAGGTACAGTCAGGTAATGGATAACTTTATCGCCGGTGTAAACCGCGCATTTCGCTCACTATTCCAAACTTGCTAGTCCAATATGCCTCCGAACAAATTACCTCACGTTTGAGCGAGAACTGTTCTCCGGATTCAGACGAGGCCTTTCAGCAATTGACACACAAATGTGATAATATCTGCACTATTCCGTATTCATTTCGCTATTTTACCCGTTTAAATGCAGCTTAATGTCATGACAAATCTGAGATAGGCAACACGCAATACTTGTAGATGTTGGTGGTTGCCTATCCCGCTATTGTCAGGCGCTCTTTGTCAGGCATGTCGGGTAGCTGTCATAAGCGCCAAAAACCACAAGCGCTAACGCCACAAGCGCCAATCCGTAACCGCCAAACAAGAAAAGTCGCAAACGCCAAAGGTCTTAACCGCAATACTAACCTTACCTAACCTAACTTAGCCTAACCTAACTTAACCTGACTTGACCCAACCTAACCTATACGAACTTTGGCGTTTGAGACTTTTCTCGTTTGGCGTTTACGGACTGGCGCTTGCGGCGTTGGCGCTTGTGGTTTTTAGCGCTATCGAATGCCCCCCAGGCATGTCAACCTATTTTGCCAAATTTTAAAGCTGCTATTTTACACCTTTTGTATATCAGTTTAGTCTTTTCTTTTTGGACTTTGTGGATTAATGATAGATAATCATCGAGGTTAGTTTAGGTCACGTGATTAGTGCATCGCTCCACTCATGCCTAATTCGGTGTTTTTCGACGAGAGGTGGAAGGTGCGAAAATCCTGAAATGGGGCAGCGTGTGAACCGAGTCGTTAAAATAATATAGAATATCCCGAATTCGGCCGCAATAGCTTGTTGAAATACCATTATGCCGAGGTACTAAAGTAGTCGTCTTCACGATGGAGGTACCCGCTCGTTTCAGTTGTTAGAAACGTCTCGACCTTAGCACGTGCGCGGTACCGATGATACTTTATGAGTAGCAAAGCGGTGTAAAGTAAAAATAAAAAGCGTTTCGAAGAAAGCTTTCAAGCTCTCGCAGCGACATTAAAGGCAGCTGCTTTCGGACAAACCATTGTCAAAGTTTGAACGCTCGTCTTTGCTTCCAGTGAACTGGTAAAGGAAGAATAGAGTATCAAGAGTAAGTGTTGTCTTTGATGGCAAGGTGTGACAAGTTCTGGGCGATAAAGAAACAGCTGTTGTCACCTTCACTGACCTAATTTACCGTGTTCTCCTTAAAAGGTTGTGATCGATTTTTCGCTTCTTTTATTGCCGACATAATTTAACTTAACCTTGACCAATTTGTTCAACTAAATACAACCTTATGTAGATATTATTTAACCCAAACTTACCTGATGAAGTCTAATTTGATTTAACCAAACTTTCGTTATGTTATTGTGTAATTTAGCTGTACGAATCGTCGTTTTAGCCTAACTTAACTTTGCTAGTGACAGGTTTTATTTTCTCGAGCTAGCGAGGTTGCCAGTTTCGTGCTACGCTTTTGCGATGGTGCGTAAGGTGATCAATGCCTGGAAATCCCATTTGTGGTTTCGAGAAACATGGGTTAAGGCACCCCAAAGTTTTGCTTAATTGAAGAGGTTTTGCTTCTTGAGCAGTCCCAAAGTCTCTTTGATGTTAACTTCTAAACCAAGATTTCCTACGTGAAAATTTGAAAACTCCGCCTATTTAAGCTCATTTTTAGCACCAGCAATGCAAAAAGCTTACCTGTGTTAAGTAATCCTGATGTGACTCGTATTTTGTTTGATTTTTAACGTACCATTTGAATAGCCGTATCAGACGAAATATTTCATATCAGTTTGATTGATTAAAGCTAACAGGATGTGTTATAGCTTTGAACCCAATTATTTTTTATGTGACTTATGGAAACAGTGATTCTTATTAAAAGTCTGTGGAAGTGTGGTTGCGTTGTAGAAACGAATTCATGTTCTGAAAGTGAGATTATTTTTAGGTTGTGTTGCAACATGAGGTAATACTTCCAAAAGTGTGGTTATTTTGCCTCTGACAAAGGTGACCTCAATGAGGAAAAACTGAGTAATGAAGTAGTGCCTGCGGGAAAGGACACACCGTAAGTTAGTTCGGGTGTAAAATCGAAACTAAAACGGTCGTCCTGTTCTCGGAACAGACTAAAAAGGATTCTAGTCACCAAATAGCGCTTTCGGGTCGTATATGCTTTGCCTGAGGAACAGCCTTAAATTGATCTGTATACACAACTTAACCTGTTGCATGAAACTAACGAAATGTTTTTTCTCTGCCTTACAGGTAAGCTGGAAGTTCTTCTACCTGCCAACCTGTGCGTGAGTAACCTACGAAGCAGTCGCTCAGAATCACTCGCTAAAAAAAATACGGGGGGCATTCGATAGCGCCATAAACCACAAGCGCCAACGCCGCAACCGCCAAAGTTCGTAACCGCAAAATGATAGGAAGGCCTATCATTTTGTAGGTTAGGTTAAGTTATGTTAGGTTAGGTTAAGTTAGTTTAGCTTTTTATAGCGGTTCTGACCTTTGGCGTTTGCGACTTTTCTCGTTTTGCGGTTACGGATTGGCGCTTGCGGCGTTGGCGCTTGTGGTTTTTGGCGCTTATGACAGCTACCCAAAAATACCTTCACAAGATATAAAAGCAGTTAATTTTAGACCGATATATATTTTTCTTTAAAACAATCTTTCAAATTTTAGATGTCCTAAAATCAAGACGGTAGTTCAATAATAATTTAGGGTGAAACTCGTTTTCAATAGCGTAAATAGCATTACTCTTAAAACAAGATCATCGCAGGGAAACGAGTTTAGGCCGGATAGGTTTCTCATGAATAGTCTCATAAATATTGCTTTGGTAGCGTTATCTGTCTACGCAACGCAGCTCGAGACCCGAAAGGAGAGGGGGTTCTAATGCGCTCTTAGTGGGCCGGAAGGGGTTTGCACTTTAGGCGCAATCCATCTTGACGATGTTTTCATTAAATGAGCGTGGTATAAGCTCACGTAATTACTTGCCGTTATTTCACTAATTTTGAGCCAATTAGGACAAGGATCTTAGGCGGTGACGGTCATGTGTTTTATTCTGCAGCCCTGGAATTCTTGTGTTGACCACTGTGGCACCTGACGCACCGTTTGATGCAGGTCGCTGTGGGTACTTGCTTGACAGCCGGAGGTGTCACTGCGAAGTGGTGTTAGTTAGGATTTTAAGAGCTTTTACATCGATCTGGGTTTATTGTCGAGTAGAAAAATTTGTTTGTTGTATTTACTTTCGACTTAACGTAACCTTATCTGACCGTACCTTACTTAATCGACTCCACCTGAAAAAAACATCGTACCTGTGATTGAAGCTAATATAATCTTTTATGACGTCTAATCTAACCATCACTGATGAATTCCCTTTTTGAGAAATCACCGTTACCTGTTTTGGATAAGTTGGTATAACGAGTTTTTTTTAGGTACTTATTGGAGGTGGTTTACGAACTATTTTTGCCATGATATATATTTATTTCTATTAGTCAAAAGACCATGCCTATTGGTGTGTTTAACCTTCACACAAAAAATGACTTACGGTAACAAAATGTCTATGACAGTGACAATCGCTCTTTGTTCCTATACAGACTGCAACCGTATCTGTTGAAAACACAATCATTTTTTTGTCGCCTTTACTATTTTCTTATCACCTTTTCCTTTTTTTTAGAAACTCTAACCAATAAAGAATTGTCGTCTGAAAATAGTAATTTTGTCAAAGTCTTTTTTTTCCGTGTTAAATACTACTAAAATCATTTTCCATTACAACTTGCCAAATTTTGTAATCTTTCAAACATATTTTGATTTGCGTTTTTGAACCTTAAATTACCAATCCAAACCATAGCTTTGCGGTGACATGAACTAATCTGAATTCATATATGTAAGCCCTCAGTGGCAAGAGTGTGACAACGTCCTGACCTCGAACAGGCTTCCAAAGATGCACATATCTCCCAAAGAAGACATCCCACCCGCAAAAACATTTTGCTGTCACTCTCTGCCTAAGATGCTTCTAAACGTCTCCCAAGAGCCACATCCACCATTTCGCATCACAGCTGGCTCGCGGTATTGATACAGTACACGGAGCCAACCCTTGCTTCCGACCTCCAAAAGTTTTCCAACTTGCCAAAAAGTCGCGAATCAAAAAGCAGTTTTTCTTCGGCGATCGCCCAGAAACTGATGCTTTGAATTCCGCTTACGCTAAAAACTTTTATCCGCGACTGTACACCGAGTTGAACTTTGCAAACGCAAATTAAAGTGACATCAATAAATTGAATTTCTAAGGACATGGCTTGCCTGCTAAACCATCTTTCGCTCGGGCTCCTGAAATTGAGTCTTTAGAAAGAAACCCCTATATCTTGTCATCCTCTTAGACTGTTGATGTACCCCCCCCCCTCCGCTCACTCCACCTTGAAATCACTTGAGCCGTACCGCCCCCTCCCCCCCTCGCCCCCTCAGAAATTTGTGTCTCCTAAACATGCTCTTATATTTACCTCGTAGTCCTGTCGTCGCTTTCTGGTTATTTACCCTTCGTCACCCCCCCCCAGCCTTACCTGGGCATTTTCTTCCTCCAGGGAGAGGTCCGCACGTTCTTTTAATTTTCCTGTTCCTCTACGAATGCCACTGGTTCCAGATTCTCTGTGTGGACTCGGCAATAATTTCATGGCAATTTCCCCTTATTCCGTCCATATTTGTTGTATTGTTGATTTCACCCTCTGGTACTGATAATATCGTAATTATTATCATCGTTACAGGTTCACATAGACGCGTATAGGGGTAATTTTCAAGCTAAGACTTAGTCTCCAACGAAAGAGATTTCTATTCGATTATTTTTTACGGTGCCACATACTGGAATTTGTCGCAGACAATACATCTCTCTTAAGGATCCCGCGAACAATATGGTGAATTCATTCTTCAGTAGTACAAAGAAAACTCGTTTGAAGTAAAATTAAACAAGGATGTGTCTTGGCTATTCCGGAATAGATAAAGCAATAGCCGTATCAGCTGAACAGCCGAGCGCTTCCGTTGTTATAAGTCGCAAATGGCGACTCTTCAGTGTCTTATAATATCAGGCTGGGTCAAGTTCAAACTACGCGTTAACCGATTTTTGCCCTTTGGGCTGCTATCGACCCATCAAAAATAATATCAACCGCTATGCGAAATTCTCCCAGAAACCACTTATTTTAAGTAAAAAGGTAACTCTAAATGTGCCTAAATAAAAAATTTGATCATTTCAAAAACACATTTTTGCAAAATTTTGACCTAAAACGTTTAGATTTTTCCCTTAGATTAATTTTTTCAGACTTCCTCTGGGCACAAATCGGTTAATCTGTTTCTTATCGGACCAAAAAATGATGTTCATCATATTCTTGTTTCTGCTTGAAGATAACGATGATCTTATGTGGCACTATATTAAAAGTCTTGTCTCATGGACTTTATTTGAGAGTATATCATGACTCTGGTTGTTGACTGTACTCTGTTGAAGGCGTCCAATTTGATTCCTGACATGTACGCACGCTCCTCGTTGCGTCATGCAGAATGGAGTCTGCCTCTAATTTAGCTCCCGTTACAGCGTACGGTTAATGCAGTTCACCTTCAGACCACACTCCAGAATTTCCATACCTTAGTTGTGTCGGTCAATACTCCGTAGAGAGCAAACAGTTGGCAAATGGCCAATATACGGTGTAGCGACGCGTTGATATTACACTGAACGCAAGAGAACGCGCTGTTTAAGGGCTGTTACGCGTTGTATTTATGCTGGTGTCAGGTTTTTTCCGTATAAAATAAGGGCGTGCATGCTTTTAAATAAATAATGTCATGGGAAGCACCATCTTTAAAGAAACTGTTTCCGATGAATACTAGTTTAACCATCATGCCGAAAACATGCATGTAGTTACCTTGAAAAGTTTTTTTTTTTTTTGCGATAATCCTGTGAGTAGCTATGCAGATGAACGAGTAGCTCTATCTGAGCCCTTTCGTTTGATTTAAAAGATGTATAATTATTTAAGAGAGCTTTTTAAACAACGCGTGTTCATCTCGGAAGATGGCACAGCTCCGACAGGAAATCTTGCTCAGCTTCTTCGGCGAAAATCGCTCTCTAAACTCGCATTTTCGGGGCTTTCAATCGAATTATGCAGGAACCGACAACGTTTTGAATCATTTTTGGTGTCCCTCGATAATTATCAATCGTAATAACCTGAACATTCAGATAAAAAAATTCGTCGAAAATTAAAAAAAAAGACAGGGGACTCCTTGCTTTTTTTTAAAAAAATTTTGGCCAAAAATTTTTTGTTTGAAATTTACGTTTTTTTTTTTCGATTTAAAATTATCGAAGGGTACTAAAAATGATCGAAAACGTCGTCTGTTGCTTCATAATTTGATTGACTGCCCCGAAAACGCGCATTGAAAAGGCAATTTTCGCCGAATGAGCTGAGCGAGCTTTCCTGTTGGAACCCTATCATCTTCCGGTGTGAACACGCACTGTTTAAACAGCTCTTTTTAACCATGTTGTACGTTTCATATAGCCAAAAGGGCTTCCAATTGATCTGTGCGGCTATTCAGAGGTTCATCGCTAAAACTAACCTTTTTAGGGCATGTGTGCGCATGTTTTCGGGACAAGGAGAAAGGGAAGAAAGGGAAACTCAGGTCTTTCCCCCCTCTTTTGTCT
>Ga0058701_10000762_pt1 | contig 21610 bp, 17 predicted proteins | sample AgamicOrMae_FD_97039 | JGI IMG/M metagenome (GOLD analysis project Ga0058701, IMG submission 97039) | Agave microbial communities from Guanajuato, Mexico - Or.Ma.e | ecosystem: Host-associated > Plants > Phyllosphere > Phylloplane/Leaf | place: Guanajuato, Mexico | collected 2012-06-04 | reverse complement strand
TCTGACATACTCGACGGGCAGGCATAGAGGCGATCTCATTGAATTGATTACACAATCAGTAGATCACAAAACTCCATGCCTGTCTTTTATTACCCGCATATTGCTGGGGATTCCTCAGCGGCGGCGTGGGTAAAAGAATAAGCCGCGTTAACCACTTTACACCGCAGTGAGAAACGGAAAGGGCGGAACGTGCGGCACAAGCCGTCAGGCTAAGAAAAGACGGCACGGCTTTTGCTTGACTCCTTTTTTGTACGAAAAGGGGGTGAGCAATGGATGACGCACTGAGCTGGGTGCAGGCCTCACGGCAAAGCGATATTGCCAGCCTGCAACGCCTTCGCCAGACCGGTAAACTCATTACCACCGTCAGCGAACTGGTGCATCAGCTTCAGCGTGAGCGGGGGGCGAGCACTCTGTGGATTTGTTCTGAAGGCCGGCTTTACGGTGAGCAGCGGCTCGCCAGTGAGCAGGATGTGACGCGCTGCCAACGGGATTTTTGCCAGGCCTTACCCAAAGCCGAAGCCCAGCCGGGATACAGCCGGTTCTGTAACCTGATCGCCGCCGCGCTGCAGGCCCAGGCCGGGTTACCGGCGTTGCGCCAGCAGATTACGCAACAACAGATTGCGCACGCGCAGGCCGTTGCGGCATTCAACACAATTATCCGTAGCTTACTGAACCCGGTCTTTGAAGCCGCCGACACCGCCAGCCATCCTGACATTACCCGCGCGCTCATTGCGCTGTTCAGCTTTATGCAGGGCAAAGAGCTGGCGGGGCAGGAGCGCGCTCTGGGAGCGGCTGGCTTTGCCGCCGGCCAGTTCAGCGCCGAGCAACGCAGCGCCATGGTGGCCTTAATTGAAGCACAGGAACAAAGTTTTTCGACGTTCCAGCAGTTTGCTGATGAGGCGGTTTTGCACCACTGGCAGCCGCTGGCGCAGGCCAGTCGCGAGATTGAACGACTGCGGCGCATTGCCTGTACCGACGGGCGGCGGGATGACAGCGGCGCACCGCACTGGTTTTCACTGCTGTCACAGCGTATCGATCAAATGAAACTGCTGGAGGATCAGCTGTCAGCCACGCTGATGTCGCGCTGCCGCGAGGCGATCGCACTGGCACAGCATCAGGCCGCTGAACCCCTGCATGTGGCACAGTCGGGCTGCAATTTTACGTTATATGTCTCCGGGGCGGACTGGCTGGCTGCCGAGTCCGGTGCGCTGAACAGCGACGGGCTGGCGCCCCAGCTCGGTCGCTCGCTGCTGTCGTTGATCGCGGAGCAGTCCCAGCGTTTGCAGCATCAGGCCAATGAGCTGGCCACTCTGCGCGCCACGCTGGAAGAGCGCAAACTGCTCGACCAGGCTAAAAACTGGCTGATGCAGCAGCATGGGCTGAGTGAAGAGCATGCCTGGCAACGGCTGCGTAAAAGCGCGATGGATCAGAACAAACGGCTGCCGGAAATCGCTCAGGCGATCGTCACGGTGGCTGCCACGATGAAGAGGTAACTCGAAAGCGTTAGCTGCACAATGCTTGTGCGTGATCTGCGTCACCAATGTGCAAAATCGGTTAAAAACTCGCCAGAGAAAACCCTGAAGCGCCACGCGCAGGACCGTTTCAAAGCTGGCACGCGGTTTGCTTTACCTTACTGAGTGTGTGCATTTGCTTTGCCAACGGCGGTAAAGCGAGTGCTTTGGATAAAGGCGTCCATCTCCCTGTGAAAGCAGTGGAGAGGACGCCTTTTTTTATTTCCTGAGGGTGGCAAAAAATTAGCAAATCGCCAGTTTCACTGTCTCGTCGTCAACTGCTGTTATCCAGCGCCGCCGTTGGCGGGCTGTGGCTGTTGCCGGGATTGCGCAACGCCGTATGGGCGGCGGGTTCCGATGCGCCAGAAAAAGCCACCGTGCGGGTGGGATTTATTCCGCTGACCGACTGTGCGCCGGTCGTCATGGCCTCGGTGAAAGGCTTTGACAAAAAATATGGTCTGACGCTACAGCCCAGTAAGAAGCCAGTTGGGCAGCCGTACGCGACAAGCTGATCTCCGGTGAGCTCGATGCGGCACACGTCCTGTACAGCCTGATCTATGGCCTGCAACTGGGCGTTGCCGGCCCGCAGCATGCGATGGCGAACCTGATGACGCTCAATAACAATGGCCAGGCGATCTCCCTGTCGAACCAGCTGAAAGCGCAGAAGGTTACCGATGCCGCCAGCCTGAAAAAGACCATCGACAGCCAGGCCAAAGGCAGTCTCACCTTTGCCCATACCTTTCCGACCAGCACCCACGCGATGTGGCTGTACTACTGGCTGGCGAATGCCGGTATCAATCCGTTTGATGACGTGCGCACCGTCGTCGTGCCGCCGCCGCAGATGGTGATGAATATGAAGATTGGCAATATGAGCGGCTTCTGTGTGGGCGAGCCGTGGAACCAGCGCGCCATCAGCGACGATATTGGCTTTACTGTCGCCACCAGTCAGCAGATTTGGCCCGATCATCCCGAAAAAATTCTCGGCACCCGCGCCGCGTGGGTGAAGGAGAACCCCAATACGGCGCGCGCGCTGACGGCGGCTGTCCTTGAGACGGCACGCTGGATCGATGCCTCCGATGATAACCGCCGCGAAACGGCGCAGGTGCTGGCCGGGCGCGCCTGGATCAACACCAAACCTGAGATTCTGCAAGGCCGCATGCTCGGCCAGTACGAAAACGGGCTGGGACAGAAATGGCAGGACCCGCATGCGATGCGCTTCTTCCATGACGGCAGCGTCAGTTTCCCGTATCTGTCCGATGGTATGTGGTTCCTTACCCAGCTTAAGCGCTGGGGAATGCTGACCCAGGATCCGGACTACCTGGCTGTCGCAAAGCAGATCAACCAGATCGATATCTACAAACAGGCTGCCAGCGCTGTCGGCAACGTCACGTTGCCCGGCAGTGAGATGCGCAGCAGCACCCTGATGGACGGCAAGGTATGGGATGGCACGAATCCTGCCGCTTACGCCGCCAGCTTTGCCATTAACCATAAAGAGAGGTCGTGATGAAAACCCAGACTCGCTCCCTGGCGCAGCCTGAGACGCTGCCCACCCACGCCACCGTGGTGCCCCTTCAGGTTACGCCAAAAAAGATGCGTTCACCTGCGCGCCTGCGTCCGTTTTTGCAGCATGCCATTCCCGCGCTGTGCGGTGTGCTGCTTCTGCTCCTGATCTGGCAGATCGCGGCGCTTTCCAGCAAAGGCTTTCCCGGCCCGTACGCCACCTTGGAGGCGGCGAAAGTCCTGTTCGCCGATCCGTTCTATAACAACGGCCCCAACGATCAGGGCATCGGCTGGAATGTGCTGGCCTCGCTGCAGCGCGTGGCTGTCGGCTTTGGTCTGGCCGCGCTGGTGGGGATTCCCGCAGGCTTTCTGCTGGGGCGTTTTACCTTTGTGGCACGCATGTTCAATCCGGTTATCGCGCTACTGCGCCCGGTAAGCCCGCTGGCCTGGCTGCCTATCGGCCTGCTGCTGTTTCAGCGGGCCGAACCGGCCTCCAGCTGGACCATTTTTATCTGTTCCATCTGGCCGATGATTATCAATACCGCAGAAGGCGTACAGCGCATTCCCCAGGATTACCTCAACGTGGCGCGCGTGCTGCAACTGTCGGAATGGACCATCCTGCGTCGCATCCTGTTTCCCGCCGTTCTGCCAGCGGTGCTGACCGGGGTCCGCCTGTCGATTGGCATCGCCTGGCTGGTGATCGTGGCCGCCGAAATGCTGACGGGCGGCCTGGGGATCGGATTCTGGATCTGGAACGAGTGGAACAACCTCAATGTTGAAAACATCCTGATTGCCATTTTGCTGATTGGCGTCGTCGGCCTGCTACTGGAGCAGGGACTGATGCTGCTGGCGCGTCGCTTTAGCTGGGATAAATAAGGGGAACACTATGCAACCTATCATTCGTGTACAGCAGGTCAGCCAGCGTTTTACCACTTCCGGCGGCGATTTTCTGGCGCTCGATAATGTCAGTTTTGATCTTCATCAGGGGGAAACGCTGAGCCTGATCGGTCACTCCGGCTGTGGTAAATCCACGCTGCTCAACCTGATCGCCGGTTTAACCCGGCCTACCAGCGGTGTCCTGTTATGCGATAACCGCGAAGTCACCGGCCCCGGCCCTGAGCGCGCCGTTGTGTTCCAAAACCACTCGCTGTTGCCCTGGCTGACGGCGTATCAAAACGTTGAGCTGGCGGTCGAGCAGGTGTTCAAAGGCAAGATGAACAAGGCCGAAAGGCGTGACTGGATCGAGCACAACCTCAACCAGGTGCAAATGAGTCATGCCATGCATAAGCGCCCCGGCGAGATCTCCGGCGGCATGAAGCAGCGCGTCGGCATCGCCCGCGCGCTGGCAATGAAACCTCGCGTGCTGCTGCTGGACGAACCCTTCGGTGCGCTGGATGCCTTAACGCGCGCGCATCTGCAGGACAGCGTCATGCGCATCCAGCAGGCGCTGAACACCACCATCGTCCTGATTACCCATGATGTGGATGAAGCCGTGTTGCTGTCCGATCGGGTGCTGATGATGACCAATGGCCCGGCGGCGCAGGTGGGCGACATCCTGACGATTGACCTGGCCCGGCCGCGTTCACGCGTGGCGCTGGCGGATGACGTGCGTTATCACCAGCTGCGCCAGAAAGTGCTGCATTTTCTCTACGAAAAACAGACCTCGGCGGCATAAGGACGACACCATGAGACAACGGTTGCTGGTTGTGGGTAACGGGATGGCGGGCATGCACATGGTGGAAACCCTGTTGCAGCTGGCGCCGACGCGTTACGACATCACCGTGATTGGCCGTGAGCCGCACGGCAACTATAACCGTGTGCTGTTGTCGCCACTGCTGGCCGGGGAAACCACCGTTGCGCAGACGCTGATCCACGATCGTGACTGGTATCACCGTCACGGCGTGACCTTGCTGGCGGGAGAGACGGTGGAACAGGTGAATATCGCTGAGCGGACCTTACGCACCGATCAGCGCCTGCTGCACTGGGACCGCCTGGTACTGGCGACCGGATCGCAGCCCTGCCGGCCGTCTGTCCCAGGCAGCGACCTGCCGCATGTCAGCACCTTTCGCACGCTGCAGGATGTAGACACTTTGCTGGCGGGGCAGGGTCCGGTCGTGGTGGTCGGCGGCGGCTTTCTGGGTATTGAAGCGGCCGCCGGCCTTCAGGCACAGGGGCGTCAGGTTACGCTGCTTCATCGTCAGTCGTGTTTGCTGGACAAACAACTGGACGCCAGGGCAGGGGAATTACTGCTGGCTCAGCTCCGGGCGCGCGGCATTCGCTGTGAACTGAATACCAGCCTTGCGGCGATCCGGACGGATAGCGTGATCCTCCACGATGGCCGGGTGCTGGCGGCGCAGCAGGTGGTGATGGCCATTGGTGTCCAGCCGGCAATCGCCCTGGCGCAGGCCGCCGGGATTCCCTGCCAGCGCGGCATTCTGGTGGATCGCCAGTTGCGCAGTGCGCACGCGGGAATTTATGCCGTAGGCGAATGTTGTGAAATCAGCGGCGAGACCTTCGGTCTGGTCGCGCCCTGTCTGGCCCAGGCGAAGATTCTGGCGGCGCAACTGGCCGATCGGCCTCAGGCGGATTTCTACAGCGCGGCCATGGGCACCCGTCTCAAAGTCAGCGGTATTTCCCTGTTTAGCGCCGGTGACGTTCGCGAAGCCCCGTCTGTCATTAGTTTTGACCCGATCGCCGGGCACTATCGCCGCCTGTTCCTGAAAGACGGCCGGCTGAAGGGCGTGCTGCTGTATGGCGACTGCCAGCAAAGTGGTGCGCTGCTGAACCAACTCCATAATGCCGGACCGGTTTCTGTGAATACGCTGTTCGGCCTTGATGAACCTGAAACGCAGCCGCTGGCTGCAGGAAACCCTGTGATGAGCCAAACGAAACCTGTATTAGCCGTGGTGGGTCACGGCATGGTCAGCCACCATTTTCTGGAGCAACTGGTCGATCGTAACCTGCATCAACATTATCACGTGGTGGTTTACGGCGAAGAGCGCTATCAGGCTTACGACCGGGTTCACCTTTCCGAGTATTTCACCGGTAAAACGGCCACGCAGTTGTCGCTGGTAAGCGAGGAATTTTTTGCCCAAAACGCGATTGAACTGCGTAGCGGTTGCCGGGTAGAGGCGATCGATCGCCAGCAGCGCAGCCTGCGCGACAGCGCGGGCCGTGAGCTGGCCTGGGATAAGCTGGTGCTGGCCACCGGCTCGCGCGCCTTTGTCCCCCCGGTACCCGGCCATGACGGCGAGCGCTGCTTTGTCTACCGCACGCTGGACGATCTGGATGCCATCGCAGCCTGTGCCCGCCAGAGTCAGCGCGGCGTAGTGATCGGCGGCGGGCTGCTGGGCCTGGAGGCCGCCAATGCGCTGAAGCAGCTTGGGCTGGAGACCCACGTGGTTGAGTTTGCGCCGCGCCTGATGGCCGTGCAACTGGACGAAGGCGGGGCGCTGATGCTGCGGCAAAAAATCGACGCGCTGGGCGTGACGGTACATACCGCGAAGCAGACCGAACAAATTGCCAGCCAGCCTGACGGCAGTCTGGTGCTGCACTTTGCCGATGGCGGCGAGCTGGCCACCGACCTGGTGCTGTTCTCTGCCGGTATCCGTCCGCGTGATGAGCTGGCCCGCAGTGCCGACATCAGCGTGGGGCCGCGCGGCGGCATTACCATCAATGACCATTGCCAGACCAGTGACAACGACATTTATGCCATCGGCGAATGCGCGCTGTGGAACGGGCAGATTTTTGGCCTGGTAGCGCCGGGCTACCAGATGGCGCGAGTGCTGGCCGGGCATCTGGCGGCCGAATCCGCGCAGTTCACCGGTGCCGACATGAGCACCAAACTGAAGCTGCTGGGCGTAGAAGTCGCCTCCTTTGGCGATGCGCACGGCAAAACGCCGGGCAGCCTGAGCTACCACTGGGCCAATGGACCAAAAGGCATTTACAAGAAGATCGTCGTGAGCGCCGACAATACACGACTGCTGGGCGGCGTGCTGGTAGGAGACAGCAGCGACTATGCCACCCTCCTGCAAACGATGTTAAATGACATGCCGCTGCCGGCAGCACCGGAGGCGCTGATTTTGCCTGTATTAAATGGCGCGCCGGCCAAAGGGTTGGGTGTCGCTGCGCTGCCGGACAGCGCCCAGGTGTGCTCCTGTCATAACGTCAGTAAAGGCGATATCTGCCAGGCGGTGCAGAGCGGCTGTGGCGAGATGGCCAGTATTAAAAGCTGCACCAAAGCGGCAACCGGCTGTGGCGGCTGCGCTGCGCTGGTAAAACAGGTAATGGAGTTTCAGCTGGAAAACCAGGGCGTCGCCGTTAAAAAAGACATCTGTGAGCACTTCGCCTATTCCCGCCAGGCGTTGTATGACCTGATCCGTATCAATGGCATCAAAACCTTTGACGAGCTGCTGGCCAGCCACGGACGGGGCTGTGGTTGCGAGGTATGCAAACCGCTGGTGGGTTCGCTGCTGGCCTCGTGCTGGAACGATTACCTGCTGAAACCGGCCCATTTACCCTTACAGGACACGAACGACCGTTACTTTGCCAATATCCAGAAAGATGGCACCTATTCGGTAGTGCCGCGCGTGCCAGGGGGCGAGATCACGCCACAGGGCCTGATCGCCATCGGCGAAGTGGCCGCGCGTTACGATCTCTATACCAAAATTACCGGCGGCCAGCGTATCGATCTGTTTGGTGCGCGACTGGACCAGTTGCCTGCTATCTGGGAAACCCTGCTGGAAGCCGGCTTTGAAACCGGTCATGCCTACGGAAAATCCCTGCGTACGGTGAAATCCTGCGTTGGCTCGACCTGGTGTCGTTATGGCGTGCAGGATTCTACCGCCTTCGCCATCGCGCTGGAGAACCGGTATAAGGGCCTGCGCGCACCACATAAAATCAAGATGGCCGTGTCCGGCTGTACCCGCGAATGTGCGGAAGCGCAAAGCAAAGATATCGGGGTCATCGCCACGGAAAACGGCTGGAACCTGTATGTCTGCGGCAATGGCGGCATGGAGCCACGCCATGCGGAACTGTTTGCCAGCGATCTGGACGATGACACGTTGATCCGGTACATCGACCGGATTCTGATGTTCTACGTGCGCACGGCGGATCGCCTGCAGCGTACCAGCGTCTGGATGGATAACATGGAGGGCGGGCTGGACTACCTGCGTGAGGTGGTGATTCATGACAGCCTGGGGATCGCCGCCACGCTGGAACAGGACATGCAACAGGTGGTGGACACCTGGCAGTGCGAATGGCAGACCACGCTGGCCGATCCTTCGCGACGTGCGCTGTTTACCGCCACAGTGAACAGCGATCACCCGGATGAAACGCTGCACTATGCGCGCGTGCGCGGACAGCGCCAGCCCCACAAGGCCAGCGGTATTCCCCTGATGCATCTGCCCGCCGAACCCTGGAGCGAAATCTGTCCACTGGAGGCCATCCCGCCAGAGGCCGGCATTGGGGCCCGTCTTGGCAGCGTCCGTATTGCTTTATTCCGTCTGGGTGATGACTGTTATGCGCTGGAAGATCGTGAGCCAGGCTGCGAAGCCAGCGTGCTGTCACGCGGCATCCTTGGCGATGTTGCCGGGGAGCCGGTGGTGATCTCTCCGCTTTACAAACAGCGGGTGCGCCTGCGGGACGGACAGAGTCTGGATAACCCTCAGCATCAACTGCGCTGCTGGCCGGTCAAACTGGAGGACGGCCAGGTGTGGGTCGCCAACCGTCCGCTTAACCTGATGGCGCAGGCATCATGAAAACCACCTGCGCTTATTGCGGTGTGGGCTGCGGCGTCGAGGTCGCGCAGTCGCAGAGCGCGTCGGCTCAGGTCCGGGGCGATGCCAGTCATCCGGCGAATGCCGGGCGGCTGTGCGTGAAGGGCGCGGCGCTGGGCGAAACCCTGACACAGGCCGGACGGTTGCTGCATCCTCAGCTTCATCACCAGCGTGTCAGCATGGAGACGGCGCTGGATGCCGCGGCTGACGGACTGCGCAGGATTATCGATACGTACGGCCCGGAGGCGGTGGCTTTTTACGGTTCTGGTCAGTTGCTGACCGAGGATTACTATGTGGCGAACAAGCTGATGAAAGGTTTTCTCGGCGTCGCCAATATCGATACCAATTAACGCCTGTGTATGGCCTCAGCGGTGACGGGCTATAAACGGGCGTTCGGCGCGGATGCCGTGCCGTGCTGTTACGAGGATCTGGATCAGGCCGAGGTGGTTATCCTGGTCGGCTCGAACGCCGCTTGGGCTCATCCGGTGCTGTTTCAGCGCCTGAAGCAGGCAAAAACGCAGCGCCCTGAGATGCAGGTTGTGGTGATCGATCCGCGCCGCACGGCCAGTTGTGAATTCGCCGATCTGCATTTACCGCTCCGGCCGGGCAGCGATCCGGCCCTGTTTTCGGGCCTGTTGCACTGGCTGGAACAGCATGGCGGCATTGACGCCACGATGCTGCCGCATCTGCCGCATCTGGACGGTGTAGACACAACCTTACAGGCCGCGCGGCAGTGGGATTGTGCGACGGTGGCAGCCCATTGTGATATCAGCCACGACATGATCGCGGCGTTCTACCGGTTGTTTACCCGGCATGAGCGCGTACTGACCTTATGGTGTATGGGCATCAACCAGTCACAAAGCGGCAGTGACAACAACAATGCCATTCTCAATGCGCATCTGCTCAGCGGCAAGATAGGCCGACCCGGCTGCGGCCCGTTTTCGCTGACCGGACAGCCGAATGCGATGGGCGGGCGGGAGGTTGGCGGACTGGCCAACCAACTGGCGGCTCATATGAGTTTCACTGCGGAAGACTGCGACCGTTTACAGCGTTTCTGGCGCAGTCCGCGTATGGCGCGTCAGCCCGGCCTGACGGCGGTCGATCTGTTCGACGCCATTGATCGCGGGGAGGTCAAAGCCGTATGGATTATGGGCACCAATCCGGCGGTTTCGATGCCAGAAGGCAATCGCATTGCCCGGGCGCTGGCTGCCTGTCCGCTGGTGATAGTGTCAGACGTACTGGCGCAAACGGACACCACCGCCTTTGCGCATATTTTGCTACCCGCGCAGGGCTGGGGGGAAAAGAACGGCACCGTGACCAATTCTGAACGCCGGATTTCCCGCCAGCGCGCGTTTATGCCCCCGGCCGGAGAAGCGAAACCGGACTGGTGGTTACTCGCCCCAGGTCGCCCAGCGTCTGGGCTTTCATGAAGGCTTTGCCTGGACGCACCCGGCAGCCATTTTCCGCGAACACGCGGCGTTGTCGGGGTTTGAGAACAACGGCCAGCGCGCGTTTGATATCAGCGGTCTGGCCGGGATGAGCGACGCACAGTGGGATGCGCTGACGCCGGTGCAGTGGCCGGTCAACGCCCGCTATCCCCAGGGTTGCGCGCGGCGGTTTAGCGACCGGCACTTTTACCATCCTGATGGTAAAGCCCGCCTGTTGCCACCGGCCACGCCGCAGCCCGTCGCGTGCAGGGCTGCGTATCCGTTATTGATGAACAGCAGACGGATCCGCGATCAGTGGCACACCATGACACGCACCGGTCTGGTTCCCCGGCTCATGCAGCATTGTGATGAGCCGTTTGCAGCACTGCATCCGCAGGACGCACAACGCTATGGCCTGTGCGCGGGGGCACTGGCACGGGTGCAGTCCGACGCGGGCTGGATGACGGTGCGCGTGACGCTGGACAGCGGTCTGCGACGCGGTGAGATCTTTGTCCCTATGCACTGGAACCGACAGTTCAGTCTGCAGGGCACGGTCGGCGGGCTGGTGGCCTCAACCCGCTGTCCGGTCTCGGCACAGCCTGCCTTTAAACAAACCGCCGTGCGTATCCAGCCGCTCCACACCCGCTGGCAGGGCTGGCTCTGGCAGCGCGACGTAAGCCCGCCTGACGGACTGCGCTACTGGGCGCGTACACCCTATGAGGGCGCGCAACGTTTTAGCCTGGCCGGAGACGGTTCCCCAGAACAGTGGCTCACGGCAACGATCCCGCTGGACGGGCTGCAACGGCAAACCGCCCACGCGGCGGAACCGCATTACCGCCTGCTGGCCTGGCGCAACGGTGAGCTGCAGCTGGCCTTTTATACCGGCGCGTCGTTACCCGCGATCGATCATGACTGGGTTGCGCAGGCTTTTCGCCAGGCGCCGGCGAATGCGGCGGAACGGCATGCTCTGCTGGCGGGACAATCGGCACAACGTGCCGTGGCTGGCCGGACGATCTGTAGCTGCTTTGGCGTCGGAGAAAACACGATCTTACAGGCGATTAAACAGGGCTGTCACAGCACCCAGGCACTGGGTAACGCACTCAACTGTGGTACTAACTGCGGCTCCTGTTTGCCGGAGCTAAAACACCTTTTGCTTTTCGTTGCTGTACCGGAGGAAGAATGACGATCGCGATCAACGCTTTAGATAAACTGCTGGCGCCGGAAAACGCGTCCAGCCCGGGCAAGGTCTGGCTGGTCGGGGCCGGGCCGGGGGATGTGGAGCTACTGACAGTCAAGGCGCTGCGTCTGCTGCAACGCGCGGACGTCGTGGTTTATGATCGCCTGGTCAGCGAAGCGGTGATGGCGGAAGTCGCCAGCAGCGCGCTCTGTATCGACGTCGGTAAACAACCGGGTCATCACGGCCTGAAGCAGGCACAGATCAATCAACTGCTGGTGGATCTGGCCGCCAGCGGGCGCAATGTCGTGCGGTTAAAAGGCGGCGATCCCTTTATCTTTGGCCGTGGCGGCGAAGAGATGGTCAGCCTGCAGCAGGCGAATATTGTCTGCGAGGTGGTACCCGGCACTACCGCCGCCGTGGGCTGTGCGGCTGCCAGCGGTATTCCGCTGACGCACCGTGACTGCGCCCAGTCATTGCGCTTTATCACCGGGCACGGGCGCAGCGGCGAACCGCAGCTGGATGCGGCGGCGCTGACCGCCACCAATCAGACGCTGGTGTTTTACATGGGGTTAAGCTGGAGCAGCGTGATTAGCGCCCGGTTACGGGAATATGGCCGCAGTGAGGCGACGCCGGTGGCAATCATTGAAAACGGTACGCGCCGGGACCAGCGGGTGCTGATCACCACGCTGGCCGGGTTGCCTGATACGATCGAACAGCAAAAACCGGTGTCGCCGTCGTTACTGATTGTGGGCGACGTGGTGCGCTATTACCGTGCCGATCTTATGGCTGCCCAATCGCGCGAGACGGCGATGAGCGTGACGGTATCGCACTGACGATGACGGCGTCGGGGGAAAAATCAGGGACAGGCTATCCTGACCGGCGGGTCGGAGTGGGCGCAACCAGCACCCTGACGCCCAGCGCTTCAAAGGCCGCAATATGCGACGGGCTGATCCCACTGTCGGTGATCAGATAGTGGATGTGGCTCCAGTCGCAGGGCAGGGCAAACATCGAGACCTTGTCGATTTTGCTGGAGTCCGCCACAACATAAACGGTACTGGCGGAGTTAATCATCGCCATTTTCACTTTAATATCGGTTTCACTGGGAAAGCTCAGGCCCAGCCGCGGCGAAATACAGGCGGTGGCGAGAAACAGCTTTTCCGCCAGCACATTTTCAAAAAAGCTGGCCGCTTTCTCGCCCGACGTTGACAGCGTCGGAAACTTAAAGGTGCCGCCTGTCAGCAACACATTAATGCCCGGCTCACCGCCCAGTTTCAGGGCGTTGTTGACGGCGGTGGTGACCACAGACAGACGGCGAATGTGGCTGATGGCATCGGCAATCGCCGTCGTTGTCGTACCGGAATCGAAAATCACCGTATCGCCATTTTCGATGTGCTGCGCGGCCAGACGACCAATGGCGTCTTTCTCTTCCAGATGCGTCTGACGTTCAAGCTGCAACAGGCCGGTGTTCTGCTTGCCGGTCATCAGCGTTGCGCCACCATGATAGCGTTGTACAAATCCCTGTTTTTGCAGCATGCGCAGGTCGGTCCGCAGCGTGGCCTCGGTAAGCCCAAAGGTTTGGGTTAACGCTTTAACCGTTACCGTGCCGTCTTCCCGAATCATCTCTAAAATCTTTTCACGCCGCTGCTGCATTTCAGCTAACTGCTCAGTTTTGCTTTTCAATCGAAATGCTCCCTCTTTTACTTGCATCGGGCTTCGTGCATTCACGCGCTGTGAAAGAGTTTACCTTGCCGGTTTCGCGTTGGCGAGTGAGCGCCGATTCTCTGTTTTCTTTCGAACGAAAATGAATGTGACTTATTGTCGCCTCCTGTCTCTCACCCTGTCACCGTTTGCACCGCCTGTTTCACGGGATCTGTAATCTGGATCACGGGATTTTAACGGGCTGTCGCTGCCTGAAGGGCATTTTCGCGAAATTTGATCTTAGCCACATTAACCATCAATTCGATAGCATAAATTTTTTTCGAAAATGATTGTGGGGAATTAAAAACCTGAGAGGACAGTCGGATGAGCAGTGAATATGACGTTAACCTGCGTTATGGCGTAGACAACAACATGGATCTCAGCGGCAAAGTAGGCGTGGTGACGGGCGGCCTGGGCGGCATTGCCATGGCCAGTAACGAGATGCTGTTGAAGAAAGGGGCTCGCCTGGCGCTGCTTTATCCGCCTTTTGAAGCCGAAAAGGCGGAACACCTGCGTGAGACGTTCGCTGGTCAGCCGGTGCAGCTGGTGTGCTGTGATGTGACGGAACCTGCTGACGTTGAACGGGCGTTCGGGGAGGTGGAAAACCACTACGGACATATCGACATTCTGGTGAACTGCGCGGGCTATGTGATGCTCCAGCCGGTGCTGGACACCGAATTTGCGGAATGGCAAAAGCAGATCGCCGTCAATCTGACCGGGCCTTTTCTGTGCTCGCAGGCAGTGGCGAAACGCATGGTCCGGGCTGGCAACGGCGGCAAGATTATTAATATCGCCTCTCAGGCGGCCTCCATCGCTATCGACAACCATGTGGCCTATACCTCGGCGAAAGCTGGCCTGCTGGGTATGACAAAGGTGATGGCGAAAGAGTTCGCCCCGCACCGCATTAACGTCAATACCTTATCACCGACGGTGGTACTGACGCCCATGGGCGAAAAAGCCTGGCGCGGTGAGAAGGGCACAGAAATGAAAAAACTCATCCCCTTGGGCCGCTTTGCCTATACCGACGAAATTGCCGCCGCCGTCCTGTTCTTTGCCAGCAATGGCAGCGACATGATCACCGGTGCTGACCTGATGATCGACGGTGGATTCACCATCTGGTAAGGCGACCGGCCCGTCATCTTTTCCCTGCCACAACGATAATAGCGAGACATCACCATGAAAAAAACGACGTTGCTCTGTACTTCGATTGCCGCCTGCCTGTTTTCCCACGCGGCGCTTGCCGTGGAAAAGGGCACCATCATGATTTTGGTTAACTCCCTGGATAATCCCTATTACGCCTCAGAAGCGAAGGGGGCCAATCTGAAAGCGCAGGAACTGGGCTACAAAACCTCGGTGCTGTCTCATGGTGAGGATGTCAAAAAACAAAACGAGCTGATCGATGCGGCCATCGGCAAAAAAGTGCAGGGCATCATTCTGGATAACGCGGACTCGACAGCCAGCGTCGCAGCCATTAAGAAAGCGAAAGACGCCGGGATACCGGTGGTGTTAATCAATCGCGAAATCCCGGTAGACGATGTGGCGCTGGAACAAATCACCCATAACAATTTTCAGGCCGGTTCGGATGTGGCCAACGTGTTTGTCGAGAAAATGGGTGAGAAAGGCAAGTATGCCGAGCTGACCTGTAACCTCGCAGACAACAACTGCGTCACCCGTTCAAAATCCTTCCACCAGGTGCTGGAACAGTATCCCGATATGCAAAGCATCGCCCGTCAGGATGCCAAAGGCACGCTTATCGACGGCAAACGCATCATGGACAGCATTTTACAGGCCCACCCGGACGTAAAAGGGGTGATTTGCGGTAATGGTCCGGTTGCGCTGGGCGCGATTGCCGCGCTGAAAGCGGCAGGCCGCAACGATGTGGTCGTGGTCGGGATTGACGGCAGCAATGACGAGCGTGATGCGGTGAAAGCCGGGACCTTAAAAGCCACCGTCATGCTGCAGGCCCAGGCGATTGCCGCGCAGGGCATGACTGACCTGGATAACTACATCCAGAAGGGCGTCAAGCCGGAGAAACAACGTGTGATGTTCCGCGGCATTCTGATCACGCCAGACAATGCCAAAAACGTACAAGATTTTAACTACAAGTCGTAATTCACGCGTATTGCGCCCGTCTTTACGGGCGCCAGGGAGAATGTATGTACAACCAACTCTGTCTGATAGTGGTGGTCGCCGCGCTGAGTGGCTGCCGTATTGTCTCGCAGCAGGAACTGGCCGATCTCAAGAATCCCCCCAATCCGCACATGGCCAACATCCACGCCCTCTGGCAGCAGAAGCTGGTTCCGCAGATCGTCGCTCAGGCCAGACCGCTGGGCGAGTTGATGCAGCGGCTGCAGGCAGAGAAGGATCTGGACAGCGCCTGTAAGGCGCTCGGCTATCGCTCACAAAGCGAAAACCCCTGTGTCTTTAGCGTCAGTGTCAGCGGCGATGTCACGGCGCTGGAGACCACCTCGCGCAACGGCAAAATGAAAGTCAAAGATGCATCAGGTGACACTGTCACTATTCAGACGGGCCCGATCATTCGTGGTACGGCGCTGCGGGATGCGTATAATCGCCCGGGCGCTGTCAAAGGACACGCGCGTGCTGATCATGGACGAACCCACCAGCGCCCTGAGTCAGTCGGAAGTCAAAGTGCTGTTCAACGTGATTGAGCAACTCAAGCGACGTGGTGTCACCATCATTTATATCTCCCATCGGCTGGAAGAACTGATGGAAATTGGCGACCACATCACCATTTTCCGGGACGGGCGCTTTATTGCGGAACGGGAGGTACGCGAGGCCAGCGTGCCCCGGATCATTGCGCAAATGGTGGGCGACAAGACAAAACATTTCGACTATCAGCCTGCCGTACAGGGCGAAACGGTACTGAAAGTCGACGGGCTGACGGCGCTGCATCAGAACGGCGGTTACCGCCTGAATGCAGTCAGTTTTAGCCTGCGCAAAGGCGAGGTGATTGGGATTTATGGTCTGCTGGGTGCCGGGCGAACGGAGCTGTTTAAAGGTCTGATCGGGCTACAGCCCTGTCAGGACGGGCATATCTGTCTGGGTGAGCAGCGACTGGATACCTGTAATTTTCAGCAGCGGCTCAGGCGTGGGATTGCGCTGGTGCCAGAGGATCGCAAGGGCGAAGGCATCGTGGGGTTGATGTCGATCACCGCCAACATGACGTTGTCCGATCTCAGCCTGCGCGGGTTTCGACGCGCGCTGGGCCTCATAAACCCTGAACGGGAGCAGCAGCGGGTGAATGAGATGATTCGGCAGCTGGCCATTAAAGTCAGCGACAGCGAACTGCCCATCACCTCGCTGAGCGGCGGCAACAAACAGAAAGTGGTGCTGGGCAAAGCGCTGATGACCGGTCCTCAGGTCGTCCTGCTCGATGAACCCACGCGCGGCATTGATGTGGGCGCCAAAACCGATGTGTACCACCTGATTGGTCAGCTGGCGCAACAGGGGCTGGCGGTCATGTTTTCGTCGTCTGAACTGGATGAGGTCATGGCGCTGGCCGATCGCATTCTGGTGATGGCCGACGGCCGTATTACTGCCGATCTTCCCCGCGCGGATGCCACGCGCGAAAAACTGATTAGCGCGTCAACCCCGCAAGCCTGAGGTGCCGGAGAACTCCATGAACCAAAAATATCTGCTTTATATGTATATGCTCAAGGCGCGTACCTTTATTGCCTTACTGATCGTCGTCGGTTTCTTTAGCGTCATGGTACCGAATTTTCTGACGCCCTCTAACGTACTGATCATGACGCAGCATGTGGCGATTACCGGCCTGCTGGCGATTGGCATGACGCTGGTGAATCCTGACCGGCGGCATTGATCTCTCGGTGGGCGCGGTTGCCGGTATCTGCGGTATGGTCGCGGGGGCGTTGCTGACCGCAGGCATCCCGTTATGGCACGGGAACCGGCTCTTTCTGAACGTGCCGGAGGTGATTCTGGTGGTAGCGCTGTTTGGTGTGCTGGTGGGCATGCTTAACGGGACGATAATTACCCGGTTGGGCGTCGCCCCCTTCATCTGTACCCTGGGCGTGATGTATGTCGCCCGCGGCGCGGCGCTGCTGTTTAACGATGGCGCGACCTATGCCAACCTGGTGGGCCTGCCTGCGTTAGGCAACACCGGCTTCGCGTGGTTAGGATCGGGCACCTTCATGGGCGTGTACATTCCGATCTGGCTGATGATCGGCTTCATGCTGCTTGGCCTTTATCTCACCCGTAAAACGCCGCTTGGGCGCTATATCTATGCGACGGGCGGCAATGAACCGGCCGCAAGGCTGGCCGGTGTGCCGATTATCAAAGTGAAAGTATTCGTCTATGCCTTTTCGGGCCTGTGTGCCGCACTGGTCGGCCTGATCGTTGCCTCCCAGTTACAGACTGCGCATCCGATGACCGGCAATATGTTTGAAATGGATGCTATCGGTGCCACGGTGCTGGGCGGTACCGCGCTGGCGGGGGGGCGCGGTCGTCTCTCCGGCTCAATCATCGGGGCCTTTGTTATCGTCTTTCTGGCTGACGGCATGGTCATGATGGGCGTCAGTGATTTCTGGCAAATGGTGATCAAGGGCGTGGTGATAGTGACCGCCGTGGTGATTGACCAGTTCCAGCAGCGCCTGCAGAGCAAAGTGATACTGCTGCGTCGTCATGAAAAAAAGCAGCCGGTCACGCCACGGGCTGATATCAGTCATGGATAACAGGGGAGCAGCATGAACCGCAATTTTAGTGGAAAAACCGTGGTGATCACCGGCGCCTGCCGCGGGATTGGTGCCGGCATCGCCGCCCGCTTTGCCCAGGACGGCGCAAACCTTGTGATGGTCTCCAATGCTGATCGGGTATTTGCCACGGCCGACAGTCTTCGCGCCACCGGGGCCGCTATCCTGGCCCTGCAGGCGGATGTCACGGATGAAGCGCAGGTACAACGCCTGTACCGGCAGGCCGCAGAACGTTTTGGCGGCATTGACGTGTCGATTCAAAACGCAGGGATTATCACCATTGATGCGTTTGATGCGCTGCCGAAAAGCGATTTCGATCGCGTGCTCGCCGTCAATACCACCGGTGTCTGGCTGTGCTGTCGTGAGGCGGCCAAATACATGGTGCAGCAAAACGGCGGCAGCCTGATCAATACGTCCTCCGGCCAGGGACGCAAAGGCTTTATCTACACGCCGCATTACGCCGCCAGTAAAATGGGGGTAATCGGTATTACACAAAGTCTGGCACTGGAACTGGCGCGCTGGAACATTACCGTGAATGCGTTTTGCCCGGGCATTATTGAAAGTGAAATGTGGGATTACAACGATCGGGCCTGGGGGGCCATTCTCAGCAGCGATAAGAAAACCTATGGCAAAGGCGAGCTGATGGCGGAGTGGGTCGACACAATTCCGTTGAAGCGCGCCGGACAGCCGCAGGATGTGGCCGGGCTGGTGGCGTTTTTGGCCTCGGATGATGCGCGCTATATTACCGGGCAAACGATCAATGTGGACGGCGGATTGATTTTCTCCTGATCTTTTCCCCGGCGCGTTACGTCGGTGAAGGGTTATCTTAACCCCGTTTCATGCGGGGTTTGCCGCCTCGCTGAGCACAAATATCGCTTCAAGTCATTAATCTGGGTCACATTATGCTAAAATAGTTTGCGCTGGTTTTGTCATTCTCGTTGAGAAACCACCTGATAATGTTTATGCCCGGACCTGATGATGTGATTTACAGACCTGTTCTCCTCGCGTTGACTGTCATGACGGCCGTCGCCGCCGCCCCTGTTCGTGCGCTGCAAGCCGACAGTCAGATTCCTGCTACCCCGTTTGGCGATCCCGCTCGTTTCCGGCAGTCGCTTAACGATCTTCCGTCGCTGGGGCATGTCGAGGAGGATCATCAGTGGAGTGAAAAACTGGCGAAGGCAGCGAAAAGCATTGCAGAAGCCAGTGAAAGCAGCAGCGATGTGACCTTTGGTCAGCAGGCCGGGCAGTGGGCGTTTAATCATCTGCGTGACGAAGTTGCGACGCGGGTGGAAACGGAAGGGCAGTCGCTGCTCTCTCCCTACGGCAACGCAGAATTCGACCTGAAAGTTGACATGGACGGCAATTTTGACGGGACCGGCGGTAATCTGTTTAGTCCGCTGGCCGATGAAAACCGCTATCTGACGTTTAGTCAGCTTGGTCTGCACGATACGGTGGAAGGGGTGGTCGGTAATGCGGGACTGGGCCAGCGCTGGGATCTGGGCAACTGGCTGTTAGGCTACAACAGTTTTATCGATCGCAGTTTTCGCAGCGGCCTCCAGCGCGCATCGGTGGGAACGGAAGCCTGGAGCAACAACCTGCGGCTCTCCGCTAATTACTATCATCCGCTTTCAGGATGGCGCAATCGTGACAGCAGCCAGCAATACCGCATGGCCGAAGGTTACGACATCACCACTCAAAGCTATCTTCCTTTTTACCGTCAACTGGGCGTGTCATTCAGTTATCAGCAGTATCTGGGTGAAAAGGTTGATCTGTTTAACAGCGGTAATCGCTACCACAATCCGGCGGCACTCTCGCTCGGGCTGTCTTACACGCCCGTGCCGCTGGTGACCTTCACGGCCAGCCACAAAACCAGCAGTGCCGGCGAGACCCAGGATCAGGTTGGGCTGAAACTGAATTACCGTTTTGGCGTGGCTTTAAGCCGCCAGCTGGATGCCAGTAACGTCGCCGAGATGCGTTCGTTGCGTGGCAGTCGCTACGATACCGTCACGCGCAGCCAAACGCCGGTAATGGCTTACCGGCAGCGCAAAACCCTCTCCGTGTTTCTGGCGACGCCGCCATGGCAGCTTAATCCGGGCGAGAGCGTTCCACTTAAGCTGCAGGTACGCGCCAGTCATGCGATTAAGGGGCTGAGCTGGCAGGGCGACACGGCGGCGCTGAGTCTGACAGCTCCCCCGAACAACAGTGCAACGGACGGCTGGAGCGTGATTGTGCCGCCGTGGGACAGCACGCCAGGGGCCAGCAATACTTACCATCTGTCGGTTACGGTCGAAGACAGTAAACAACAGCGCGTCACGTCCAACTGGATCACCCTCAGGGTCCAGCCGCCGTTGTCGCTGGATGAGCCGCCCGCGGAACAGGCGGAGGCGCGCTCGCCGGTTACCGATCCGCTGAGCTTCAGCGACTAACGTCACAATAAAGTGTGATTTTTGTCACACTTTTTCACTGGTAAAAGCACACGCACACTCGCAGAATCGGCAAAAATATCCATTCATCTGCACACCATGATTCTTCGACCACCCAACCATTGGTTTATCCGTCTGTTTGCCTGGCATGGCTCTGTTCTGCCCGATATCCTGTTCCGCCTGTTTCTTAACCTGTTAATGTCGCTGCTCGCCCTAGCGTTGCTGGACTGGTATGAAACCCTGGGCATTAAGCTCACGCTGGCGCCGTTCAGCCTGTTGGGCGTCTCCATCGCTATCTTTCTGGGTTTCCGTAACAGCGTTTGCTATGCGCGATTCAGCGAGGCCCGCCTGTTACTGGGGGCGTTGCTGATTGCCTGCCGTAATATTTTGCGTCAGGTTATTGCCTTCTGTCCGGCAGATGCGGAGCGGGTGCAGGCCATGCTGCTGGCATTCTGTGCCAGTCTGAAACATCAACTCCGTCATACGGATGCACGTGACGACCTGACGCGCCTGCTGGGCAGCGAGGCCGAGGTGCTGCTGGGCCAGCACTCGGCGGCAAATATGCTGCATTTGCAATTGTCGCAGTGGCTGGCAAAGCAGCGACAAATAGGGGTAATCAGCGATATTGTCTGGAGCACGATTGACAACAACCTCAACCAGATTGCGGCAGTACTGGGAGGATGTGAACGGCTGGCCAGCATGCCGGTGCCGTTTGCCTATGGCTTGCTGCTACGGCGTACCGTTTATCTGTTTTGTGCGTTGCTGCCGTTTGCGCTGGCGCCGGACCTGCATGCGATGACGCCGCTGGTGTCGATGTTTATTTCCTACACCTTTTTGTCACTCGATACGCTGGCGGAAGAGCTGGAAATGCCGTTTGGCTATAAGAATAACCATCTGCCGATGGATGCTATCTGCATCAACATAGAAATCAATTTGCGGGAAATGTCGGGAGAGAAGGATCTGCCCCAACCGATGCAGCCGGACTGTCACTATCGCCTGAGCTGAGAGGACGGGGTAAAGAGAAACGGCCCGTCAGACACAGGCCGGGCCGTTTAACAATGAGGGGGTAACGCTTAGAACTGGTAGGTCAGACCGACGCCAGTAATATCGTCTGTTGCTCTGCCCAGCGCATTGTTTTTCTTCAACAGGTTAAATTTGTACTCTGCATAGACGGACATGTTTTTGTTGAAGTAGTAGGTGGCACCCACAGAGGTGTACTTGTAAAGATCGCCGTCGCCAATCCCTTCGACATCTTTCGCTTTCGATGTGACATAACCCACGGAAGGACGGAAGCCGTTCAGGAACTGATAATGAGCCACGAGTTCCAGATTTTGCGTTTTATTCGCAAAGCCCGAAGAATTACCCACTTT
>Ga0058701_10000760_pt1 | contig 21626 bp, 19 predicted proteins | sample AgamicOrMae_FD_97039 | JGI IMG/M metagenome (GOLD analysis project Ga0058701, IMG submission 97039) | Agave microbial communities from Guanajuato, Mexico - Or.Ma.e | ecosystem: Host-associated > Plants > Phyllosphere > Phylloplane/Leaf | place: Guanajuato, Mexico | collected 2012-06-04 | reverse complement strand
CCGAAAAGCTGGCCGACACACTCGGCAAGCTAACTGACTAACTGGCGAGCTTGACGCCCCTTAGACCAAGTGGCCAGACGGCAGTGTGGGGCCACTGGCAAGCGAGCGAAAATCGGGCGACAAACGAGCCCGATAAATAAATATAAATACTTCTCTATCGATCTGCATACGTCCAGAGTTGGAGCTTGCGCCAGAGAGTCTTCCTCTGGCGCATTTGAGACAGAGGAAAGCCAATTTGGAGCTAAAATGCGCCATTTGCGAGCATCTGGGCGACAGACAAGCACAAGTTGGCGGCCCAAAGTGAGCGAAAAAGGGCCAATCGGCGAGCGAGAATGCTCAAGGAATGCTCAATTTGAGACCGATACTAAGAGCTGGCTGAGCCTGAGGCTCGTTTTCTCCTTTGAATCCTCAGCTCAGCTCTCGTTTGGATGACAAAAGTGACGTTCGAGCAATCAGATGCAGTCTGCTTCAGGCCAGTGACCAGGCACCAAAGAGGCTCTTATTCTTGCTACCATCTTTGCTCCCATTTTTGTTGTTATTTTTTCCCCTTTCGCCTACTTCCGGCTCCAACTTCAGCCTAGTCTCTCTTTGTTCTGCTCGCTCGCTGCTTGTCCTCGGCAGCCAGACAACAGTCTCTGCAGCGGTGTCTGTTTGCGGGCGGAAAACATTGAAAACATGGCTGGTGCTTGAATAAATCGGGCACTGTTCGCGAACCACTGAGCTGGCTGACAGGAGCTCGCGGGCTGCCAACTGGCCATCTTCCGTCACCAGCGAGGCGCCCTTGACGAGCGCACAAAGCCAAAGAGGGGCCCTTGTCTCGCGGCAAGCTGCTGGCCGCCGCTCGTCCAACGGGCGACAAATAAAGCTCGCCGGCACCAAACAGGAACACGAAGCCCGATTGATTCGCCAGTTGCCTCTCGGCGACAGACGAGCCAAACTTGGGCCCACGACACACCACTGTCTCTGCTGCAAAGAGGCGCCCACAGCAAAGGAGAAACGTCCCTTTTCGGCCCCCTTTTCATGCTGGCGCAAAGAGAACAGGCCGGAAGTGGCAGGCAATTGCAGCGCCATGGAAACTGCGCCTTCTGACTTTTGGGCCCGCCTTTGCTTGCTGCTCGAGCCACTTGTGCCGCTCCCAGTCTGCGCCCCCATTCCAGCCGGGCACTTCTAGCTTCTCCTTAGCGCTGGTTTGCGCCAATCGCAAACACAACACAGCTTCACTACCAAAGCAGCTCGTTTCCTCTCGAGTGGCGCCACCCAGGCCGGAAGTGGATGAAATGGGCGCCCCAGTGGAGCTGGTGTGTTTTGTGGCGCGAGATGCGGGCGCAGACTAGCACCGGTCGGACAATGGGCCTGCTCCAGTGGCAAGGTGGGCCGAGTTGCGCGCTCGCCGCCGGCGCTAAGGGAGGCCGAGTATCAAGAGGCAGAGCCATTTGGGTGCCGCACCAAAGCGCCGCCGAGCCCAGTTACTCTTTGGCGCCGACGCCCCAGGCCACACTCCTGCACGGCGGCGGCCAATCTGCTGTTTGGAGGGCCAGTTTCAGACGAGCGATCGCGCCGCCCAGATTGGACCCAGCACTTCGAGAGGGGCCGCCCTCAAAGTGTCTGCTCTCATCTAGCCCCACAGGAAGCGCCGCCCGCCAGTCCAGGTGAGCGCCGCATGTCCCGCGGCGCCGGATTTTCCACTCGTCCCAGGCCCAAGAGCTCGCCCAGAGACTGGCCTCGGGGCGCGCCAGCCTTCTGGTCACTGGTTGGGGCAGCTTAAAGCGCCGAGCCTAGGGAGCGGCCAGCCTTGCGACACTTGTGGCCCATACAGTGGCCAGTTGCCGCTTTTGGCCCCCAGGTGGCGCTGCGAGGCGCGACTTGCGGTGCAGCGTGCAGAGCCCCGCAGACTGTGTACGGGCGGGCGCCCCAAGAGGCCGCAAGGGGCGAGCTGAGGCCGAGCTGAGGAGCTAACTGAGCTTAGGAGCGGCAAGCTCGCCAAGCTCGGCGCCAACGCGAGCGCCACCTCGCGCGCAGACGCCCAGCCAGCCGTGGTCAGGTGGCTGCTCGCTGGCCACTGGCCACTGCTCGCTGCTGCTGGCCACTTGGAGGCCCCGAAGTGGCTTTAAACAAATTGAATTCAAGGGGCCCAAAGCTGGACAGGATGCGGGCACAGCTTGGCCTCGGCCAGTCACGAGTGGCCGGGCTGCCCAGTGGAGCAGAGCTGAGGGCAGGAGGCGGGCGAAGGGCTAGCTGAGGGCGAGCTAAGGGCGAGAGTGGCGCCCCAAGCTCGGCTGGACGGCCGGCGCTGACAGGCCTGGGGGGGGCGCGTCAGAGTTACTGGAGCAGGAGGAGGCTTGTTGGGCCTTTTTGCTTTGCTGCACAGCCAAACAAGCGCGCAATTGGCCGCCCGGAAAGCCCGGCGCAAAGTAATAAAAAAAGCCATTCGATACGCTGGCTGGCTCGCCGTTTTCCGGCCAGAGACTGGCTCCGGCAGCAGCCAGTGTCTAGCCGCCTGAAAAGGAGCAGCGGCGGCCGCAGCTAAGGATTGGCGGCGCTGCGAGTGGGCGGCCGCTTATGCTGATCAGCCAGCAAGCGGCGCCCACTTGGTGGCTGCAAAGTATCATCGCTCGACCTCCAGCTTGGCCCCCTTTTTCCACCCGAAAAAAAGCCACTCCGCCGCCCAGACGCGGCCGCTCGGCCGATTCAAATCCAATTAGTCTGATCTGGCGGGCTCGCAGTTGGTGGAGGCGCACGAGGCCGCCCAGACGGTGACTGAGTGGGCCCAAAACAAAGCCCCGCCGGTTGCTCAGTGGCGGCTTTTTGAGCAGTCTGCTTGCAACGTGCACTGCAAAAAGGCGCATTGCAAGTGGGCCCACTTCGTGCACTGCACGCACTGTGCAGTGCGGCCGCCGCAGACTAGCTGCGCCCGCATGCTTGCGGTGCGCGCGGCGCCCACGCACCAGCAACACTGCCGGCCGCTTCCAAGGGCGCTCCAATGGGCGCTCGCTAGTGTCTAGCTCGCCAGCGTCTCGCCGGTTTGCCTGGCGGCTCGGTGGCTCAGCGTCTCGGCAGCTCAGCGTCTCGCCGAATCATCGGACCAGGCAAATGTGGCGCCGGTTTGCGGGCTCGCTCGCGGAAGAGACCAGCTGCAGTGAGCGGTGCCACACTGCAATTCCGCGGGGGCCGCTTGGTGGGCCCCAAATTTGCTCGCCCATCGCAAAGATATCGATCAAATTTGTCAAATTGAGCCCGGCCGAAGAGGAGGAGGAGTGGGCGCGCTGGCATCTATTGGATGTTGTCATTTTTTTCTTATTATTGATGCGGGCCCATTTCGTGCGCGCTGCGTCTCTCTGTAAAGTGGAGTTGCGATTGAATTTTGGCCGAGTGGGCGCAACTGGCTCTGCTCCACTCGCGCAACTCTGCCCCACTCGCGCCCACTCGCCACTCGAGAGCGTCTCAAGCTCAATTCGCGTCCACCGAGCGAGTTGCGAGCGTGGCCGAGCATTGCTCACGCTCGGCGAGCTCGCCGCCGAGCTTGGCGGCCGCTCGAGTGGGGCACATCCTGCGAGTTGGCGCCCCAAGGAGAACGCCAATCAGCTGGCGGCTTTGTTTCGCGCCCCCGCGCGCCGGATGCAAATAGAGAGTGTGTGTGGCCGAGATTCCGGTGCAATTTTTTGCATCCGCGCGAGGAAATGACGAGGCCCCAAAAGGAAGACCCGAAGGGCTGCACGTCCTCCTCTGCAGCCTGTTGTCTGGGGCCGCGTGCAGAGCCGCAGAGACGCGCCCTAGTCTGCGGCCAATGGTTAAATATTTGTCGAGCACTGAGCATCGGCCGCTCACAGTCTGCGGCCGCACACAGTCTGTGGGCGACGAGCGAGCGCCAGTCCCAGTCTCTAGCTCTTCTGGCCCCTCCAACTCGCCCCCTCCAGCCAAGCAACTTCCTCTTCCACTTCCGTCAGTGTCTCCTTTTGTCTGCACGAGCGGGCGGCCATCGATCAAGTTTGTTTGCCTGCCCGCGCGGCGCATCAATTGCCGCTCGCCGGCCGCCCACTTTGTTTGGCTCCCCGCCGGCCACTGGCCAGCAGTTGGCCAGCGCAACACGAGCTCGCCTAAGGGACGCCCAAGAGTCGCCCACGAGTCTTGGGCGACACGCACAGCTCGATGGGGCTGTCTGAATAGGCGCCGAGATTGCCGCCGGCCAGCTCCACTGGTCACGTCCATTGGAGGGCCACACCGAAGGCTGCGTGCCGGCGGACTGTCCGCGGCCGCTCTCAAACACTGCTCGCTCGGCCGCCAAACCTCCAGCGCCAACTGCCGCCCCTTCCGGTTGCGCTTCCGCCGCCGCCGCCTCGTTTCCTCTGGCTCGAGGCACGTGCGGCGGCAACTCTTCCACCGGCGAGGATGCAAAGCAGCTTCAGAATTTAGTTCAGTTCAGACCGCAGCTTAGGCGCAGCTCAGGCGCCCCAGTCGCTCTAAAGCAGTTGGCCAAGGCGGCGCTAATCACTGTTGGTGGGCCTTTTTTGGTCAAGTTCACGCGCGATTAACAAGTAAACAAAACCGTTCCCTTCCGTGAGTCGGGGAAAAATTGACGCCCGCACCTTGTCTGCCGCGCGCGAGAAACAAGCTCAAGCGGAAGTGGCGCCCCAACGAGATCCATCTTGTTTCCTTGTCTCTCGCCGAGCGACTGCTCGTCTCTAAGCAAGAGGCCAAAAAATGAGCTCCGAAATGGCGGCGCACCTCGTCTCGCCCGTGCCTGTCTGTCAGTCTGTCTGTCTGTTCGTCTGCCTGCGCTCGCCGGCAGACAGTCTCGGGCGGCGCCAAGCGATTGGTCTTGGCGACCTTGGGGGGCCGCACACAGTCTGCGGCCAAGCCAAAGCGGAACTGCTCGCCTCTCGTGCTCGCTCGCTCGCCTTCTCATTAGTCATGTTCGATTGGTCGCGTGAATGGGCCGTGCATTTGTCGGCCTCCAACGCTCGTCAGCGCCGCTCGAGTGTGTCCGTCTCGTCCGGCTGGCGAGCTAAGGGCGCCCCAACCAACCAACACTTCCCAACTTCTGCCTCTGCTGCCCCTCCGCCCCCGCGAGCTCGCCGCCCGGAAGGCGTGCCGGAAGCAGGCCCAAAGGTGGGCCCAGTTCGAGGCCAGTTTGCGTCCACTTCAGACTGTGTCTGGCGAGCTTCGTGGGTGGCCCAGCCTCGAGTGGTGCAACAATTATTTAACTGGCCGCGCGAGACACGCGATAAAGTGGGCCAGTCGATCTGTGGACCTTCGCGCTGCATGTGGGCGGCAACTGTCCCTCGCGCGCCTTGTGGAGTTTGCCTTGTGGAAAGCGCCAGTCCCGTGTTGTCCTCTGCTGTCCAACAGAGACTGGCTGCGGCGCGCCCATTCTTCCTTGTGCCCTCCAATTCAATTGCAGCCTCTCCTCGTCCACCACTTCCGCCCGGCCCACCACTGCCCAATGGGAACCCCAAAACACTCGACACCTGCTCCTCTCTGCTCGCTGCTGGTGGCCCGCACACAAACATGCAATTTGGCGCCCACCCCAAACCGCCTCAAGTGCTCCACTCGAGACCACTCTTCTCCCTCTGCCCGTCTGTCCATCTGTCTGTCTGTTCGTCTGTCTATTTCTCTGTCTGTCTGTCTGTCCTTCCGTCTGTCTATCCGTCCAGCCGTCTCTCAGCCAGGCCGCGACCTTCGACAAGGTGCCCATTATGCAGCCCATCGAGCCGGCCGATCGACGCCTCAAGCCACGCCCCCTCAAGCATGTTCCAGTTTGGGGCGGCCAGACTGGACCAGGAAAGAGCGCTTGAAACAGGTGTTCTCGCTTAGGGTAGTGTAGCCGGACGCCCTAAGCTGCGGTCGGGCGGCCGGAAGTGGCTCGAGGAGTCCGCAGCTGGCCAGCGAGATGAACGAGCAGCCCAGAGGCCAGCTCGCCCGCAGAGTGTCCATTCTTCATCCTTAGCTCCTTCTGGCCCTTCTTCTGCACTCTCCAATGCTCATCCTTCATTCCCAGGCGCCCATTTGGGCCTCGACCGAGAGGAGAATGAGGCCCAAGCCAAGTGATAAGATAATCACTCCATTGGCGGCCCGCGATTAGCGGCGCATTATTCTCCAAGCTCGAGCGATGGGCTCGCATCAGTCGCCCGTGCTGCCCGTCCGCGCATCTGGCCAGCTTGAGGGCCAGAAACAGGCCAGAGACGGTCCAAAGAAGGTCCAAGGAAGGCTCAAAGACCACCCGCGCCGCCTCGAACGCTCGCCAAACGGAGGCAAAAAAGCCGCACACTTATTCTCTGCAACTCTTGCCAGAGAATAGGGCCGCCGGAAGTCGCTCAATCTTGAGAAAATGCACTCACAATGGAGCCTGCTTTGGGTTGCTTGGGGTTGCTTTGGGTTGGTTTTTCGGGGGGATTGTGGGCCGCCGTTTGAGGGGGCGCCGTTGGGGCAAATCTGCACATTGTGCTCTCTGTGTGCGAGCCTGATGGGCGACCCTTAGGACTGGCGAGCTTCTACTTGGCGAGCTTCTACTTGGCAAGCTTCTGCTTGGCGAGCTTCTGCTCGCCGATAGGCCAAACAGCTGCCCCGTCGCGGCCCAACAGTTGCCGGCGCGCCAATGATGATGATGGATGGAAAATGATGAATGGAACTGGCCCGCAGGCTCCTAATAGGCGTTGGACTTGGTTGCGCTAGTCTTGCTGGCACTCTCTTGCACTTGCTCATTGTGCTCTCGTGTGCGCCCGTGCAGCCCACTTGGTCTAGACTCTAGAGTCTAGAGACTAGAGCCCAGAGTCTAGACACACACGCGCAACTGTTCTCCAAGTGAGGCCGAATTCTTGGCCCGCATGGTCCGCGAACTAGCCTGGCCCGCTCGGCCGCCCAGAAGATGCCCAACAGGAGACTGTGTGCGCCGCCAAGCTCCAAGCACCAAGCTCCAAAGGCAAAGCACCGAGCTCCAAGCGCGCCGGAAGTGGAGGTGCGCGGGCCAGTCGCGCGCCGCCCAGTTTGACTTTTCTCTCAACGCCATTATGCAATCGATCATCGCGTGGCCGCCGCCCGGCCGCTAAATGGCCCGCCGACGCGCCAAGTTGGTTGCGCCGGAAGCTCCGGGGGCGCCCTCGTCTGGCGGCCGGCCCGCAGACAAGGTTCCGCAGAAAAGGGCCACAGACGAGAGCTCGCAGAGGAGGGCCCGCTCGGAAGTGGAGCCGCCAACGAGCGTCAAGTGGGGCGCCCAGTTTCGCTCTGACGCTTCCCAAGTGCGCGTCTGTCCGCCTGGACGAGAACTGGCGCTCGTCTTGGGCCGCCCGTCTGGCTGGCCGGCGCGCGTCTGCCGCCACAATGGCGCCCCCAAGGCTGTCTGGCCGGCCTGCTGGCGAGCCGAACGACCACAGTTGTTGGGGCTTTGGACTGGGGTCTAGCCAAAGGCGAAAGGTTGCTCTAAAGCGGGCGGACACTGAGCTGAAAGGGAGCCTCCTTTGTGGGCCCACTTCCACTTAGCCCACTTTTTCCCCCTAATTCAATTATCTCTCTTTGGCTTCTTCCAAGTTTGGCCAAGCCAAACTCTGCCCCAAGTCCACCACTGCTCAATTGTGGCACTGGCCGCCCAATTGTCTGCCTTTTGGTGCCCACTCTTCACCGCACAGAGCAAACTGTTTGCTCAGCTCCAAGCTCCAAGCACGCCGAGCTTGGCGAGCCATTCGGCATCCCATTTGGCGCCTCTTCAGCCGGCCAGACTTCTTCTCTAGACACTGCCAGCCGGACCTAAGGGCGAATGGGAGCTCGCTCAGCTCGTCTTGGCCGGTCTTGCCAACTTTGAGCGCGGCCACACTTTCGGGCGTGCACGAATCAATCGGTTAAAAAGCCTGCCAAGAGCTTGCCGAGGGCTCGCCAAGAGCTCGCCGAGTCACATGGGCCACGCACTGGCGCCCAATCCTTAGGTCTGGCGGCTCCTTGGGTTTGGGCTGAGACCGGCGGGGGCGTGCCGGAGACTAGGTTGGATGAGTGTTTGGATTCCGATTGGTTTTGCACGCCTTTGGGGGGCGCATTTGGGCGGATTTTGCACACATGGAGGTGATTTTCGACGCTTCCATGCAGCCCAGCGGCCGAGCAGCTGACTGGGTGCGGTTTTGGTGACGCCGATTTGCAGATTTTCGTCCGTTTGTTTAGGCGAAAATTGGCGAAAATGGAGCCGCTCGAGAGGGCGAGTTTGGGGCGGAAAAGCGGGAGCGATGCAGACGAGTGATGCATTGTGCAAGTTGGGCCTTGTTTTCAACACTTTTCGAGCGCAGAAAAGTGCTGAAACGGAGCAGAGAAGTGTGCTTGTTGTTGTTGTTGTGAAAGAAGAAAAGTGGGAGAGAGATTGAAAAAACTGACTGATGCGCGGCGACCAAATTGAACTTGAAGGCACAGATTACAGGCTGATTAGGAGGCAGAGTTGTGGGAGTGAAGTTGGATGCTGGCGAGCACTCAGCTTGGCTTGTTTGGCGCTTCTTTTGCGCTTCTTTTGCGTTTCTCTGGCGCTTGTTTGGCGCCCGTTTGGCACGCGAATGGCAAGCGGCGAGTTGGAATTGGAACTGGAACTGGAATCGAGACGGAGAATTGAGAGAATGGAGGAGGAAAAGTGGAAAAGGGAATTGCACTTGCGCTTTCCTTTCCATTTTTAGGCCACTCCCACTGGCTGGCAGCAAAGCAAAGGGAAAAGCAAAGGGAAGCCAAGCAGAGCAGAGCAGTGTAAAGCTAAGCTAAGCTGAGCTGGCCCCAGTTGGGCCCGCACTCAGTCCGCGCTCAGTCCAATTGGCTGACAAGCGTTGGTTGGCTTTGAATGAATATGTGGCCGCCCAATGTTGTCTTACTAAATGGTGCACGTCAGTCGCGCCAACAGCCAACTCGCGAGCTCCATTTCAAGGCAAACTCAAACAGACACTCTCGGGGGGCCCCCAGCTTCTCCTTCCTCCTCTCTCGTGCCTCCTCCTCCTCCTCCTCCTCGTTGTCGCCCAATTCACAGGAGCCCCTCCGAGCTTGTAAATTGAGCTGCTCGAGAGAAGCAGCTGGAAGGGGCCCCTCAAGTCTCAAGCTGCACTTCCAGCTGCACTCCTAAGCGCAGGACTGGCAGGCAGAGGCAGTTTGGCGCTTCCTGCAGGAACGAGCGCGTGCCACTCCCGCACTCTGCCGCTAATGATCGTCACAGCGCCACACACTGACGTCGACCATGCCCACTCGCGTCTTGGCCTCTGGCTCGCCTTTCTGCCTTTTTTCCACCTCCTTCTCCTCCTCGCCACTCGGTCGCCGTCCTAGAAACGAGCTATCGCAGGACCCACTCAGTGGCGAGCTTTTTTCCCCAAAATTGTTGCAAATTCTGCTCCAATTTGCCAGAATTTGCGGGCCAGAATTCGCCCAAATCAACAGGTGGGCCTTTTGGGCAGCACCACAATAGCACACCTTAATACTGCTCACTTGGCCATCGGCGAGCTGCGAGCCGGCCGGCGTTTGCATCTCGAAGCCAGTCCTAAGGGCTTGTGCGTGAGAGGGCGCAGCTCGCAAAGCAGAGCTCGAGCACGCCTTCTAAATGCTGGCAAGCTAGCGACGAGAAGGCGATGAGATTTTTCCAGCTCCTTGTGGAACGAGCTCTCTCTCAAATGAGCTCGAAAGCAGCACCTGAAGGCTAGTCACAGAAGCTGGTGGTGAGTTGCCGGGCGGCTGAGGGGCGGGCCCCAAGCGGCGGCGAGGTGAGCGCGTCGCGAGCACTGAGCCGCGCAAGTTTGGGGCACCTAGCGACTTGGGGCTCCATTTTGACGCAAGCGCAAGTGTGTTGTGCGCGCCGCTCGAGCGAACTGTGAGCACAGAATTAACGCACGCCACTTGGAAGGAGGCCGAGCTTGTGAGCCACACAACACAAGCTCAGCTGGGCCGGCTCATTGGAGCTTGGGAGCTTGGGAGCTTGGGAGCTCGGGAGCTTTTGGGAGCATTGGGCGGCACGCATGCGTGTTTTGCGGCCTCCTGTTTGCGGTTTAAAGCACTGCAATGGCCCCCAAGCGCCCATTGAGCATCATGGAGGCGCCCCGGCCGAGCCTTAGGGCCGGCCCATGTGCGTCCCTTTGTTCTTTGTTGCAAGCGGCGAGCGGGCCAGTTGTTGTTGGCTGCCATTGGGCGCCCCAAACACTGAGCAACGGGCACTAAGCACTGGCCAGAGGGGCAATGTTTGCATCACGAAATCGAGCTCGGGCCACACACGAGGAGGCGCATTTTCCATTGTTGTCATTGCCCTAATGAGCGGCAGGCAAACTTCCTTCGCCTGTCAATCTCCGTTCGAAATTGGAAAGAGCCTAAGCTGAAGAAGTGAGTAGGCAGAGCTCGCCAAACGAGACAGCTGACAGGCGCCAAGTAGCACGAGAAACGCACAACAATCAGTTCAAATTCGAGTTGAAACATCTAACATATGCAAAACAATCTGAACAAACTCTTTCCTCTCAATTGCAAAACAGGTCGCAGGCAAGAAGAAGAAGTTGGAGGAGATAGAAAGCCAAAGGGGAAACGAACTAGAAGAGAGAAACAAAACAAGCCTTGAGAAAACTGCACAGCTAAGAGCAAGTAGCCAAGTGGCCAAGTGAAGACAAGCAGTAAAGGAGAGGCAAAGAAGAGTCTATGCAATACAGAGATAGAGAAACACACTTCAGGAGAGTGCAGCCATAGCACAAAGACGAGGGACACTCTCTGGAAGAAACTCTGAAACGAAACGTCATTTGAAAAGAACGAATTCATTGAGCAATTCGGCTACTTTGCAACTTTTCCAACACTGACACGAAGCCAACGCTTGAATGTTGCCGCTCAAGTCGGTGTTGCAATGCACCAGAGACAAGCCAGACAGCCAACTCCAGAGGGGCCCCATCGGCGAAGCAGAGGCGAAGCAGCGAGCGAGCAGGGCGCCAAATTGCACCCGCACGAGCAACAGACAACAAACAAGCCACTCCTCCATAGGCTATCCATTCAGATTTATATCCATTCAGATTTGTATCCATTCATTCGAGAGGCACACGACAGACTAGCGCTAACTTGGCGCGCCCCCATTCCAGCCGGTGGTGGGCCGCCCAGCTGAGAGTGTTGGCACTTTTAGCTCGATCTTAGCTCTCCGTCTTGTGAGCTTGCTGGCTGCTTCCTGTGTGTGAATTATCACAGAATTATCACTGGATTATCACTGGATTATTATTGATAGAGAATAGAGACAAAGATTGACCCTAAGCTCTGGGCGAGCGAGCTACCAAGAGGCCCACCTGTTAGCATGCTACAAGTTGTGGGCGCGTCGGTGTTTGTGCTGGCGGCACTGACACGCCTACTCGACCAACCGGTGGGCGTGGCCTTCGGCGCGGCCCAAGCGCAGGCAGATGTCAGCGTTGCCCGAAGTGGGCGCGCGGCGCACGCCCACGCGCTGCATGCGGGACCAGTGCGGGCCCTCCACTCCGAGGCCAACCGAAGCCGCTTGGGGCCGTCCAGCAGCACGGTTTTCCCGCAGCAAAGGGGCGGCGATGGGGGAACAGTTCCGAGCACGACAACCACGAGCCTTAGCACAGCCACACCTTACGGCCCAACAGAGGGCCCACTGCCCACAGCCGAGGCCATGGCGCTTGCGGCGGCGGCGGCGGCGACGGCGGCGGAAGTAGAAGCAGAGGCGCCAAGCTCAGCGCCAGACACAAGCAACGACGAGCTAGACTCTTGGTCAGACTTTTGGTCGCGGCAACCATTTCCGTCCGGTTATACACAATCATCTATAACACTGTTAGCCTGTTTAATAGCCACAATTATTTTTCTAATTGTTGTAGGAAATCTATTAGTTTGCATAGCAATATTTACAGAAAAATCTTTAAAACCAACCCAGAATTGGTTCATAGCCTCATTAGCGCTTAGTGATATGCTACTAGGTCTTCTGGTGATGCCATTCTCATTGGCTCGCGAATTAATGGGCTTCTGGGTGTTTGGTTCATTGTGGTGCGACATCCATGAAGCTGTTGATGTCCTATTAACAACCGCAAGTATAAACACACTGTGTCTGATCAGCCTAGATAGGTATTGGTCCATAACGCAGGCGGTGAGCTACCTGAAAAAGCGTACGCCACGCCGGTGCGCCTTCATGATTGCCTTTGTGTGGATATTTTCGGCTGCCGTTTCCCTGCCGCCTCTGGTTGGCTGGAAGAAGCAGTCGCCCAATGTGTCGGGCCCAATCGGGAGCGCGGGCCCGCCGGCGAACAGCTCGCAGGTCGGACGCGCGCGCGCTCCAACGCAGCAGCCGCCGCACACAGACGGCCCGCAGTTCGACGCGGGGCCACGCCCACTCGACTCAACCCGCACACAGGCGGGGGGCAGTGTGGACGAGGAGCAGCCGGAGGAATTGGGAGGAGGCTTGTCCTCGGGCTCTGGGGGCGAGATGCGGCGCCGCCAGCTGAGACACTACGCGCACCTGATACAAGAGCGGCCGGCACTTGTTGCCGAGCCGCAAATCTCACTTCCAAGCCAAGCCGCCCAACTGCAACTGCAACTCCAAATCCAGCAACAACAACAGCAGATACAATTTCAACAACAACAAATGCAACTTCAACAACAACAACAAATGCAACTTCAGCAACAGCAGCAGGCCATGCAAGAGTACCCCACCTGCCAGCTGAGCGACGACGTGGGCTACGTGCTCTACTCTGCGCTGGGCTCCTTCTACATTCCCTGCGCCGTCATGGTGTTCACCTACATCAAGATATTCCTGGCGGCGAGATCGCGCGCCCGCCGGGCCATCAACAAGCAGCTGGCGCGCAGCCAGACGCCCAACGCCAAGCGAGCCGCTCCAAACGCCAGCTCGGCCGCCCAGCAGTGCGTTGGCCAACAGGCGGGCGGCCTGCGAGGTCCGGCGGGCCCCAAGCTGGCCGGCGAGCCACACGCGGCCAGACAGCGGGCGCGGCGCGAGAGTCAGCTGGCGGCCGGCAAGTGCAGGCAGCACGCAGAGCAGCGGGGCATTAATAATAACAATCTAACCAATGATGATAACAATGATAAAAACATGCAAGCCAATGAGCCGCCTCAAGCAGTGAAGGCGGGCAAACTGGTGCTCGTGGAGAGCAGACGCCGCTCCACTGCCTGCATGACGCTGGCCGCCACAACAGACAGTGAGCGCCCGCATCTACAGCAACAGCAACAGGCGCCCCACTGCACGCTGGTCACCTCGGAGGCCAAACACGCCTCGCCCAACGCCCTCAGCGACTCGCCGGGGCCACTTCCGGCCGGCCTGGAGCGGCCCCCAAGGCGCGGCCGAAGTGGCTCGGCCACGCCGCCGGAAGTGGCGGGGGGCGAGCGCGGCCAGTCGGCGCTCATCACAGTGATGAGCGCCTCCATGGCCGAGCTGCCGGTGACCAGGTTCCAGTTCAAGCCCGCGGCCACGCCCAGACCTTCTGGTGATGGACCTGAGCCCGAGCAACAGGCTAGAGAGCAGGTGAAAACGCCCAAAGAGCCCCCAGCCGAAGCGGAAGCGGAAGTGGCGCACAACGTCGAGCTGCCCGATGGACAGTCGGCGGCGCCCAGTGTGCAGCTGGAGGGCCAGCTTCCGCAGCAGCGGCAGCAGAAGGTGGCCGCGCTGCTCAGGGCCATCAGCCAGGCGAGCAGCATCGGAGTGGCCGAGGAGGCGAGCCAGCTGCTCAACTCGCCCGACCAGCAGGCTGCCCGCTCGAAAACAGCTCTTGCCAGTTCGGCGCCCCAACAAGCCGCCCAAGAGCCACCACTTCCGGTTGCTCAGGAGCCACTTCCGGTTGGCCAGGAGGAGAAACAGGAAGTGGCCAGCCAGTCGACGAACGAGACCTGCTTCATGACCATTGAGGAGGACTCGGAGCACCAGGAGGCGCAGACGGGCCGCACGATTGTGATCATCGCCGGAAACGCCAAGCAGGCGGCGAGTGTGGGCGCCTCGGCCAAGAGCCAGGCCATCGTGATGACCATGATGCCAGGCGGGCAGCAGCAGAGCATCTCGTGCGGCTCGGTGAGCGGGCCGAGCTCGCCGCTGGCCTGCAACAACGTGGCCTGCACGTTGAGGCGCGTGCGAGGGGGTGCCGCGCCCGCCAAGACGCGCCGGCCGGGCCAGCAGCGGCGGGCGGGCGCGCGCGACGGGCCCGCCTTCTGCGGCTCCAGCATGACCATCGACCACGAGGACGACGACGACGAGGAGGACGAGGATGAGGAGGAAGAGGGGGAGGAGGAGGAAGAGGAGGAGGAAGAGGACGACTACGACGCCCAAGAGGAAGTGGACGAGGAGGAGGAGGAGGAGGAGGAGGAGGGGCCGAGTGGGCACGAGTTTGGGCCGGCCCACTGCCACGAGCACCAGGAGGGCGAGCTGGAGGACGAGCTGTCCATGTGCAATGGATACAGTGCAAACTCGTGCACTTTGGACCAGTACGACGAGTGTCCAAACGGCGGCAACTGCCACCTGCACTGCCACGAGTGCGCCGCCCTCGAGGACGAGGAGGCGGAGCTCGAGTCCGAGCCCGAACACGAACACTTCTCGCACAGGTCGGGCTCGCGCGCAGTCACGCCCGTTCGACATCAGGGGGGCGTGGCCAGGCCCGACGCCTTCCACACATCGACTGTGCACAGGCCCGCCGAAGACCAGTGCAACTCGGCCCACCACAAGCCCAACTCGAACTCGAACCCGACGCCCTCCACTTGCCAGCGAGCCCACTGCTCCGGCCAGGCCAACGGCACCGCCGCCAGAGGCCCCCACTGGGAGCAGCGGGCGTCCACCGCCCCCCCAGGCCCCGCCGGATGTGCCGCCTCGCCGAGCCAGCACGGCCACAGAGACAGGGACAGCCGGCTGGAGTTGGGCGAGCCGCAGCCACCGCCAAGTGTCCAGCCGAGAAAGAAGAGCTCCATCGGCTTCAGGCTCGCTCGCCTCGGCGGCAGTGTGCCTCCCGCGCTCTCAGCCCAGAGCGGCGGTCTGCTTGCGCTGGCCGCCAACCAACACCAGCAGCAGGTGGCCAGCTTGGCCAACGGTACTTCCGGTGGAACGGCCAGCCGCAATCTGAAGGCCCTGAGGCAAAACTTCTTCCACAAGCTTAACCAGTTGACGGCGAAAACGGCGGCCAAACAGGGCGAGAAAAAGAAACGGTCCAAAGCAGGCAAAACGAGTGAGTACAGTTGATTATGGAGGAGAGATTTTCTCTTTCTCTTTCAATTTCGATCATTGGGCGTCCAATTATTGTGAATTATGCCTCATAATTAAGCCTCAAAAGAAAATTCCAACACAGGACGACTAACCGAAAGTTGACCCGCCCAATTTCTGGTGCAAATATCGTGTGGATTTTGCAATAATTGCCGATTCTTTGCGATGAATGACGCTCGATTATAATCAACTAAAAATCGCCCACAATGCAGGCGCTCCAAGCAGCTATGGAAGCAGCTACGAGCCGAGCGTGGACTACGCCACCACGAGCAACGTGCACTCAGCCAACGACCACTATCACCAGGAGACCACAGTGGGTAAGTGCTCGAGCTTAGGTTTGAGCTTTCAACAAGCTCGACAAAGCACGACTGGCGAGCTTCTTCCTCAGCAAAAATCAGCCTAAAAATTCAATCGAATTTTGGGAAAACTTTCCAAAATTCAAATATTTCAATCTTCAAATGACCAATACAAACGACTAATCCAAATGATCTATGCAAATTACAAATCCAAACTCGGCCCCAGACGAATACGAGCCCCAAACTTCGGGCGACACCACCACCAAGGAGCACACCACGACCAATTCCACGGCCACCAACTCGGACGACAGACCCAAGGAGCAGCCGCACCAGCAGACAGATGGCCACTTCCGCAACCAGGCCAACAGGAGCCCAGCCAGCGCAGCCTCAACTGGCAGAGACCGTCAGCAAAAGCTTGAGCCGGAAGCCAAGCGAGTGTCCATAAACTCGAGCTCCAAGACGCCAGACGGAAGTGTTGCCCGGAAGGTGGGTGGAAATATGTCGCCGGAAGTGGAGAGCAGAGCCGACGAAACATCGGAGCGCTCGGACAAGAACGAGCGAGGTCGCCTTAACCACCGGGAGAGCAACCAGCACCAGTTGAATGCGAGCCAGAAGCAGCAGTTGCAGCACCACTCGAAGCAGCGCAACGAGGACATGCTGACCTCCCACAAGGCGCACGGCTCGCCCCAAAGTCCCGCCAGCAGACGAACAGGCTCGGCGGCTGGCAAGGCGCTGGTGGCCTCCAGCGTGGGCAACACGGCAGCCTCCGGAACTGGCCGCCAGCTGGGCAGCTCGGCGGGCGCTGGGGGCGCCGGAAGTGACCGTTTGGGCGCCCCGACGAGCCAGCAGACGGGCGGCCATCGGGCCTACTTGGCCTCGGACAACGAGCGCCACAAGCGCAAACTGGCCAAGGCTCGCGAGAGACGAGCAACCCTCATTTTGGGACTCATCATGGCGGCCTTCATCTGTTCCTGGTTGCCCTTTTTCACCTTTTACGTCCTGCGCGCCGTCTGCCACGTTTGTCGCGATTACATTTCCCAAGGATTCGAGGCCTTCATCTTCTGGATGGGCTACTGCAACTCGGCCATCAATCCAATCATCTACACAATCTTCAACAGAGACTTCAGACGGGCCTTCAGGAAGATACTCTTCAAATGTCTAGTCAAATGACTGTCTGAACTGAAGGCCAATTTGAGACATTCATTGAAGGCCTACCACAATCGATTCGAAACTGTTGAATGAGAAGAATTTCGTCAGCAGGAGAGATTCATCATTTTTCATCGAGGGGATGGAGAAAAAAGTGCTTAAAAAAGTGTTACTTACACTAAATCATGCTTCATCTATCATCTGGTTGCATGATCGTGCCCTTCGACTACAAAAGCAGCGTGTCAAAAGGATTGATATAATAGATTATGGAGAGCTATAACACTCGCTAATGCAATTATATGCTTCCTCAATCAACTGAACAAAAGCAATAACAAAACATAAGGAGCCAAAGAAATGTTAAAACCCAATAAAAAGACCACAATTTCCATTCTAAGCACTCGCTGCCCCGCTCGATCATTGAGAAATCATTCCTGCTCCGTTGAAATTCCTCTATTTGTTTCACCCACAGTTAAATTGGCCTCTCGAATGATCAACTCGGCTTCGTTGATTGTCAGTCCACTTAAAATATAAACCAGAATCAGACAGTGCGAAGATGTTCAAGCACCTGTTGCACGAGTCGTTGAATGTGCCTAAAATTTCCCCCTCGGAATTCTATCCTTGAGACCTTATGAAGTGCCCTCAAGGAGAGATTTGACCAGATATGTCTCCGAATGATAACATCTCGAGCGTTGGGGAATAGTTCCCGTCCTAGTCTTTTGACACCTTTGGATAGCCTTCCCGCTTAGCCCTTGGAAGGTCGAAACAATCCGGTAAATCGAAAGCGAGAGGAGCTTCGAAAGAAGTGCAAGCTGTGATTTGTTTTGGTGACCGTGTGATGTCCGCACGTGCATACAGCTGATTGAGAAAATCTCCAGCCCATTGGGAGGCTCAAACAAACTTCAAGGCCGGTTATCGATGGTAAATGGCAGCCCCCTACTCAATAAACTATGACAACCCATCGAAGAACTCAATAGCTTCCCTCTGCACATGCTCGTCAAACATCTGGTTCAGGATCCGACTGTCAAGATGTCCCATTGAACCTCAGTGTTAGCATGGACTCGTCAGAAAGCCAAACCATAGTTGTGACCGGATTCGGTCTATTTCGCGACCACAAGTCGAATCCCTCGTGGGAGGCCATCCGGGATGGAAGACTGATTATTGATAGACCAAATGTGAAGATTGTCACCAAACAGATTGACGTTATTTATGATGAGGTCGACAAAAGTGTCCAGGATCTCTGGAATGAGCACAGGCCCATGTTGATGGTGCATCTTGGTTTGGCGGCCTTCGAAAAGAGCATCAGATTGGAAAGACTTGCCAGACACGGTCCATACATTCATGACGATATCACTCAACAGGCTCCACATAAAGAACTGAGATTATACCCAACAGATGGGGACAACAAACAAGCAGCTGGCTCTTTGGAAGAGAACGTTAGGCCGCACCCGTACTCTTGTAAACCGTGCAGCTTTAAATCAACTGAAACCCGTATCAATATTGAGAGGGTCTGTTCCTCATTGAACCGACTGCATGCCGATGGTAAGGTGAAAATTCCATTCAAATGCAGCGATGATGCTGGCCTCTATTTGTGTGAATACATCTACCAGAAATCACTGAGAATCAACAACAGGGCCATATTTATCCATGTGCCAAATACTGGAGATGTTTATACTCTTGATGACATAACGGTTTGCATCAAACACGCCATAGAGTTTATATTAGACGAACTAAACGAGATTTAACTCCGTCCATCCAACACACAAGCACAACTACCTCAAACGCAGTCAATCCTTGAGCTAGTTCAACAGATTGGACCTAAGGTTCAACTCCAAGTGAAAGCATCGGCTAAAACGGGTCTTTGATTTGAGATACACTCTTCTTCGACAGAGCTTCGATTATAGCCCGCTGCTTCCTGATGATCTCATCCTTTTTCGCTAATTCCCTATCGTAGTATTCGAGAACCCTGTCCGATTCACTAGCGCCTATATGGGGCAGAGTTGCGGATTTCTGCTTGCTCTTTTCATGGAATTGCCACATTCTAGGTTCAATTGGATTGCCATTCCTCAGTTCATCTACTTGACTCTGAAGCTCTTCAATGAGCTGTCGACTGTGGTCTAACTCCAGTTTGTTGTCGAGACTCTTGGAGGCGCCGAAGGCTACGGCCGACTCGTAGACCCGCCGATAATAGTCCATGGTTAGCAATAGTTCGCTCCTGATCCTGAACAAAATTAAACCTTGCTCCACGCAACTCACGGTCACCTGTCGTATGAGCTCGTCTTTGTATTTCGTCCGAGGCGATAGATTTGATTCGAACCGTCACTGGTTAGAGAGTAGGAGTCATGAGGAGTTTGTGGAGAGAAATTTCCGTGGCAAAGATCTGTGACGCTGTTTGTCGAAACTCACCGAAACATTGGTCGTGAATGGCTCTTCTGATTGGACACAAACCGAAGGGCTTAGCTCTGTGCTCGTCCAGACTGTTTTCGAAGGCTTTGGTTAGGTTGATCACGTGGGTTCGAGTGGCCGGCTCGCTGGACGCCTCCCAGACAGTAGTTGTCCCGCTGGAGTCAAGGTCGCCCCTGTCCTTCTCGAGCTGGCCACTTTGACCACCCACAACTCTGGCATTGAATATTCCAGACTCATAGGATCCCGCTTTGTGGTTGGTTTCAATGTAGTTGGCCGGAAACAAAGAGTTGAGAGCCCGTCTCAGCTGGGCCGACTCCTCGAGGGGGGCCACGATTTGCAGGAGTTCGTGTTGGCCTGAAGTGTGGAATTGTCTTTCCATTGTTTTCCTCGCTAAGATCTCGGCTGACAAGAGTGAATAAAACGTGGACGAGAATTCTATTCCATAAGAAACAATCTTTTGCGCTAATTATTCCAATTCTTCTCGAAAAGCACACACTAAGCTGTCGAAAGAAAAATCCAGATTGGCAATTAGCTGCTTGCTCATTGCTTGCCAATTTCCCCCAAATCGGTCGTCTTGGCAACCGAGCATTCTCGAATGGGCCGGAAGTTGGAGGGCGGAAGTTGGAAAGACTGTGCGGAAGGAAAAGAGGCTGCTCGTTCGGCTCGCCTCTTGGGCTTCCCTACAGACTGTTGTAAGCCACTCGGGGGTGCCAATTAGCGAAAATGCGGGCCTTTCAATGGGGCGACACTTGCACCCCATTTCAATCAGAGCAATCTTGCGTGGCGCGATCCACGTGGAAGTTACCGCAATAGACTTTATGCAATTGGTCGAAATGAAATCGCGAGAAAGATGGAATGATGGGCGAGCAAAACTTGGACAGCGGACTCAGATCATCGGTCACAATGGAAGTTGCGGATGGTTGCAATAGATAAGGATAGATAAAGAAACGTCTAATTTTTTTCTGACATCCTGTTCAAGTCTGTGACGATTGTCTTTGTTGACAAGCTTGTGTTCGTGCCAAAATTGTGGCCAAAATTATTATCGTCGATCTGAATCTCTGTTGCTCCTTTGGAGCTTTTTCAATGCTCTCCCTTTGGCGCTCATCATTCTTTATATGTCTTTTGTTTGTGTGTGTCTGACAACAAAGTGAGCTAGATTGATTATTGGCGAGAGATTTCCTCCAAGTGAACGCATTGAGCTTGAAGTGGGCCCATTATTGTTGAGTGATATTTGTCACTTTCGTCACCGTCTTATGTGAGTGCTGGCGAGCCAGAGTCTACCATGGGCGCAAGATGTTGGCACCGTGGCCAACGATAGCCTGTCCAAATGCAGACCACATGAAACTAAGGGAAACAGACCGCAGCTAGATCGTGCTATCGATTTCTGTTGATTTGTGCTGATCTTTGTTGATCTCCATCGACAGTGCAATTTTGTCGCCCGTTTCCACAAGAGACACTCTCTGGCGGGTTGAGTTGATCTTGTTTGGAGATCCGAATGCGATTGTTCCAATTGGCCAAATCGCACGTTTGGCCAATTGGAACGAAAGCCTATTGGTGTTAGTGTGGATGTGATAATGGAAACAGAAGTAGACTGAGTGTTGTGGATGTTCGGCCATCCTTTTGTGGTGCATATTGTTGTGCCAATAGGAACGCCTGATTGGCTGGCGATTCAATGGGATTGGACGCTCATTTTTAATCTAGATTCCGCGAGATAGTTTTGCAAGATCGCTGGGCAAAGATCGAGATAACTGGCTGGTGGAGGAAAAATTGGAATCAGAAGCAGAAGTGGAAGTATAAGCGAGAGTAGAAGTATAAGTAGTAAAAGTAGAGGTGCAGGCACGAGCTGGCTGTCAGTCGTCAGTTGACAGCATTGACGCTATTGACAGTATTAACAGTATTGACAGCCTACAGTGGTGCTTGTAGATTAGGGTGGCCACAATTGGAGGTTATTGTTTGCTGTAAACACTTAAGGTTGGTGGTGGTGGTCGTGTGATACAGAAGATGAGAAGATGAGAAGTGCTCATACAGAGGAGCCTGTTTGGCGACAATGGTTCCAACAGTGACAAGAGAGCACCGCATTGTCTGTTCAATGTCTCGTTGCTCACGTAAGCTCGATTGCGGCATGCCAGTGCAGTAATAGTGATAATGATAATAATAATAATACTAGACTGATAATAACGAAAAATTGATTATTGCAAGAACATACAATAATCAATTGTAGAGAGAGAGACAAGCGAAGAAATTTCCTCCTTGCACATTGCTGCATTGGCATCCCAATTGGACCCAATGGATTGCGTTCGATATGCACGAACGCAACAGGAGCGCGTGCGAGCAAGTGTCTTCGAGCAGAGAGTGTTGTGGGCAAAAATAGAAGAAGAATGTAAACAAAGAGTATAAATATTGCGCGTCTAAATGGTAGTTCCAATGGAGTTAGATTGGCGTCTAGCTGAGCAGTGGAGTTTTGGCTGACCAGTGGGGATTAATTTGGCAAACTGTTTGCGAGAGTGTCTCGAGAGAAGCGCCCCCGCATTCTAAATATATCACCGGCGAGGTGTTGGCGCTTATTGTTGGCAAGAGAAAGGGTTTTTGAAGGCGTTTTTTGGCCCTCCAATTGGACGCCTTTT
>Ga0058701_10000759_pt1 | contig 21672 bp, 16 predicted proteins | sample AgamicOrMae_FD_97039 | JGI IMG/M metagenome (GOLD analysis project Ga0058701, IMG submission 97039) | Agave microbial communities from Guanajuato, Mexico - Or.Ma.e | ecosystem: Host-associated > Plants > Phyllosphere > Phylloplane/Leaf | place: Guanajuato, Mexico | collected 2012-06-04 | reverse complement strand
TTCGTACTCCCGCCCGTAGTCATAGGGCGGCGGTAAGAACGGCGCCGCGTCTTTTTTAATCTTTTTTCAGGTTTTTCAATTCCTTCTCTTTTATTCTTTTATATAATTTCCCCGATCTAATCAAATACGTCATAAGTGCAAGTAAGGGATCGCTCAACTACATAATTTCCTAAGTTTTGGTCGAATACTTTATTTTTTATCCGATCGTTTCCATTTTTGAACTCAATCGTCAGTCCGGTCTACAACTCAGACAGGTCATGCCTCTTACAGTTTTCCTTTTCCGGTTTTCATCTTGATATGTTAAAATACCTTGCAGTAGCCTAATTGAAATGAAACCCGGTGCACCTGCACTGGCGGCGGCGGCGCCGGTCGCTCGCTCGCGCGCGGACGCAACAATCACAACCCCAGCAACAGACGATTTTCCCTCGATACGTATATTTCTTATAGGGTTATCGCTATTCCGTCACCACGATGCACACCCTGGTAATACCTGCTTTCCATTGATATTATCAAAATCAAAAAAATACCATTTTTAAGGGTACTTTAACGTCCGACAAAGATCGGCTTCTGCCTTTTATATATATAGATTACAAAGTTCATGCTAGTCGACGAAATTTCAAGTGTTTATAGTAAACTGTAAATTCTTTCGATTTCTGAAGCCTTACACAATTACAGAAATGCACTCGGGCTAAAGTATACGATCGTGTACGCAGCAAGCGACCATCTCACACAAAATATACGCAAAATCAACCGAATATGCTCAGGACGCGGTGCGTCTAGACCCGATCATTCTCGAGCGCAGAACCAGCATTTTCTCTTCTCAGGAATGTTTGTTAGGGTGTCCTCAGATTCGCTGGGCCCAGAGACGGCCGGGCCCAGAGATGGCCTGGCCCGTATGAGTCGCTTTGCTCGTCGCAGCGAAAGAGAATAACAAAAGACGCTAGACGGTTCGCAAGCTCTCTTTGAGGAGGTTCGAACAAGTTCAACCTCGGGGGATTTGGGTTGGACACAGGCGCAGGGAGGGGGAGGAGTTAAAAATGGATGAAGTGGGTTTAACAAATGGATCGCTCTAGCAAGCACCACAAAGACGAGGCGATTACCAAACCTTCACCCACTCTCATTGTCAGAGGCACTCTTACGATAACCGCTGGTGGGTTTGCATGGAAGATTCCGCTAGAGATTACGGCACGGCATGTGATGCGCTACTTTGCGTTGTGTTTTAAGGGTAGCTGTTATAAGCGCCAAAAACCACAAGCGCCAACGCCGCAAGCGCCAATCCGTAACCGCCAAACGAGAAACGTCGCAAACGCCAAAGGTCTTAACCGCAATACTAATCTTACCTAACCTAACTCAACCTAACTTAGCCTACCTAACTTAACCTAACCTAATTTAACCTAACCTAATCTATACGAACTTTGGCGTTTGCGACTTTTCTCGTTTGGCGGTTACGGACTGGCGCTTGCGGCTTTGGCGCTTATGGTTTTTGGCGCTATCGAATGCCCCCCTTTTAATAGGCTCTAACTATTGAATAGACACAGGTTACGTTACATTGCTAAGTTTCGTTACCTCATCCGCTTTTAACAGAATATGTTTTTGAATTCACTTTGTCGTATTTTGTATTTGCAGAATGCTCCAACGGGCACAGAAAACCGGTCATATCAACGTAAATTGTGTGGATCCGTTAGGAAGATCTGCGCTGCTGATGGCGATAGACAACGAGAATCTAGAAATGGTTGAGCTTTTGTTGGAATATCGAGTGGAAACCAAAGATGCACTGCTGCACGCCATCTCGGAGCAGTTCGTCGAGGCAGTTGAGGTTCTCTTGGACCAAGAAGAGACCGTCCACAGACAGGGGGAACTGCATGTAAGACTTTACGATCTATGTCCAACATAAGGTTAACTTTTTCTAACCTTTCCAAACCGGGCTTTTGCGAATTTTCGTTCAATCTTTCTCTTCCTAAACTGCGTAATTCAACTTTTTTTCTAAACAATTTTTTCCTAATCTGACGTAACTTACCGAACCGTTTCTTTGATCTGAGGAGTAAGAAACATTCCATAAGAGTGATTTAACTCTCTTAATATTGTAAAAATCGCTTTTGAGAATGACGATTTAGTAATGTTTTCAAGGAGCGGTTTCCTGCAAAGGATATTTTATACTATGTTCAATTTTAATTGAACCCATTAAACACAGCCCGGCAGGGTAAGTTTTGATTAATTAGGCCTATAATTTGGCCATGGAAGTTTTTACTAAATTATAAAATATTCCGAAACTTTTTGTTCAAAATAATTTTATTAAATACGTAACGTTGCTAAATTTTATTATTTTTAGGCTATTTTTGTGTTACAATGCCTACAGGTAGGCCTAACAAAAGAAAAATTTAACTATTGCAATATTTCGTCTAAAAATGTTATGAAACTTTTTTTTAACATATATTATTTTCTCGTTTAATACTGATATAAGGCCAAAAATCAACTTTTTTTACCACTGATTTGTCTGAGTTGTAAACTTTGCCACTGCTTACCTTTTACCTTACGGTACAAGATTCATCAAACTTAATTTTTGTTGACTGAAACCAATGGGCAGTGAAAGTTTGCAATAAAGTTATCATTGCGAGAATTGCTGGAGATCGTCGAATTTATGGGGACGTTGTTGGTAATCTTGATGAATGGTGGTTGTGTTGGTTCGCAGAGCTGGGAGGCGCTGCCGTCAGATACTGCCACCTTTACCCCGGACATCTCGCCCCTCATCCTGGCTGCGCACCGAGACAATTACGAAATCATCAAAATCCTCTTGGATCGCGGAGCTACGCTTCCCATGCCTCATGATGTCAGGTGACTAAACTGCCCATTCCATCTGCCGACGAAACAATCCCTTCCTACTGGCGCCATCTGTACGACAGTGGGCGGTACTGACGAGGGAAATCGTTTGGTATCAACCCTCTTGCCCACTCAGATGCCAAATCTATACATTTTTAAATATTTGCTGAGGGTATAGTTGAAGTTTATTCCATCTAACTTTCTCTTTCTCTTGAGACCTTTTATCTTCAAGCCTAATGAAGCGGTATCGGGAGGCAGCTATCCTAACCTATGTAAGCGGGCATGGTGAAGATAAGTTAGGTTAAGTTTCCAGATTTTGCTATTTCGCAAAATTAAACCTCGGTTAAATCAATTTTTTTTAAACATAATCGATCATACTTGGTATTGTTTGGAGCGCTCTCGAGCTGAGCATCTCGAAAATGGTGATGAAAAGTTATCTCTACCGGTTGAAAAGTAAATATCGTGTTTAAAAGTAACAGAGTCGCGGAATCTGGCAACACAGGAATGTCCTTAGTTCGCCTCACTCCATGACAAAAGGTAGAACATAAGAGGTAGAAAATAAAACGTTAACAATTTACGGTGCGAAAACACTTTCTTCATAATGCTGCGTGTTGAATTTTAGCAGTTCTACGATTTTTGGTCCAAACATGAAGCTGTGACAAGACGATTGACAGTGGTCCTACGATCCTATCAAATTTTCGCAATCGGGCACTTAAGTGTCGAACAACCGTAAAAATGTAATTCCATCCTGGAAATAGGAAGACTGAGAGTGCGAGTCAACATGACTGCCAGTCGGACTGAAGACCCTTGTCTTAAAGGCTGCGTCAACTGAAAAGATGAGAAATTTCCAAGTCGGAGCGAATAGAAGCTTGTGGTTTGAGAAGTGCCCCCTTCCTTGTCAAGACCTGATGAACAATTGAACAGCCTTCAAGTGTTATTTTGGGGCCTTTGCCTAAGGTTGTAATCACATCGGGTGCTCAGAAGATGACAAGATAATTTTCTTGGAGGGCTGTGAGAAAAAAAGGCTGGAGAAGGAATTCTTTGTAATCAAAGTTTGATTGCTACGCGTGCAGGATTTGCCTTAAGGAGATTATCTGACGCATGTTGTACCTGCTAATGAAGTTTTACGAAGTAAATTGGAGATTACTTCTTCTTTTTTTTAAAAAAAAATGTTTTGGTGCGCGTGTTGAACTTTCTTCGAAGATAATCCCTTCGTAACTCAAACGTATATTTCAGTGAATGTAAATGAACCATGCAGGTTTTTACTGTATTTTTTTAATTTTGAAAGCTTTTTAAGACGGTAAAGTAGTATAAATCCAGGCAAATACGCCCATGCAGGAGCAAAACTCAAAATACGTGTGTTGTGTGAAGTGCTGGCGTGAGTTAAAATTTGGCCCATGGCTCATATCTTAAATATATCCAAACCAGATTTTGTGTAACCACGATTCCGCGTTAGCGAAATTTATCGATCAACTCAAGAGCTTATTTCTCAAGAAAACGCAACTTTCTGGAAGCTAAAAAGGTTACCGTGTTTAAGAGTCAATTCAGCGGAAGGTTACGGTTTCTAAAGTTGTTTCGGCAACAGCTTTAAATTTTAAAGCAAACGTGCTTGGAAGTGACGTTTACAAGTTTACAACAATCTTCCTAAAGGGTCTCATATGGGAGCGCCATTTGGGAAGAGCTTGCCCATGTGGAGCGACTAGGTTCGGTTGGGGCCTGAGAACGAAACCCGCGAGCGGTTGGATTGCGAAGGAGAGGAACACCTCGGTATGAGAGTTGGCGCAGCTGAACAGCTGCGCAGCTGTGGACGAAAGGCGATAATGGGACTGAGCGCAACGGTGGTCCTCGCTCACTGAGCGCAGCTTCCTTTCACTTCCCTTCAGCCTTTCACCACTGAAATTGACTGGCTGATAACACCGCAAATCTAAATAAGCTTTTGCCAATTCATTTTTCTCGCTCTCATTTCGCCTCATTTTCCAATTTAGTTCCCGTCGATCGTAGCTCCCAATTTAAATTGAAGTTTCTCCGATGTATTTACGTTTCCATCATCAGATGTATAGATTCAGTGAAACTTGATATAAGATCAGAAGTTGGATTTGAAGTCAAACAAAGGCAATACAGTACGAACAGCATTGTGATGGTACATTTGATATATCGATTTAGCTTTTTGAATTACTAGGAAAGGGTTTTTTAAATTTCATTTAATTTTTCTAGTCAATTTTTGGCGGATGTAGTACCACCTTTTTAAGACAGATTTTTTTTAATAGAAAAGTTGGCAAATAATCATCTGGAGGATGAATACCGGTAATTATTACAAGATTAATTATCCTGCGTATTTACACCACTTGTGTTGATACCTAGCCTTTGTTCACCGAGACTCGGGCTGACCTAAGGTTGTATAAAAGTCTTTTATACAACTTTAGGCTGATCCGACCAATCCTATCCTTACCTACCGTAAAATACCCCAACCTTGTAGAACCTACCCAAACCTACCTCGTCATAGCCGCCCCATACATTAAGGATACTCTCCGCGCAACGTATCCTCAACATTCAGGAAAATTCTTTCGTCGTCGCAAACAACCTTCTTTTCCCGATCCTCGAATACGTTCTCATCACAAAAAAAAAGCGTTTCCAAGGGTAAAGTTGCTCAATATTTTATTCATCGGCGAAGGAATTTGTTGATTGACATGAAGTTGAAGCGATTCGGAAGCTTTGACTTAGGTGAGTAAGTTGACTGGTCATTTGGACGGGCCGAGTGGGCTGACGCTCCCGCTGCCCTGCCTGGGAGGCGACCCTTTCAACGTCCTCGAAGACCCTCCCCCCCCTCCGCCCTTCAGAAGGGAGAGTTCCCCTTAAAGGTTAGAGGTCGCCCGCTCAAAGAGGTTAAGGGACATTCCTGGAATTCTGCACGTGTGTTTGCTCTGCTTCTCGTCGCGTTTAATTATCTACTTGATCTGGAATCTCATATTTAAGAGGAGAGGGAGGCCAGAAGAGCACCGTTGTTGGACAGTTGCCAATATACTGCAAAGTTCAAAGTTTGCATTTTCCACCTGTTTCCACTTATTTTTCACCGATTTTCCACCTGTTTTCGACCTATTCTCCACCTATTCCTATTCTCCACCTATTCTCCACACCCTCGTCACCAAGCCTCGTGGAGCATCAGCGGATCGAGACGCAAGTCATCGAACATAACCTAACTTAACCGTATCACTGTAACCTATCTTAACCTTATTACGCTGCTTTCTAAATTTACGTTACGTTGTTAGGCACGGAAAGTAGAGTATTCCTCCCGCTCCTCGTCGACCGAACATGGAGCAGCGTTCTGATTGGTTGATCGGATCCCCTTCACTTGTGAGTGACGGATATCTCCATCTCTGTCTTAGAAGATGTATTGTCTCTGCCTTACGCGTTTAGCTCGTAACAAGCTTGCAGATCTCTCCCATGAGAATTTTCGGCTCGAATTCCTGACCTGTTGACAGGCCTAGAAACTTATCTCTAGGTCATTCATAAATTACTGTACGTCAGGAGAAGGTCGTGGCGCCCTATGGCGAGACTTAAGGAATGTGGAGGAAATTCCGTAAATATTGTTTTCCGAAGAGGTTCATCAAGATAGCGTAGCTTCCCCGGCAAGTTCCCTCACACACTTGCAATGTACGGTACCGTACAGTATTCTTTGACTATGATATTAGGGTAGTAATAGTTTATTACCTTTTTTAGGTATCGAAATGAACCCGTACACGTATTCTAGATTTTATACGAAATATGCACAGTTATATCAATGAAAGGCTCTCACCGAACGCTTTCGTTTGATACGAACATTCTGAAAACGTACGGAAAGATGTATTGTACTTGTTTCATATGTAAATCAGGTAAAGGTCTGCCCTAATTACTAATTATTTATTGTATGAGTCAACCTTTTAGAGAGACCGTGTGAATTTTTCACGAAATGCGGATAGGTAAGAGCTGTTTTTTTTTGTTTATTTCTTAGTTATGTTGAATAAAAATTAGGCTTATAAAGGATATTTTAGGTCATGTTTGACTTTTTGTAACTTTTTTTAAATTACTTTTGAATGGGTTGTAAGTCAACGTTTTATACGCAAAAAAAAGTGCAGTTTAGGGAGATTGTGTGTAAAATTTTGCCTTTAAATATTTTTATACCGCCAGAATTTTTGTTTCTATTTTCCCCTTGCCCTCCCCCTCTCCTCCCCCCTTGCCTTGCCGGTCTGCTAGAGGGCAGTGAACACAACAAGTGTCAACAATAGCGGCGACGGGCATTGTCCACGCGCGTCCAAGCAACAAGCGGGCCGCAGCCCAATCAGTCGACGCCCACCTCGCCCCCCGGACAGTCGTACTCCCGTCCGCTCCCGAAACCAAGATGGCAGAGCGCGCACCAGTAGACCAGGACGCCGTCCTGGACGCCCTGCGGACCCTGGACGACTCCGGACGGGGATCGACGACCACCGAGCTGACCAAGTACCTGGCCAGGCATCAGCAGATCACCCAAGAGCAGGCCCGCAAGCAGGTGCAGCTGGCGCTGAAGCGAGGCGTCGAGGACGGCATCCTGCGCCGATCGGGGTACCACTACACCCTGACTGACCCGGACGAGGAGGGCGACGACGTGGAGGACCTGGCCAAGGGCGCCCGCCGCCGCCGGCGCCGCCGCGGAGGCAGCCGCTCCCGCAGCCGTCGCCGCCGCCACTCCAGCCCCGAGTCCCGGGGCACCAGCCCCTCCGCGGATGAGATCGTGACGACGGAGGCGCGGCGCCGACGCCGAGGGGGCCGCCGCCGTGGACGAGGCAGGAGCAAGAGGAGGGCCATGTGAGCACACTCCTCCAGGATGGCGTCGGTGGGAAGCGTCGACGCGACTTAATGTCTGTATCCAAGGAAGGAGAAATAAAACTATCGAAATGGGATTGATTACTTGTGTTTTTTTCGGTGAGGTGTGAAAGATGTGTGTGCTCTATGGTGTGGAGAGAATTTTGCTTGGGCTTGACTAGAAGTTGCTTTTGTTTTTGACTTGAAAGAAAAAATAGTTCGTAGAAAATTGCGTGAAGACTTAACAAAAGAATAACAAAGAAAAAAAATTGAAAAAAAAACTAAACGCAAAAGAAAGAAATAGTAAAAAAAAAGTGAAAAATAAAAAAAAAGAAGGGATAAGAAAATTTGAAAAAAATTGAAAGAAAATCGAAGTAATGAAAAGAAATGGAAAGAATCTTTTTTAAAAAATGAAGAAAAAATAAGGAAAAAAATGAAAAAAAAGTTGAAAAAAATGAAAAAACGTAAAAATGAAAAAAATGAAAGAATATTGAAAAAAAGAGGAAGAAAGGAATGAAAAAGGTGTCAAAATACAACCGACGAATTACCGCACGCTTAAATCGTAAGAGCAGTCAGAATTTTTTGAAAGCGTGCTCAACTTAGGCTAGTCTGAGAAGAGTGAAATCCTATGGAGTTTATATCTAACAAACCTTGTAGGAGTGAAAAAATATCTACTCTCAGCGAAGTGAAAGCTATGCTGCAAAGAGTGGATTCTCATTTCATCGAGAGTCGTTGCTCACTCTCTGAGGCTTTGCCTACTTGATCACTCGAACGATTTCAGAGTGCGGTAACTTTAAGAGCTCTCCTTCTGTAGACTCTTGTGTAGCAGATTACCAAGCTACCTTATTGAGGAATACATGCCTAACTGAGCCGGAATCACTCAATGAAAAAGATCCGCTGGTATAGAGACGCCACTTGGATGAGTAAAGTGACCGGAATAAAGATATTCGTCTGAGAGATTGGCTGGGCGATTGCTAACGTGCGTGTATTTTTTGCGCAGATGCGGCTGCAATGAATGTGTCACGTCCCGGCATGAAGACTCCTTGCGGCATTCGAGATCTCGAATCAACGCGTACCGAGCCCTGGCTTCGCCGTCGCTTATCGCCCTCTCCTCCAAGGATCCCATCCTAACGGCCTTCGAACTGTCATGGGAGCTGCGCCGACTTAGTTTTATGGAACATGAATTTAAGACAGAGTACCAGGTAACGTTTACCACTCTTTCCCATCTCATGGTTTATGTTTCAAACGCTTTACAACATTCATATTTCTGAAATTCAACCCATAACAGCCCAGAGTGTTTGGAGTAAAATTCAGCTTTTAAAATTAAAAAATGGAAGGGTTTTTTCCACTAAAATACGCTATGCTACGATTTGGAAAATGCTTAAATTATTGAATTTCAGGTTTCCAGAGGGGTGATATTTTTGTTTTTATTGTGACAATACTGAACTGAATAATCCTCTAAAATATTTTTTTCTGTTTCCGTGCGGCATCGCTGGGCGTTACTGGGTTAAGTGTCGCTTGGAGGCGTCCACTTTTTTTAAAAGCCTACAAGTTTCTTAGCCTATTTCTCAGCGATCTAAACTAGGCCAGAAGATTTCACTTTTTTTTTACGCCTTATATTTCATACTTTTATGCAATCATGTTTGTTTTGAGGTCAGTTCTATTTTAATACAAGGGAGACTTGAACCCAAGGGATGTCAACTCATGATATCCGGTGTACAAAAGACTTTGATATCCGGCTGTTGGATTCGGTCAAAACATGGCTGTTTTCAGCGATTTTTCAAGTTTTTACTCTCAGACCATTGTCTGCTGATATCCGGCTAATATTTAGGTTTAACCAGCTGATATTTTTAATATTCTGCTGAAATCTGTCAGATATTTAATTGAAATTTGGCCAGTTTCCTCTTGATATCCGTTCATTATACCTCTGATATCCGGCTGGTATCCATATCATATCCTGATATCCGGTGGTGTTACCCCTTGCTTGAACCCACGGAAACCAAACTAATACATTTTAAATTAGACTGCGTGTGAAATGTCACTTCGTTTTTTTTTGTAACCCACAGCGTTTAAATAATGTTGTCATTCATGATAAAAAAAATAGTTTTATTTTACGAATTGACTGTTCACTCGCTGCCCTATTTAATATGTACAAGGTTATTTTCCCTGCGTTCAATTCTTCTATGTTTTAACGTAGGCGTGAGAATGGAACTGACCTTTATTTTATTTTAATTACCAATATTATTTTTCTAATACGGTTCTAGGAGGGAAGGCCTTTTTTTAATCCTTATTTTAGACCGTCTAGGATTGATGGAAAAAATGCAGGAAATGTGTCCTCTGGCCTAAGCCTTCCAAATATCGTATCTTAGGAGTGAGGAAAAAAATCCTAATTTTTATACTGAAGTACATTGTGGTCCATTTATGATTGCAGGAACTGCGAAAGCAATGTCAGGATTTTGCCACTGCCTTATTAGATCATACGAGGTCTTCGTATGAATTGGAAGTATTACTGAACCACGACCCCACCGGGCCTGCGTTTGAACACGGAGAAAGAATGCATCTAAACAGACTTAAACTAGCCATTAAATTACGCCAGAAGAAGGTGAGTCTATTTGGAGCTTCATTTCACGCGAATATCCGACACTCCTTCGGCTCATCTGGGGCTCCTTTCCGATTAAAGTTTCTGCTCCTATCTCTTTAACTTGTTTCCGCTGGTTAGCTGTTTACTTAAACACGCAGCAAACGACTTTTTATTTTTCTTGAGATAAGAGGCATAACTCATGCGAGCGCAGTTTTGACGTTGACATGATGAAGATTCGCATCAGCTTGGCGGTTGCATAATTTGCTGAGACCGGAAAGATTCTCGATTTAAGGAAACGCTCAACACACGCCTCGTTACGTGCTGAAATTCAATTTAAGACGCCGTCATTTTTTAAGGTCTTAAAAAGGGGTTTTAATCAAATTTACTATTCAATTTTAGAATGGAATTTTGCGGACGAGTTCTCTAAAAAGATTAGGAAATAAAAAAATTAAGTGTGTTCGTTGGGCGTGTGTTTTTTTTTCAGTTTGTAGCTCATCCGAACGTCCAACAGCTGCTCGCTTCCATCTGGTACGAAGGTCTTCCGGGTTTCCGGCGGAAGAACATGGTTCTGCAAGCCCTGGAAATCATTCGCATCGGGGCGATGTTTCCGATTTTTTCGGCGGTCTACGTTTTGGCGCCGCATTCGGCTGTCGGACAGACTTTGCGGAAACCGTTTATCAAGTTTTTATGTCACGCCGCTTCCTACTTTACTTTTCTCTGTAAGTTGAAACTCTGTGGGAAAACAATGAGACGGTCTTATCGGTAACTTGAGAAGACAAATATCGACCGATTAGCCAAGGAATGGACGTAGGCCGCAAGTCTTGCATCAGTGTGTTGCGGTTGCCTACCCCTTAGTTGGCAGGCGCTCTTTCCGAACCGTAAGGAAACTGAGGCACCAAGTTAAATATTTTTTGGTTGCTCTGTCGTCGTATTTTATTATGTAAATTTAACTTACTTTCAAACATTCGTCTAATTCTTGCATAATGTAACTCTATTGATATTTTTTTAACAAAAAGCTTGAAAAATTCTCGTGTTTTGGAAACTGCAGACAATCTTGCGTCACGCTGTTTGCCAACGTCCATCTCGTGTGACCGATGTATGCCTGGATGCAGAAGTGCTTTGAAAATTTTTATCCTTAAAAATAACAAAATATTTTTTTTGAGACCTTCAGAATTGCTTTATTTTTTACTTAAGGTAAAGCTGAGGTCGTATTTTTGCTTAAAATACACAAATGAATCTGAAATTTTCCTCCTATGTAATATTTGCACAGAGTCGAAAACTAACTAGGCTTTACCGTATTCTACTTGAAAGTCGTTGACCTGTTACCAAATGTGAAATATCTCGGAAAACCATTGATTTATGAAAGTTACGACTCGCTTTTTTTTTTTTTAGAGTGTCTCTCTCTCCTCATCTTGTACTCCTTTTTTTCTGCTTTTTTATGGTCTTGGGATTCACTATTCTGTCTTCTCTCTGTGTGCAGTCCTTCTAATTTTGGCGTCTCAGCGTATTGAGACTGTCCTGGGAGATTGGTTATTTGGCAGAGATGATAGCCACAGATATGAGTACCAAGATGTGACTACCAAACGTGGAGCACCGCCTTCTGTCGTTGAGTGCCTCATCCTTGCGTGGGTTTGCGGTCAGTATTACTTCGAAATCTTTTTTTTCTCGTAATATATGATATTTATTTGACGGATGGCTTGGCCGATTCTTTTGATGCCGTTATCAGAGCCAGCCAATGGCGTGTAAGGGATCACATTTACTCTCGGGTCATTGATGGCTGAATTTTTCATAGCGTCCTAAGCGAGTGCCATCCTTTTAGCCGCTCATGATGACATCGTTTGAGAAATGAAACATGGTTCCAGGTCTCATTTGGAGTGAAGTGAAGCAACTCTGGGATGTTGGTCTAGAAGAATATGCCAATGATATGTGGAATGTGATAGATTTTATTACAAATTCACTTTATGTGGCAACTGTTGCCCTACGCGTTGTTGCTTATTATCAGGTAAGTTATTTCACAGTGATGGAACATGTCACATAACATAACCTATCGTCCCCTAGCCTGATGCCTCTGACTTTCCAGTGGCAGGCTTCTGCTGCTGAGAAGTGAGCGGCATCAGGCCTGGCGACAGCCGAGCGGAACCTTATCGAAGCGGTGCATAAGACACCTCACTTAACCCATAACAGCCCAAAGTATTTGGAGTGAAATTTAGCTTAAGAGAAATTCGAAGGATTTTTCCCATTAAATTACGCAATATCAAGCTTTGGAAAGTGCCTAAATTATTAGATTTCACGTTTCCAGAGGGGTGATATTTTTTTAATTGTGACAATATTGAACTAAAAAGATCCTCTAAAATATTTTTTTCTGTTTCCGAACGGCATCGCTGGGCGGTAATGGGTTAACCTGATCACCTCGCCGAGTGTGATATCTCTTTACGACTTGAGGTTATCCTCGGGTAAAGTTTCTTTCTTGTTGAACAGGTTCAAAAAGAAAATGTTGATATACCGCGTGAAAATTGGGATACATGGGATCCAATGCTTATATCTGAGGGATTGTTTTCTGCCGCTAATATATTTAGGTAAGCCATTGCGATATACAAAGCGCTATTTCACGAAATCCACTTTCTTCTTCTACAGCGACAACAGATACGAACACTCGTCCGTGTAACATGTTTTCTGTGTCTCTTATTGCAGTTCGCTCAAACTGGTCCATATATTTTCTGTGAATCCGTATTTGGGACCTCTGCAGGTGTCGTTAAGCCGTATGGTGTTAGATATTATGAAATTCTTCTTTCTCTACGTTCTCGTTTTGTTCGCATTTTCTTGTGGTAAGTGAAACTGCTTTTAAACCTAAAAGTCTGAAATCGTATTCGATGCATTTAATATTTACGTTTCTTTCAGGTTTAAATCAGCTTCTTTGGTACTACGCTGACATGGAGAAGAAGCGGTGTCCCAACGCTACGGGTGTGATAGACCCGAAATTAGTGGGAGACCCAACAAAGGCCGACCCAGATGCCTGCATCGTGTGGAGGAGATTTGCGAACCTTTTTGAAACTATACAAACGTTGTTTTGGGCAGTTTTCGGCCTGGTGGACTTGGACAGTTTTGAGCTGGCCGGAATCAAAAGCTTCACAAGATTTTGGGGAATGCTCATGTTTGGGACGTACTCCGTCATTAATATAGTGGTTCTCATAAACCTGTTAATCGCCATGATGAACCATTCGTACCAACTTATTTCGGTGAGTATGAAAAATCCTTATGCTTCAGCTTGAATTTTCCAGGTGCATCAAAAAGCCGGCACTCTTCATTTATTAAAAGACATTTTTTGACTGAACAAATATTCAGTGAAAAAGGTGTAAGTCCATGTCGAGATTACTTCAAACGTTCAAAAGTTTGCGATTTCAGTGGCGTGAAGTATGATATTGACAGTACTAGCAGTCCAAAACGTTCTGTCCGTTACTAGCCGCGCTGGAAGGCTCCGCCTTACGGGGAAATACATTCGCCACGACCTTGTTGCACGACCAGAACTGGACAATACCTTTTGGACTGATAGTACTTTCAGTCCAAAAGCTTGGTTGTTTTGTGTTTCAAGAAGACGTCACGAAAAGATGCTTTGCTCTCCGCTCTCTCACAATATCTCTTAGACGGATATCGCTTTCTCGACCGGAAGTGGAAGGCTGTGACTGTAATCTTCATGAGTTTGCTATTCTTTTGCAGGAACGCGCGGATACTGAGTGGAAATTCGCAAGAAGTAAATTATGGATAAGTTATTTCGAAGAGGGAGGAACGGTCCCTCCCCCTTTCAACGTAATTCCTACCCCCAAAAGCGCCTGGTATATTCTGCGCTGGTTCCAGCGGAAACTCTGTGGGCAGTCCCGAGCTGCCAAGAAGGAGCACATGAGGACTATTCGGGTAAGAGTTCATTTACTTGGGCAAAATCATTCCTGTTCTTCACTCAAGTATCCTGTTTCGACGTTTACTGTGCCGGACAAACGTTTCCGTTCAGCAGAATTGGGTCTTCTTATTTTTGTTGTTGCAACGGAAAATTTTGCTGTTGCAACAAGATATGTCCGTAAGTTTGACCTTCTGATGAACGCAAGTTTTACATATTGTTTATTTAGTAACGAGCAAAAGTCTTGAAACGATGTCTGTTCATTTGGATAGAAGAGGCACTTAATGTGTTCGATTTATCTTTTAGAATAAAATTTAGCATATTTTACTGAGAGCTTTTAAAAATGAAAACGTTTGTCCAACGCCCTCTATGAAAAGTGTAATCAGCGGCAAAGTTACAATTTTCTTCGCAGTCTATCTTAAAAGAGGCTTTCTTGATTCGGTTGTAGCCATGGGCCCAAATGCATCCTTCAATCAATAAATATGTTTAATTGATCATTTAACATCAATTTGGTAGTGACCTCTTAGACGCTCTAAAACGTAGAAATAATAGTAGGATTATTTTTTCCACGATCTTTGAACTCGGTCATCAAGACTTTGAATTCAAGTAAATGATTGCAACTATTATTTGTTACTAGTGAGAGAGAATAAATCGAGCCTGAAAATTTTGCCAAAACGGTCACTTTAAAGTTATTTTAAAGATAAGAGAGGAAAAAATTACCTATTCTCAATTGAAATAAGAATGACTTAATCGCAAAGTGCGGCACCAAAATGGCCCGAAACGTTCGCATGAAAACGCACAGCCAAGCACACATCATTTGGGTTTGTTCAACAAAGTAGCACATGAGTGTTGCATGGAACCACTAGTTCATTTCGCTGTCAACTTTTAAGTACTCAAAAAATATTCGTTATTGTAGACTTTGCTTTCTGTCTAAAATCATCGTGTAATAATTTGTTAGTATTCGATTTTGTCATTTTTACCGTAAACTTGCGGTTCAAAAATTCAATTTGATTCGCCGCTGACGTTTGACTAAATCTGTTGTCTGTGACAACAGTAATTTTAGCGGTAATATTTACCTCTTAGGATTCACCGCTGTAATGCACAAAATGCGCAAAAATGGTCATGACGTAATTTCTTCACTTTTCGTGAAAAGAGTGATTTCGGGTCTAGCAAACTGGGTTGTTTGTTCATACAATCGACGCGTCTCTCTGTTTGAACAATTCAATTTTGGTGATTATCACGCAGCTGTCTAGTATGGCTAAATCTTGGAAAATACAGATGTATTCGCTTCGTTTTAGTAAAAGAATATCGATGATGTTTAATTATCGCGAGACGGATCTAGTTGTTTGAACAAACTTCAGGAATGCATTTGCGTATGGATAGTTATTATAATTTATTGGCTTTCATAGTCACTTATTTCTTGTCGCCACTGTCAACCAGGAATGTAGAACAACGAAACGGGCTCCGTGACAAACATTTGTCTCACCAAGATTTTCTCCGAAAATGCGTCTATTTGCCCGTGTAGTGCTCAGACCCGATAGCTGTAGTACGAGTGTTTAGTTCTCGTAGACTTTTAAAACCTTAGACCCCCTAAACTACCCTAGACCGCCGTCAAAAACTTGACTGGTTTCAGGTACTCGTTCTCGCCTAACGGTTAAGCATCGCGAAGCGTCGACAAAGCAGTGCGTGGGCAACCAGAGTTCATTTGCGTCATGCGTGTTGCCTATCGCGGGCTTGTAAGGGGCTCTGTTTCGGATTTCGGTGCCAGACCTCATTCGCTTTTTCCTAACTTGATCATTGACATCATCTCATTTATTTTTCTGGAAAACTCGTGTCGTTCTGCGTCCACAGTCCAAAAATAATTATGGCTAAAAGATTATCAGATTTTTCGTTGCAGTTTTCAGAAAATCCAGGCTGGGAAAATTGCCTATTCTGATTCCTGTTCCTAAAAAAAGATTGATATTATATTTCCTCACCACAGCCCAGCGATGCCGTTCGGCAACAGAAAAGAATGTTTTAGAGGATCATTTCAGTTCAGTATTTTCACAATTTAAAAAATATCACCCCTCTGGAAACCTGAAATTTAGTTATTTAGGCAATTTCCAAAGCTTAAAATTGTGTATTTTTATGGAAAAAAATCTTTTCAATTTCCCTTAAGCTAAATTTCACTCCAAATACTTTGGGCTGTTATCTGATAAGCCGCGATTATCTCAGTTTTTCCTCGGTATCTTCAAACTCTCTTCCGGTCGCCTCCGATATGGTTTCGCAGAAATTATTTTCAAGACACAAAATAAACAGACCCTCAAACCTATCCATTTTTTATTTTATTATTTTTGAGCGGAGATTTGAGAGGAAGAAGAAATTACAATAGTTTCAATGGTCTGCTGCAACCGGGTGAATAGACAGTTTGTAAAATTGTTACTGTGGATCATAGAGCATTGTATAGGAGGTTCGTCGAGATACTGGCGAGAGATTGTCCGGTTCTGGTCGCGCTGGAAGGCTCCGCCTAATGGGGAAATACATAGGTCACCGCCTTGTCGCACGACCAGAACTGGACAATACCTTTTGGAGTGATAGCACGCCTCGCCTCGGTGGGATGAGCCCAGACCGTCCTCGAGACGCCTGTGCCTGTGTCACGTGACCGTGTTCGTTGTCGCTCTGCTCAGCCAGGGCCTGATTGCGGTGCTGAACAAAACTGTGTCTATGTTGTGGGCAACTTTGTGGAGATCCCGAAATGTGTAACTTTGTACGTCCTTTATTTTCGTTGGTGGAAACAGAGAAAGGTGAAGCAAGCAAGTCAGCGAGATTTTCGCTACCAGGTAAGAAAGCCGATCAGCCTAACCTCGAAATTAGCCTTTCGTTTCGTTTCGGACTGATCTGAGGAATGAGTGCATGGATGCTGTGGACACCCTGCCCTGCCGTGCCTTGCTTGCTGCGAAGCTTCTCTCTATGCTTTTCTCGCTCACTCCTTTTTTTCACTCCATTATCTCTCTTTTTTCCTTGTGTGGTGAATTAGCAAATGACGTTGCTGGGGGAAAATTGGTACCGGTACTTTTCTTGAGATGAGTAGTATACTATGGTGGCGCCCTCTGCAGGTGTTCGGGTGGCGATCAGGCCAGCAAATCGGGACTCGACCGGGTACCAAAGATTGGCAGGTACCACTCTTTTATTTAGTGTTCACTTGCACTAGCACTAACAAGTGTTACGGTAATGGTAAATGATTGTTATTTTAATAGCACACGTACACAGAATGTTTCCGAAGTCAGAATACTCGGCAGGTACCGACCCTACCCTTTTTCTCGGGGAAGTATTGACAATAAAGTGGGTTGTTGTTTTTTTGTACACGTGCAGAACACGAACTTCAGTTTTTCACGAAGGGAAAATACTCATTTATTTCGCCGCACGTTCTGTGGAGATGCACTTTTTCAGCTGTTGCCTGCTATGTAGATGGGAAATGCCGAACAGTAGAAATAGCTTCGTGTAGTCTTAGAATAAACCTGGGCACTAAATTCAAGGCAGCGTAAGAATATCCCTAAAGAAGACGAAATCAAACAACCGTTATTCATAACTTATTCACTGAAACAAATGGAGTTTTGTAAGGCAAAGTTGACTTTCTCTGTGACGGGGCCAGCTTAGACGAAGATATTTTATGACTGTCTTTTGACCAATGATTCAATTCTAGTCTTAACGTTTGTCATAATAACTTAAGAGGACATTTGGTCTTCTTGGGGCTGAAATTTGCCTGATTAGACCACCAAGTACCTTAAAAACATTGTCCAAATTTTTTGTTTGTTAGTTTTTTGGGTCCTCTAGAAGATTATAATTGAGCTACTCATATGTATTGTGTCTTCCGCCATGGAGCTTTGCTCCCTAGGAAGGCCTCATATTGTAAATACAATAAATAAAAAAAAAAAAAATTGAATTTTCTTTTATTTAAGATGTTTTCTTTAACTCGGAGCTTCGGTTTGCTTTCCACCATTACAACTTGTTTTTTATTAGTGTTCTCAACTAACATCGTCTTTTCCTTGCCCTTGTAACTTTTTCAAACTCAATTATGTCTTTGACTCTATGTTGGGAAAAGAAGTTGTTAAACGCTTCATTAAAAAAAATTAAACTTCATTTCGATATGAAACTGCATTTCTGCTGCACTTTGTTAATATCATATGAGACATCCTCCATAGCGTTAGATTCTCTTTCACTCTTTGAATATCCCGCACACTTAGGAAGATCGTTTTTGTGGCACTTGTCAGTTCCGTTTTTAGTCCTCAAATTAGACGCTTAACACCTCCTCAAATTGCACTTACACAGCTTGGTATCTCTCTTCATTTGATGTTTTGGTTTTTGTTTTTCTGAAAGGGATTTCGGCTTGTGCTTCTAGAAATATGATCTTTTATGAAATTACACGCGCCGTCCTTTGGAAGTTATGATCGACACCAGATTCTGGAAATCATTAAAGGAGCCGAAGGTTTTCATTATCAAACCCGCAATTTAGCTGTAGCTTTTTAGAATTTGCATTGTTATGTTTGGAAAAAATAGCACTTTTTAGTCTGACCTGAATTTAACCCATTTTTAATAGTTGGCTAACTTCCTTAGTGAAACCGTCTAGAGGGGTATGAAGTTAAGATAAAATCTCGTGTGTTTCACGCTTAAAGTATTGAATAAATGGGTTACGGTACTTTCGAAAGTTGTCTATGCTGTGACTAAAAAAAAGTCGGGAGTTGGTTCACTACCGTGGTAGATGCGTTTTTTTCACTTTAACTAGAAACTCACTAAAATAAATGCGCGATTTTTTATTTTTCCCCATTTGTAACGTTTTCATGACGTGAAACTCGGATTGGACAATTTTTTTAAAAAACCGTCTTAATGAAGCCGGAAAGTTGGCTGTGTTCCCGGGCTAGTTTGAGAAGATCGTATATTTAGTCACAAAGTTATGTTGTGGTCAAAGATATTGGCATTTTGGAGGAGCTTTGAAACCTAACGCATATATAAGTGAAGTGTTCGCAGAATATCGGCAAAGTGGAGGGCGAAAGTGTTCGCTGGAATTTGATTTCAAAGAGAGACGTTTCAGTGGGTGTATCAGTCATTCGAAGCTGACAATCTTTGCTAGAGAAGATTAGCAGAGATACGTGAGAGAGAATAGTGTGCTATATTTTGCTAGAGAGCTTGTCTTAACTGAGATTAACTCGAGAATCAAAAAATATTACCAAGTATTAGCATCGTTTGCGTTTCATTGCTCTCGACCTGAGCTATCCAAAGGGGAATATACCCGGTTATCTTAAAGTTACCCGCATGTGTGGGGAAATTAATGTAGGAGAGAAATGAATGGCGTTTTCCAGTAGCGACTTGTTTCCGACGGTGAAATAGAGCGGAGGTAGATAGCGGTGTTTGTGGAATGAGCTTGTGCATTAAGCGTTTTTGCGCCTGTTGCCAGAGTATCATGCGGAATTTGGTCCGGCGTTACGTGACGGTGGAGCAGCGGAAGGCGGAATCGCAGGGAGTTACCGAGGATGATGTCAATGAAATCAAACAGGATATTTCGGCGTTCCGATGCGAGCTCATCGAGATATTGAAAAATTCCGGCATGGATACGCAAACGGCCTCGGGAGCTGGAGCAGGTCAGTTCATAAATATTATTCCCTTCTAGGCGAGAAATATTCTTCCCTCTTCCTTCTAAACGTAACCCTACCCGGCCAAAATTTCCCTGACATGTTGTCGATATTTCCTTGCAGGAAGGTCACAACTGAAAAAAAAAAACAGTGCTGTAAGGTCATAACTTGTGGGCCGAAGACGCTTTTAGAATTTTGATTTCTTCGCTCACGCATTAATTTTCCACCATTTTTTCTACCAAGTACAAACTTTAGATATCAAAGTAGTCTTCCAGCATGGAATATACACCGGAAATAGCCCGTAGGCGTAGTAATTGAAATTCTAAAAGCACTAAAATTTTTGGCCCAAAAGTTATGATCTTACACTACTGGGTTTTTCAGGTATGACCTTTCTGCATGGAGGAATCGATGTATATAACCGAACTCAATCTTACGTGATGTAATCGTACCTAATCTGACCATGGTGACATGCTATGAGCTATTTTTACTATTTTTTTTAACCTCGTTTGCGCGGACTACTGTCGTATACAGGACATTCTCAGGTGCTACATTCGGAGCCCCTGAGAATCGCGAGGTAGGCAACCGCAGAACACAAGTGTTGTGAAGGTCACCTATCGATCGTTTGTCAGGGGCTCCCTGGACGAGTCCGCTTTCTTTGGACTGGTTCGACATCAGCTAGCCGGGCTAGCCTAGCCCAATTCCACCGAGCTGAGTAGGACGAGGGCTTTTAACCTAACCTAGGCGTTTGTTTATCGTTAATCCTCTTGATTCTATGACGAAGTAATGAAAGTTTCAACTTGGATGGATTGTGAGAAGGAAATGTGCACCCTTTAAAATTGAGAGCATGGAGAAGCTTTTAGGAGAGGAGACGTGACGCCAGTTTGGTCGTGTCTACAGGTTCGGGAGGCAAGAAGAATCGTCAGAAGGAGCGTCGGCTGATGAAGGGCTTCAACATCGCGCCGCCGCCGGCCAGCGGCTCCGGCCAGAATTTGTCGCCCGTCGTGGAGCAAGGCATGGTCCCGACAGATCAGTCGGACGACCAGTCCGAAGCAGACCACCAACTGGCGCTCCAGCTGCTCCTCCGGGGGGCGGCGGGCGGCTTGGGAGGGGGCAACGGGGGCGGCGGGCCGGGGGCGGGGAGCGGGGCGGGCGTCTCCGCCGACCTGTTCGGCTCCACCATCTCGGGGGTCCTGGGGGTGAGGACGGGCTCTGGGCACAGCCATCACCATCCGCTCGCCGGAGGGATGCAGTCAGGCTCCGAGACTTCCCAAGACGGAGGACATCGGGGCTTCGGCAAATTGGCGCCGAGGTTCGTGGCTTTTAACGATGCTTTAGTAGTTTTCACGCGTGCTTATGTTTGATCGCTTCAGACTAGTCAAGCTCAGTCAAAACTTCAAAATGAATGTAGGAAAATTCGAAACGCAATCAAAGCAATTACCTTAACGTAAATAAATCATCCGAATTTGAATCCGATCGAAAATCAAAATAATTGTAATTTTAGACATACAAGAGTTGCTAATTTGACTCATCTTCGCGCCGAAACGCGCTGTTTTTAGAGGTTTTTGTGCAAGTGATCGCGATGAGGAATGGATTTTTTTGGCTTTGTGTGTTTATTTCAAAGTATTCAACAATTGTGATTTTTTTTACATCAACTTCCGGGCCGCTTTTTTCACAAAACGCTGAAAATTGCTATTTTTAGGTTACTGTCCTTATGAAATCGTGTAGGATTCGACAACTTTAGCTCCTCGAAGTTTAAAAATCACCTCGGTAATCGGGTCCAAAAATTTAACCAACCATGCAAGGCCATGTCAGCTACAAGTTTTTGAAGGTTTTAACTACTGAAACCGGTGACGGTTAGAGCGATCAAACATCCTTAAGAGAACTTTAAAAAAAAATATTTATCATTCATTTGGAAATTTTTCAAGTGACTCCCTTTTTTCTTCTTTTTCTTTTTTTTTTTGGAG
>Ga0058701_10000758_pt1 | contig 21679 bp, 10 predicted proteins | sample AgamicOrMae_FD_97039 | JGI IMG/M metagenome (GOLD analysis project Ga0058701, IMG submission 97039) | Agave microbial communities from Guanajuato, Mexico - Or.Ma.e | ecosystem: Host-associated > Plants > Phyllosphere > Phylloplane/Leaf | place: Guanajuato, Mexico | collected 2012-06-04 | reverse complement strand
TTCCTCTCTAGTATATCCAGGCCTCTAATTTTAGCTAGAGCCCATAAGGTTTACCCCTTTAGACGACTTTCGTTTAGCCATTTCGTTTTATATAACTACTGATTGGTCTACTTGTGTTTCGTTCATACCTCAAGAAGGTATGTGAGTACAAGTGCCACAGGCGTTTCTTAGCGTGTGACTAATTGAGTAGAGAATTTCTCTACAATTTTTTGAAGCGTATATCCTTATGGAGCTATATCCTACAACGTTGCGCACACTAACAGGTGGTTTGTGTGCTGTACAGTGCTTGTGGTGCTTTGAATAGGTCTTTTCATCTTTTACAAGTGTCCTCGTCAAACTACTTAAACACTATTTTATCAAAGGATGGATACTTCACACCGTGTTTTTTTTTCTGCGTCATATCGCCCAGCAAATTAGGGCAGCCGCGGGTTTATAGACCGCAAGGTCCCTAAGCCTCATATCACTTACTATTGATTGTCAGTTACAGGGGAATCTGGTACAGGAGGATATAGGATAATTAGAATAACTCTCTAAATGTGGAAGAAGGGGTGCGTTTAAGACGTGTATCACTCTATATTTGAATCAGTGAGAGTTTCTGAGATTCAGGGAAAAGTCACTGAATCTCAGACTTACTGTCTGATTCAGTGTGAACGACAGGAACCAACTTCTGTCCCAAGTTATTCTTTCATCCGGCCGAGGCATCATGAGGTTAAAGTGATTTTTTGCCTCTCCTTTTAAGAAGTACGCTTTTTACGTCCCCAATGCCAATAATTAAATATTTTACTTGTGCCTACTCCCGGAGGAGTCGTGTTTTGCTGGCATTCTGATTGTTGGAGCCTGTTTTATTTTTGCTCTTGACCAAAAGCAGCAGATATTGCTCTCTTGAAAGTTGGAAGAATCCGCCTTTTCAGGACTACCGCCGCGTTTATTAGTTTCCCAACCTATTATAAGAGCTTTTATCCCCGTATTTTGTTATTACATCTTTCAATATTCATCTCTGGTTTTCATTCCCAAACTCATTTAAAATTTCTTTAGTCCTTCGTTTATTCGGTTTTATCCGACATGTTCTTTCGTCTAGAGCCACTGGACTGTACACGCAAAAAATGACTTTGTCACCGTCACAAATATTTGTGACACTGACAATCGCGCCTTGTTCCTATATAGACTACAACCGTATCTGTTGAAATAACAATCATTTTTTCTCGCCTTTACTATTTTTGTCGGCATAATATTTTTTTGTAGAAACTGTAACCGAATAAAAATTGTCGTCTGAAGATTGTTAATTTGGCATATTCATTTTAATTTGCGGGCATGTCTATGTTAAAGGTACCCATATTCCGACGGTAAACTTTAAGCAGGGATTTTTTGGGTCTTTTATCAATTTGACTCGACATTTGTGCGATAATTATGTACTCTCTGCATCTTTTAAAAGTCACAGTACGAACTATGTGACAAGATTTTAAAATTTACTGAAAGAACAACAGACTTTCTTGGCTCATTCAAATTAGATTCACTTAGGGTAGATAAAGTGTCTGGAGGCTCACTCCATGCTCTCCCTTCGACTTGGTTATAAAATTCGGAGCGTAAGGTTGAATTTCCTAACTTCGAAATCAGGGAATATGGAAATGGATGTGATCAATGACATAGCAGCTCATTATCAACCTGTTGGAGACACAGCAAATGACGAACCCCTTTCAATGCTTTTTTGCCAAATTAGGCAGCCAACATCGATTCGCAGTCAATGTGATCATGGCTTATTACAGCAGCCGATCTCCCTGCTGAGGCCGACAAGCTCTTCATCCAAATTTGATTACCCGCTAAAAACAAGTTATTACGCAAAGCAACATCGGCAAAAGAAAAAAAGCAGCGAGAGCACGGGAGAGTCGACAAAAGAGATACAAATAACTAACGGAGCGCCTGCGGTATCTCAAGGTAAAAAATGCCCCATCTCGTCTTGAAGGAGGATCCATTCTTTCCGCTCACTCTTTGCCGCTCAACACTGTAGAATGCAACAAGGACTGTGTTTGCGGCGTGATTTAAAGCAATAGTCGGGAAAAGGCAGACAGCCATTAAAATGCCTTAATCTGTTTAAATAAGAGACGGGCTGGGCTCCCCAGCGCAGTGACCGACCGCCTGCTGCAGCCGACGCCTGCGGCAAGCTGCGGACTCTCAACTTGATTTCTTCCTGTTCGAAACAGGTCTATTCTTCTTCGAGACAGTCTGCAACATCGAGAGTCGAAACAAGACTTTTCTCGAAAGAAATCTATTGAATTGTTCCGCTGGCTTTACATTCCTCGCCGGACTTCATAACACTTTGTATTAGACAGCCTTTATCTTAATATTCCTTGCTTTTAGAGGAAAAAGACATTGGTTTCAGATCGATTAAAAACGTTGTAGATTTTTGCATGTCCTACTTCGAGAGTTGTTAAGGACCACGTTAAAGCATGAACATTTGTGATAAAAGGAAATGATAGAATAGTCCTTGTCGTTGAAATTACATTTAGGCTAACCAGGAGTCCTGGTTAGCTTAAAGAAAGCATTCTGATATGAAAATATCAGAAGAACTGTCCTTGTCCAGAACAGTTTTTCAGATTTTTTCTAGCTAAATTATTTTAGATATAACCAATGACATTGACGATCGACATATACTATCGACAGATTAATCCGGATTCAAGAGTGGACTATTTGTAAAGCTAAAAGTATGGCTTCAACGGAAGCTGTCAACACAACTGCCATTAATTGACTTCTTTGGCAAAGAAAGGATGAATCGATGCAGAAAAAAAACAGCGATAAAGCCTGCTAAGTACTGCACTGTGCTGACATGAGAAATACGGTGGTGTCTACCGCCAGCTCGAAGCCCATCAGTTGCGAGCCTAGACCATCAAAAGGAGCTTCGGGGTCGTTTGGACCATCATGTTGACCCGGCAGGCAACCTACAAGATGACACCAACTATTTGCGACGATCTTTAAAAAGATAGACTCTTATTCTGATGATTGGATCTTCCCTCAGCTCTTGTTGACAGGAATGGAGATACGTCGCACCAAGGATGTGGCTCCTATCTCTATCTCAAATCTGTCGTGGGTGATTTATGCTGTACCCGCTTTTGTTGGATGACGCAGTGTTGCCCGATTTCGAGTTTCTGTCATTTTCAGACACTGTTAATTTTTAGACCAGTAAAGATAACTTAGACATTAACCCCATTTTCGAGTTGCTCGGCTTTTGAGCGGTGTATACAGCATCATCTACATACTAGGTTATCTTTTATGGTTCTCAAGGTAATGCGAATTATATTTACAAGTTTACGAAACCTGTCAGTAATAAAAAGGTTCACTCGGTCTTGGAGCTATTAGGCCGCAGAATTTCGAGAAGACCCGATATCGGCCGGAGTTGCACTTTTTGAAGTTGTATCTACGCTCTGTTTGAAAGAGTCGCTTAAGGAGGAAACATAAGATAGAATTAATCACATTTTCTATACTAGTTGACAAAGTAGCCACGCCTAAATATCGACGGAATTGTGTTATTTGGCATCACTGCTAAGGAATTGTTGAAATGCGTCCTCGTTTTTTTATATGCGTTTGGTCGATTTGATTTATGAATTACCTTTTCTGTCTGAGACTGCAAGATTCTCGTTTTTTGCCACGCAGGATCCCGGAGGATTTTAGGGATTATTCAGGACTCTTGCTCAGTGGGAAAACCCTTCAAGTCAAAGGTTCTCTTTCCGTTCCCGTGAGAATTGAACGTTACTTTCTTGTAACCTACTTCCTGTCTGGTGGCGCCGCCGACTTCAAGTGGTACTTTACTTTGGAAGTACCGATTCTCAGACGGCTGTAACAAGGTGCTAGTTTTCAACCCGGTGATCGCAAGCTCTCTGGTCAAGCATTTATGTCCCCGATCGCTCATTACAAAAGTAGGTTTCAAGCGATCTCTCGGAAGATGAAGAGCAAAATCTTCGGCGAAGAAAACACTGTTACAAACAGAAAACAGATATTATGAAAGAAGTAGCTGACTCCGATGAGGTTTTCATAAAGGTGCTGAGGGAGGATGACAAAAAGACAAAAAAAAATGAAGAATGAGTGTTGATGTAAGGGTCTAAAGCCGGTTAGTACTGTTACACACTCTGGTATCAGATTGTATATCCGTATCAGATTTTCTGTTACATTTGGGAACAGATTTGAAATATTCGGTTTCGAAGTACATTAATTGTACTTACTACTAATTGAAGTACATTTGTGATACATTCGTTTTTGTACAAGTCTTGGTTTAAGGACGTGACGTTGCATACGACTGTTTTCATCTAACGCATCATTTTTTTAATCTATGAATGAAAAGGGCTATTTATTAAGCTAGATAGCGTAATTGCTTCACTTTATATAGCCTTATTCGACGTGATGACGTAGACCACAACAGGTAGAAAATTTAATCGTTTATATTTACAGTGTAACGGCATGGCAATATACGGCCCCGTGTGTAACAAGGCGAGGAGTTTTCTGTTCTTTAAAGCACTTATTAGCATTCAATACAAGAGGCAGCCTCTGAACTCACTGTTTTCCGGCCTCCTATCAGCACAGCACCCCGCTCGCACAAAGAAGTTTCAGCCTTTGGTCCCCTGCTCACAAATGCACAGCACAACCCTCTTTTGCTGCGTTCGTGTCTTTAAGACCAATATTCTTATATCATCATTCGATAACAAACAATCGTGAAGGGCATAATGATCATGTCTTAATTGTCTCCCGACAAGTCCCAATTATGATATATTTTCCCAGTTGACTTTCGCTATCTTGAAGAGATGTGCTGCTCGCGGGAGCTTCAGAAAATCTTTGCAACATCTACGGAACACGAGCAAGTCACATCTAATCAACACTTTGACAGTGGGCACGCTTCGAGAACCTCCATTGGCAACCTCATCCTAAATTTCCTTCCTTTTATCGCGTGCTTCAACCAATGCGATAGCCGAGCTGGCCACCAATCCGTTTGATTAGGCGTTCTAGCCACTTGTCAAAAAATAGGTCAAACTCTATGTTGGCTGGTTTTTCATTTGGCTTCATTGTGAATAGAGGAACATGAATAGATCTGCTATAATTAAGCCGCATCTGATGACCGCAAACAATATCGCTACGGTTGGAAAAGGTAGCGAGCAAACGCATTGAATTGCCAATGGGATCTCCAGCAGCCAATCTGATCGCAGCCTCACCTGCTGCGCTTTAACTTTCCGCACAGAACTAACTGCCAGACTTCATCACTAACGCCCTGGAAAAATTACACGCCAGGAGTATATTAATAGATTCTTCGATGCGTGGAGAAGAATAGGATTAGGAAAACTTTACGCACTATGGAAGCTTTTCCGAAGATGGTTCTTTGTTTATCTTGTGAGTAAAAGAAATGAACATCCTCTGAGCCCCCAGTGTGAGATGTTTCCTCTTTGTGTTCAACTCTGGTTCAACCTTTCATTACATAATAATTTACGACCTTCGACTGCGTAGGTTAAGTTCTGCCTTGATTTGGTACCGCCTTGCCGCGGCTTTTGCGTAGGTTGATTTCGCACCTCTCACCGGCAGGAGTCCATCACGGAGGAGTAAGCGGCTTAAAGATTGTGACTTGTACGTGAGCATGACTAGGTGAAGGTTAGAGACTTGCTTCAGGCTATCCTGATTCAGCTGTAGAAAGTGTATTATTCATTTAAAAAAAGTTTTTTTGTCAATATTACTTTAAAATTAGGATTAAAAGATCCACCATCCTGACCGACATGTAGCTAACTCTGCTCACATTGGCGAAACACATGGGGTAGAAACTTAACATTGCAAATCTAGAGTTAGCTAATACCTTTGTCGAGGATGTCGTTCGTTCATGGTATGGGTGAAATAAATTCTCGGATCTGCATTAGGGTGGGCAACTACGCACCAGCAGCTGTGCTGAAAAAGTTTCCATGGATTAACTTAATTAATTTTCGCTGATTGGAATTCCTTTAACTTTGATCACGGCTACGCGAAACAGGAGTAAGCTTAATGCCTCGTTTTTTAACCGACTATTGCCAAGTGAACTGCTAGAAATTCACACGAAACAATTACCGCGATTTTGAATTGGGAAGAAAGGTGGGTAATTTTAGGGTTCCAACTGAATAAACTTCTAACTTACATGTATTCGAGGTGTTTTCTGGTTAATCACACAAAAGTGGTAGAAGGGGTTTCCATTGGGGTGAATATTTTTGGTAGCTTGAATCATGCTATCTGTTTGGCGCATTATCGAGTTCTTGAAACGTTCACCTTGTATTTGGTACGCAAGCGAAGCCGTGCGACAGATGTCTGAAACTAATTCTCTTGGTCAATTCTTTAGTCATAAAAAAGTCATCGGAGGAATGAATGAAAACAAAGAACAAAGCGTCTTCACTAAGAATATTTAACTTAGGAGACTGTCAGCTCAGTGGCGAGACTTTATATCCTTTTGAAAATTTCGGTAGCAAACATAAAGGGACGTCTTCATAAAACAGTATATTCATACGTTTATGTGTTCATTTGCAAACTTTCTTAGAAAGTCTTTTTTCGGACCCTTAAAAACTTTTTATTTAGGGGAGTAAAAAAGGGCCACAGTGACAAGGCTCTGACATCATTTTTCTTGTCTCCTGCCCTTGGGGACTCTGTCGTGTTTGCCACCTCCTAGCGGGTGATGTACTGGGAGCATAATGCATAGATGATTGATTTGGCCCGCCTCACGGTTCACGCCATTCCGGCTTTTGGGCGGAGTTCAAGTTGTAAACGCTCCCACGACAGATGTAACTTCGTCTTCGGGTCAAAGTTAACTTCCTGACAGATACCGAGTAAGCAGTGCAACTTCTAAAGATGACAACTTCGACGTTTTCGTGTAATTAGATATCGATTCGTTGTTCTGCGTCATTTCGATATCGAATCGACAAAGAATCTATTACGAAAAGAGATTCGCATCCAGTATGAAATAATGTCTACCACCTCATTAAGCAGTGACTGTCGCCGAATAGTCAGCTGCATCAGGTTTTGCGATCATCACATAAGATTCCGTTTCGTATCTTATCCCACTCGACTTTTCGACCGAAGACGTTACAGAGTAGATGGATAATTCTCCCCTTTCATTACAATATCGAATTCCTTTGGAAAGGTCTGATCGAAAATTACTTCCACATCTCGAAAAACCATGTTTCAAGAATGGCACTCGCGCATGATGACTTCAATCATAGTTCACCATACGGAGAACTAGAATGAAAGAGAAGAGAAAGTTGATAAATGGAAAGAAGCATTACAGGAACTCAAGTTGCTCTTCGTAGACAGAAGGAAGAGAAAGGTGGTGCTTAGTTCCGGTATGATCGTCCCTTCATTGGAGAGGGAGAGAGATATGAACCCGGCCGTCGCACCTCTCCGAGAGCAAGGTCTAAAGTAGGGGCGCCATGCGATATTGTCCCCCGTCAAAATGATTACTCTCAAAACGACCTTTCCAAAACAGACGGAAACATTTGTTACTAGCTTTTCCCTCTGAGTTACAGCTCGTCTGTCGACAGACCTTCCTATCCTCCGATCCGGTAACTAGACCCTTATTTGGATAGGAACTCGCGGAAGCTCCTCTTATAGGCTCGTCGCTTTGCGAGTGCTTTTCCTTCCTTCGAATCCTTCAGGGAACCCTTATTTTTCTGTCGGTTCCGCGCAAAGGACCTCACTAAGAGAACTACCTCATTAGGTCATCAGGATCGTGCCTCCAATATGTTTTCGTTTTCCGCACGAGTTTCCTCAACCAGATCCACGATGAAATTACATTGCACGATACTTTCCCTCCGGAAAGTTTTTTAAACCATCTCAAATTTCGTGGAAAAGTTAGCCCAAAAGCTGGTAAAAATGCTTTCGTTAAGTTTTGTGACCAGTGGACAGAGGGTAACCATTCATTGCGCGAGGCTGCACAAGGTGATTGGGATGGAGATAACACTCTAATCAGAGCAGATCGCCGCCAATCTTTAAATCGGGGATTTTTAGGTGCGATTACGTCTAATGGCTTTTGGTCGGAATGTCTGGACATCCGGGTCATCTTTTACGCTCCGTTCCTCGAATCGAGTCTGCAGCTCGAATGATTGGTCCAAAGGCGTCTCCTTACACTTGTAAACCTCGATGCGTTCCATAATGCCCCTTGTGAATATTTAATAGCTACCCCCAGGGATCTCCGCGGCCCCTTTTTTCTGCCGAACAGTTACACAACGAAGATTTCCTGGAATTAGCATGGATTCTTTCAGATTCAATATTGCCCGATGTGTTTTTGACTTCTAACTTATCGTTATATTGAGTTCACATCAGTGCACTTGAAAGACTCAGTCGACCCCTTATCCCGTTGAATAGGGGAACCTTACTGAAACTGTTTCCAGAACTTCGTATCTTTCTGCGTGGGAACGGTGATGTTCACAGCTATTTAGTGCCCCGGAGCGCAAAGAATATGCAACCGCATGCTGCAATATAGTCGCTGTTATTAAATTCCCGCGACAGTGTACGAGCGTAACATGATGAGGCCAAGTGCGTACCTTCTCTCTTGCTTTTTACTGTTATTACTCAACAAATGTCTCGAATAGCTGTAATTTCACGCGAAATTTTTCCTTAAGATTTTTTTAGGATGGCATTTCGAAACTGATCATTTCTCCGTTTAGAGTACGTTCTCACTAACGGTTTTCAAATTAAACAAAAACCAACGCAAGTTTCCAGCTTATGGATGCGTTCTGAATGGACCTGTCAGCAGGGCTAACAGTGAGTCACTTTTATCACTTATGGTCACTTAAAACTATTTCTGTTCCTTGCCACTTCACTGTAAGCTTTGCAACTTTTTGTCACTAATTTAAAGATTTTGCTCTGTTACACTTATTCGTTGAGATATTGTGTTTATCCCTCATTCGCGGCCCGCCCTCGCGCAGAAGAGTATTATTAGTTTCGCTAATTAACATTGTTAATAGACCAAACTAGAGTGGCCAGGGATCCACCTGCGAAGCGTACACAATGCGACTTGTTCTTCATTCAACGTGAAGAGAAGTGCAGTACACGGTACACGTAAGTTAACCCAGCCTTCTGAAAGTCCTGGCGCAGCGTCAGGCAGCGTGGCCTCGCGCTTACCGCCCGTCTCTTTTTCACCAGCGCACAGCCAATAGCTATCGTTCTCAGTGCCTGCACATCTCGTATGCTCTTTGTTTCCGCCTATTCGCCCGTACACGGGCTAAGCCTCACACAAAAGACGGAGGTAGTCTGCCCCGGGCCGTGTCTATAGGACATGAAGTTCCAGGGAGATCGATAGCATGTGGTAAGGTACCCCCCGGTGATGGTGATATATCCACCAACATTTGGGTGAACGCTGTCATAAATTGTGCCTGCCCTCCACACCTCTAGATTGAATTCCACTCTGTTTATTCCCGTTTCTTCTAGGTGCTGAAGAAGCACATACCTTCGCATCGTCAAATCTTGATGCGGGAAAAACTGTAAAACCTGCGCAGCTGCCTCTGGTTTTATTGGTGCGTGCACCAGATTCCGATACATGTACCCATAGCGTTCCGTATCGAACTGATACCGATGGATACCTCCTGACAAGGTTATTAAAACTTTCGGAGAGCGCTTCAAAGTTGTTATATTAACAGGGTGAGTCCTGTTATGAAACGACTTCTTTCATGAAGTGTTCCGCCCCAAAGCTAGATGCACATGTCGAGGAAGCTATTAACGATGCATCCAGGACCTCCCTATTATCATAGTTTGCGACACTTTCTTCTCTATCATCTTATCGCGTTGATTTTCCATCGCTGTGATCCACTCGCGGCTCAACATTGATGACATACAGCTGAGTCTAGGATGCTTCTAGCGTCTGCTGTCTCGGGCCTTGGTGACAAAAGATGGTGAATTCAACCTCTCAAATTGAGAGTGATACCGACATGAGATCAACCGCCAACGAATAATCCATCCATCGGTGGATGGATGGATGGATCTTCGAATCTATGCTTAACTATTGTTACTTGATTTAAGCGTGAACACAAATATCTGAATTCTGCCTTCCGCTCCTCCAATTAAGGAACCCTATACTCCTTTGTCGGAATACTTCCGAACTGGAGTACATCCTCCATCCGTTAATTATGCAGCTAATATCTAGCTTTTTGTTCTCCTCTCAGCCAGCCAACATTCATTACCATTACAATGTCGAAATCCTTCTAAAAACACGCTTTTATAATACCGAGCCGTTCTAGAAACACGTTTTAATTACACTGCCGTATCTTCCTCAAAACACTATTGAGTGTCTTTTGAAAACAATTTTTTAATAAAGATGTTCAATGTCTGTTACAGGTAAGGTTCCGGTGTCTTTTCTCCAACGAGCTCAGCATATCAAGTAAGCCATAAAGAAAGGTCAGTTTTTCTTTTTGTGCAACGAGTCGCGAAAAACGCACGACGTTCCTTGTCGGGTTCTTCCTCCTTCCACTATTCCTTTTGTAATTCATGACGTTCTTAAGTTATGAAATCTCCACTTGATTCCTCTGGCGTCCATAATAAATTGCCAAGTTGCTCAATTACAGCCGGACGTTTTTCAAATGATCCACCAAACATCTCTCTGCAGCAGTATTCTTTCTTCCTAAACAAAAGAAATATTAAAGGTAAACTTTTCTCATTTGTCCTATTCGGCCTTGACACTTTGCGTGTTGACGGATCACCGCCAGCTTCACATATCTCGTAGATTTTGCGATAGGCGTGATAAAAGTGATGGGTTATTTTATACCACCGAGAGAAAAGTGGATAGTTCTGTTTTTGTTACGTTATATTGTGTATCTTCTTCTGCCGCGTGTTGTTTTCCCCTATTCATCTCTTTTCGTAATCGATGATATTCGGTTGGATTGTTTCCAAAAGAATGGATTTTTCCTTGTTTTTAGATATATCGCATTTGAAGAAGAACAAGGGCAGTTAGCACTTATTCTCATATATCGTAGAAATTCAAATATGAACATTCAATAACTTAATTTTACGTTGTCTGTCAAGATCTCAAACATTCCGAAATCTTACAGGGATTTTACTCGCTCGAGTTGTTGCAGACAAAATGGTGAAGCAAACCTGTTGGTTAAAATTTAGACTCATTGTGCTACTGTTAATGCGCTTTTTAGGTCATTTCAAGTTTTGTTTTATTGGGGCTATCCGATTGGACCCATCCATAACAAGCAGAAACCGCATGGCCATTCCTACATGTGCATTGTGCAGGCATGAGCATGTAGAGCAGTCTGTTGCGCCCCCCGCGTCCCCCCACCGCGACCCTGCCACACCACACTCCGGTGCCCCGCATCAACTGCCTGGGTAAACACGCAGCCAAAACTGCGGACAACGACCCAACTTGGATCAAGTACGCTCGGGTGACCCACACTATGTGTCCTGACACGAATTCCCCGTTCAAAATGAGATCAGTCGGTCTCCATACGTTATTTCCACGTCATGGAACATAAAATTGTTTGCTGCCATGTTGAAGTGATTTTTTTTTCTGCATGCTATGAGTGAACAAAAAATCACTTTTTTAAGAAAAAAAAAACCTTTTATAATAATTTAATTTTAATAAGCTTAAAAACAATAGTTTGTAAGTGATCAACCCCATAATTAGATTTCTCAGCTTGAGAGCGATCCAAAACCTACCCGACATGCAAGGTTATCTCTAATAGTTCCTTAGTTAATCGTGGTTAAAATTTACAAAAACGCAAAATCTGGTAACCTTGAAATGAATTATCCAGCGTCAAGGCCCTTTTACGTGCGATCCGCTATGAGTAATTATACTCATGTAAACTTTCATCGCTTTGAAATTTGCCTCCGAAAATATTTACGAAGTGGCTCCCTAATGAAGTGGCTCTCTAGTTTAGTTTAGGAAAGCGGCAAGTTGACTCGTTCGCCGAGCTATTTCCACCCGCAGATCGACGGACCTGTTTGACACTCTGTTCGTCATAGGCGCTCGCTCTTTCATCTCGTCCTTTCAGAGTCAACGTACACTAGCCGTCTGTTGACACGTAAAACACATTACCCTCTTAAGCGGAGTAAAAACCAGAAAGCGCTTCTTGAAAGCCGCAACAAGTATGCTTATTGATTACCCTCTTCCCTTCCCTTTTCTCCCTCGGAGCGAAGGGACTCCGTAACATGTTCTGAATATCTCTTCCTAACAAGTCACGCCTACACCCTTTTAAGAGACGTAATCCCGAATCTTGATTAGCTTTTCCTATGCTTTTATAAATAGTTCGCTTGAGTTTTTAAAGGTTGAATCGTCCAGCTCTTCATCACCTTTCCTAGCCAAACGGAGTGAGGTAATCCACAAGTCAGACCAAATTAGATCATGAAGCTTAGTGCAGTTTTCATCGACCATCAACTCCTCATGATTTATGATACCTAACTTGTGAACAACTAACTTTTATGTTGGCAGTTTCAACTTGTCTTAACAGCGATTACGTCTTGAAGACACTCTGCTGCTGTAGACCCCTTCATCTTAGCTGTTCTCACACGTTTTAGAGCTAGTTAGGAAGATTGGTCGTGGTATGTGGAAGTAGGTCTGAAGCAAGGCAAGGAATCTGTAAGAAGCTGTTGCAAACGCCGCACGCAGCCACCGTTCAGTAGCACTTTTCCCTTCACGCCCACCAACAATAATAGTTTCAAATCGATACTCAGTAAAATGAATATATCAATCGGGCAGGGCTGATGGAGAGGGGGGGAGAGAAAGCGTGAGGAGGGGGGTAAGAGGGCTAGGAGCGGGAGGAAGGGAAGGAGGGGAAAGGATAAAGGAGGGAGGGAAGGAGGGGCGAAAGATGAGGAGAGTGGGGGCTGTTCTCGCGCTCAGCTGTTGCTTCACAGAAGACCGATGATGGGCTGCGACTGGAAGAAACTCATTCCTTTTAAATATTTCATCTTGTATTTTTCCGCATTGATTTCTTTCTATCGAATGGAATTTCTTAGTGTTTGTTTTAGCTGTTCAGACCAATCGTAACATTTCTGATGGTTGAAACAGTTCTTTGAATTTTTTATTCTTATTTTTTTTGATGAGATACTCGCTTTTTATTGATCACCCAGGAAACAAAAATCAGATGGAGATGAGTTTCCAGCATGTGAATTTCGTTTCGAAAGGAGATGAAACGCTCTTACGAAGGAAGTACTTTTAAAATGAGATGAAATACTATATTCCAGAAGAGTATTTCCTCTTCTCTTGGGACGGAGGATCCTTTCTAAGGGAAATGATTTGAGCTATATTTCCAGAGGACGATGCATCATTCTTTTAGGAGTATTCCTCTCAATGTAGGATTTCCCTCCCCTGTGTTGTTTGTGTAATCGATTTATTTTTGTTGAAAGTTGTCGTAAGAGAGTTGGATCAAATTGTGCATTGCCTTGGAATTACTCGCTATGCTTTTAAAAATAATTGGATCGAGCGAGAGTATTGTATTTCTATTTCGCACTTGGTAATTCACGCTCAATCGCATAAACGACAGTAATTAACACCACCCTATAAAAAGTATGCTACCTATTACAAGCTGTTCGAACGAGCGTCAGAGCAAAAAGGATTTGGTATGTCGTAAAAACAGCGAACCCGGCGCATGAAAACCTGAATTTTATCGCTTAAAATTGTGACTGAATAATACTGCAATAAACTTGGTAAATTAGCGCTGGTTGGGCGTGGCAACATAAAGGATCTCCTCCCTCTCTTTTTCATTTTCCTTCTCTTCGTACTAAGCGCTTTCGCGCCTTCGTTATCTCTGAAATTTCTTCTTTTGTAGTCAAGCTTTCGGTTCTTTGAATCAAGGAGTCTATTGCTATTCCGCACTCACGTGGAGGTATGTTTTGGCATGAAATATTGTGATTCTTTCTACGCTCTTAAATGTAAAAGTTAGATTATGATTTATTCTGATTCAACGTTTCATGTTATGAAATGAAGATGAGGGACATATCCTCGCATAATTTAGGTCCTATCTTATATCCCACGTCGCTGTCGGTAACCCAACCAATGCTGCTTCACGATCGCATATTGTCACAGGCAGGTACTGCAATTAGACTTAACGATCGTTAGATTAGGTACTTGTCTACTTCCGCACTCCCCTGGTACTCCCTTCGGCTAGTCAAGGACAGGTGGAACAAGAGAGGAAAGATGACACCTCTCAAATTTACATTGTACTCTCCCCAGTGAAAGCCCCCTCCTGAAGTTTAAAGTATACTTTTCTTGCCACGCTCCTGATCTCGGTCAAGGCTGCTCCTGGCACTTTGTCACAGATGTTCCTCTGGTCGGGGAAGCTTTTGATGGCCTGCAGGGAAAACGTTCCAACTTTTTGGATATCATGGCTTCTGAAAACTTGGCCCGAGTGTGCAATCTCATTAGATCCTACGCATTGCAGCGAAAATGTTCGATTTGGGAGGCGAAGTCAAACCCTTGTCTCCGTGGTCGGTCTTCTTCTTCCATAGCTAACGAAGACGATCGTGCTGCCCGCTTCTTCGTCGTATTTCCTCTACTCGTTTTTCTTTCCAAAATATCAACGCAGGAAATGGAAAGTCTTACTTATAAAATTTACAGTGAAAGGTCTCGATCAACTCTGGGATGAGAGCGAGAAGTGACGAGGAGTAGCGAGTGCGGTTAGTGATGGATTAGGAGTTATTAAAGGTTTATTTTTGGCAGGTTCTCAGCGGGACTTGTCTGGGGATGTACCTTCCATTCTGGTTGCGCTCTAAAGAATTCACAGGGTCACACTCTGCGCCTTTTGAAGCACAGGCTGCATGTATCGTTCACGTTGACCTCCCATTTGACAGCTGTGTTGCTTAATTGATGGGCAGCGCCCTCTCGCGGCTTGTACCCTTCCCTCACCGCATGACGAGGGCCCCCTTGTTTCAAGTCCCAAATCTCTGTAAGAGTGAAAAGGGAGAAAATAGTGAAAACGCTATCTGCTGTTGGCAACTGGAGCATGCAGCGTGACAGATAACTGGAATGGGAAGTAAATTTTTCTCTCTCTTTGTATGCGACATGCAGTTTTCGTAGAAAAGGAAGCTTATACCAAGATTGGATCATTGCAAGATACGGTTCAGAGAAAACACCAAGCAATGTTCTCTTAAACAGAAAAAGTACGCTGATAAAAATACCTACTTGATACGATCTTCCCAGTTTCCCTGCCGAGGAAGCAGTTGTCAGATGACTTCAGCTTGCGATAGGAAGATTCGTGAGCTGAGATGCTCAGATACTTAAAATAATTTCACTGTAGTGAAAAGCGGCTATTTTTAATTCATTTCACCTGCACATGCCCGAAGCACGATTAACCTACTCTAACGTATCGAACCCAGAATAGGTTTTTGAGCGCACTTATGAGAATAGACCGGAGTTCCGTTGGACAGGTATGCTCCGTGAATAGATGGTGGTCTTATGGAGACTGACTTAGAAGGGTGACTGCTGGTGGGTTGAAGTACTTGTCACTATTAGGGACGAGAAGAGACCTTGCAAATTCACCTAAACAAATTGGCGGTCCCCGACTAATCTTTGTAACGAATGTTGCTTATAAACAGTTTCGACTCATGTTCTCCAAAAGTGTACACTTCTGCAAACATGTTTTTTCTGCATCATCACTACCTTCATTTTTGATAAAAATGCTCTCGCGATTAAGAAACGTGCCCAAACTCACGCTTAAACTGATAAGCGAAGAAATACCAAGTACTTGCCGTTTAGAATAATTACTAATCCTGACATACCATAACCATCAGTATATAGTTGCATCCTGATCTTTGAAGTTGTAAATACTCATTACTCCTGTTGTAGACTTCAATATTGTAGGATACAACAATGTGCCGAGTCCGTTCTTGGTTCATGATTTTCCATCCTTCTTGAACTTGTTTTTACATTCTCTTTGCCCTTAAAAATCCCAACATCCTTCTTCGAAGAATTTTCCTTATAAGATAGCCTACTCTTTCCTTTGAAAAGCTAAGGAATAAATACTTCTCAACATTGAATATTATTCGCAGCTTTAGAGTAAACGCATAGAGGTATGTTTTGCTTTTCACTGAGGAACGATTTTTATTCGGATTCAGGTCAATATGGTTTTCATGTCACTCCCCCTCGGAATTCAATCAAAGCGCTGTGTACGGAAGAGCGATGCTGGACTATCAGTTGCGTTTCCCGATTATTACTGTTTGCTTATAATTACCAATTAGCAGTAATATCGTTCCATGAATAATATCATGTGTAGACATGTTTACTTTACCAATGAATTTGCGCCAATCTGTTCAAAATGGACCCACGTGTATTCCGGAGTTGATATTATCGTCAACGCCATCAAGTCAGACCTAAGATCTCCTATCATAACAGGTTGATAACTCTAAAAAGTAATCGAATAAATCCGAAAATACCTACCAAAACAAAATGAAAGTGATAGTATTGGATAAAGAATCTATCTTGGATCTTCGATTTGCAAATACTGTTGTAGAGAATATTTTCCTCCGAAAATTGATTCTGGCGGCGGTGTTTCAACCTAGGACAACTTCTTGTTTAAGGAAATTTTTGCCTGAAGAAGTTTCTAATCGGGAAGTAAATTACAAATTATTAAAGAAATTAATGAGGATTGCAATGGGGAATCGTTTAACGTAGAGGACGTCGTCACTTTTATTCTTGAGGCACCTTGCTCTGTATTAGTGTGATAATGACGAAGTATGTCAACTCGAAGGAGGCGCGAAAGCTTCGAGGGGACTTACGGTGCCAAATCCATCTTGGTGCACCGCACCCAACTAGGTAAGAGTCGATATTTCCTCGATAGCAGAGCCTGTACGTGCACTGCAAAGAACATAAATTTCTGCAGCCCTGGTGGTCTTGCCTTGGTCTTTCCATGGCTTAGCATGATCCTGGGGCTAGTCTCCGGACCCCCTGCGTTGAAAATATGGCCCTGGGCTTACCGAAATCTGAACAGGAGGAAGTCAGCCGTCATACACATTCTGTACAAAGGGATTGCACTGAAAATTTGAGAGGCACAATTTCTTATTCTGGTCTTCTACCTTTCAAGAAAAGCGGAGAGGAGACAGGCACAAGGCTATTCTCCCAACCTATGTTTACCATAACTCGGTTGTAAAACGTTACTTTCCGTAATGGTAAAGTTGATCAAGATTTGGAAAATAAGGCGTGGGATCTAACATCTTTGACTGTGTGTTAGAACCTTATATCCGCTACTGTGCGCTTCCGCTGTGCGCGGGCGGCGTGATGCCGCGTCTGCTGAATTATGCGCGTCGTATATTAGCCTTCCATTAACAAAATCATACCTTTGCGCAAGCATCCAAATTTAAGGTGCACTGCGCTCTTTAAGAGACAAGATATTATTTCCTTTTTTAAATTAATCTTTTTCAGATGAAGTTGTCATTTAAAATACCGACGATCCGACTGGTAACGAGAGAGCATTATTCTTCGGATGCTGCACGTAGATATTACGCAAAGTTAATTTGTGGAATGTTGTGATAGTTCCCGCTTGTCACTCCCTCTAACACTGATTTGCCATCGAGAGCTTCGCTTATTCAGCCGTTCTTTTATTTTAGCAGCATTTTTCATTATTACTTTCAACTATTGTATTCCGTTGCTACCTCCCTTGTTCCTATTTCTGTTTCCTTTCGCCCCGTGGGCAGAGCAGTGCAATGCCCCATGACCTCTCCCCTTTGCTACCCTTCTCCCACGCTACGTGAGAACACACACGCCAAACATAGCGGGCTGATTAGTCCGAATAAGTGGGCGCTACGAAGCATCAACATTGAATGGCCTTGCAAAGATTTCTGTTCCCATTTCTACACCAAACCTTTAGATTTTGAAACGAATATATTCACCACTGAAACAACACTTTTCAAGCTGTTTTTGCGATGAGTCAACCGTTTGTTTCACTATTAAAGTAAATATCTTTGCCTCAAAGATTTTTATCCAGATCCAATATCTGCAGGTTCCGAACTTTCCCACTTTTTCGTCAGTCCTTTGCTAATATATAATTTAATATCACCGTCAAGATAATTATGATTGTAGCGTCTCATGAGAACAACTTAATTTCTAATGCATAAGGGAGAAGTTTCCAAGTTTAATGTACTTGCGGTTCTGTAACATGCTGTACATGGAGTATTGTACCTGTGACCTCAACCGCTTTGCCCAAATTCAATACCTATTTTCATTACCCTCAGTTAAAAATAAATTAATTTAAAATTCCACTGTTAGTATCATCAAACAGTTATTTGGATAGTTTTTTGTGACCTCTTAATGTAATCGCAATCCCAGTCGTAAATTTCCCGAAATCAACGAGAAAACAAAGCTGTCATGGGTAATTTTTCAGTTGATTCAAGTTATCGGCTGACGTAAGCTCGACTAGGTTAGGTTGGGACCATAGCAAATGTTTTGTAAGACTGAAGCCGATTCGCTTTTTCGAAGAAAAGAGTTTTTTAATTTATCTCATGGGCCTATGACTACACCCCATTAAAAACGATTAAAATATGAATAAAAAATCACAGTTTAATACTAAAAAGTCCTCTGGCATATTCGATAGATACCTTGACAATCGTTAAAGTCGATATTTGGCAAAACAAAATGATGGGAGAATTCGATAGTATGAGACGATTTGGCAGCGCTCTCGTTGAAGTGAAAAAAAGGACTTTCTGGTGTTCTCCAGAACAGAGATTTAATGAGAGAAAGATCGTTGAACCCTTCATAAATTTCTAAATCAATCATCTTTGCCAATTTCTAATTACGCAGTAGCGCCAATGTTGATTATGTTATTACAAGGATTGGTTTAACTATCGACCTGTGAAATATTGCCTACAAAGTTTTGCAATTACTCATGTACAGAAGTAGGGCTTTGATTCATTTTGTTTTCCATTAATTTCTCGCTCACTATATTACGCATCAAGAAAGGCAATTTTATAGCTAAGTATCGTTTAGAGAATAGGCCGTAAAGAAGACGAGGCACATTGGTATGTTCATTTAACATCTCATTAAACTTCTCTGGAATGCGAGGTAAAAATTGCTGCGAGGTGACTCGTGTAACTGCACCGCTGCGTAGTGAGAAAAACAAAAAATAAGAAAGCGGTCTTAAAAGAACTAATCTTACAATTTTGTTTTCGTATGCCTGTCCCTCGAGCCTCACTCGGTGGACCTCTCAAATAAGACGTTTGAGATATTGTTATTATGATTAAGAGGTTTAAGATATTGTATCTTTCTTCGTGATGATGAGTATAGCGATGCACAAGAAAAGTTGGCGACGATAGCGAGGAATGTTCTTAAGTTGTCATTAATATATAATCCCTTCAATCTGGAAATCTAATTTAAAGTTTTGGATTGTTTGTAACCGCAATTATTGATAATCTGATAATAATAACGCTTTGTGAAATGGCGCAACCCTCTCACTCCGACAGCTTTCGGCCAGCGCTTCGAATCGTCGACTTTAACCAGTCTGGACACTGGGGCAATCGCTCAGTCGCCGAGATTAGAAACACTAATACGAACGCAATTGTGGTCTCGGGCCGAGTCTGCTCTAAGCTCAGAGAGGGACCGTTTATAAAATACGTAACACTTTTTGACCCCCAGCCTTCCTTCCCTAATGTATACTTCCTCGTGAGAAGTCTTTCTCTCACTCGTACGGAAAAGTAGTATCCCCGCAGCTAATTCCGCCGTTTCTTTCTATGACATCGTTTTTGAACTCCTTCAAAAATGCTTTTAGACGAAGACAGTTCTACTTTTGATACGATTGCAAAATTCGGAGGGGTTTTGCTCAGTTCTAATTGAAACTTGAGCCAAACTTATATCGTGAAATTTCTATTTTACTTTCCGTGAATTGTTCTTTCTGCGTGCTGAAACAAAAGAATCCTTTTATAAAAAAAAATGCAACGATTTGGCTCACAGTCAGTTGTCATCAAGCCTTATATCGATTTCTTCTCCGCAATAGCTCAGCCAACGAGAAGTAAGCGGCATCGTTGCAACATAAGTGTCTCCTTTCCTCGCTCGAAAGGTAGAACACAAAAAGGGAAAAATTCACCCTTTGGAAATTACAGTGTTCGTTTAGGTTAGAATGCGGATTAAAAAGAGCGTTATTCTCCTCTAAGATTCTAATTTAATAATCGCGCGTTTTAAAGTAAGCTCGATGAACGTGAACAAACGACCTCTAAACCGTGGGTTTACCTACAATATTTACTTAATGAATGTTTTTGAGGCATAGTGTTTTAAGTGTGCCGCATTCCATGTGCGTTCGTCCTCACCGCAGCATGCCGTGCCCATATTAAGAGCACTTCTCGTGTCGCGTCCCCAGCATCCAATATTCATGTTTCCTAGGCCATCTTTTCGGCCACGGTCCACACAGGTACATTACAGTCGACGCAGGCTAAAATTGAAACGTACGTGCAATGCGGCTTGCCTAACAGCCTCGCATTCCAGGCGTATGTGTACGGTACCTCGTTTTGGGAATGCCTCGAGGCAACGTGAAAAAAATACACCTTTTTCTGTTCTCATTATTTTATCCGTCTCGACGCGTCGCGCTTTTTGTCTCTTTTAGCCGAGTTTTCCCGATGTCGACACTATTCAGTCGCGAAAGCAAAGCGGGTGGCCCTCCTGCCTTTTTGTTCGGGGTAGATCGGAATCAGTTGATACGGAGTTCTGCCAGCGCTTTTTGGAAAAGGCAAAAAGACACACATGCGGAAAAGTATATGCGTGCGAGGAAGATGGATATCTTGTATATTCGCTTTGATTTCCATGTATTAGCTCCATTCGAAAGGCTCGTGTGAGAAATCCGTCCTCATACTAGGAACTGATACGAAAATTTGTTTCAGTATTCCTTTCCGAAAAATTCTGCTTCTTTTCCTTATAAAGTGTGAATTCAAAAGTTTAAATTTTTCACCGTATTCCACGGTGTGCGTCACCGAAGTGGGGCGCGCCGCCATGAACTTAGCGGTCAACAACCCCAATGCTGCCAACTTACATAATAATCCATGGGCCGTGTTGGAAGAACATGTTTAGGTTTAGCACCATAGCGAAGTTCGAATTTTTGTTAGTATGGTCTGCAAAAAACCTGCCTTTTGTTCAACCAAAAACTTTTCCAGAGTTTATATTTAAGATTATAATCTAATCATATAGCTCTTTTTAACTCACAGTCAGCGTATAAGCAAGAATAATCCAGTCCATTACAACCTGTCATATCTGAACAAACGTCAAATGTGATATTAGATTTAGCTGCGTAAGATATGTTTATCTCACTGCGCTAAGAGTGTTGCGTAGATGTTTCCACGTAAACACCTTGAAAAAAATGGCGTCTTCTGGAAGTGACTTTTTGATTCCTATTATTCATCCTTTAGATAGCATGCTGACAGTAGCGTGGTGTAATAAAATGTCTTTCCTGGGAAATCATAATTAATCATATTTTACCCTGCCTGCAGCAAGCAGCCCGATTGTGTGTAATTAATTATTAATGAGTTATCAGTTGAAACCGAACGTGACTTTTAACCACAATCAACAAAAAATATCCGTGTATCTTTTTGTTCCTCTGAGGCATGTTGTGATGTCCTCGTTGGAATCTCGCCGTTCTGTTTGTTGTTTCCATTAACTTTTTGACGATTGGTTTTATTCGGACGAATTAATCGTGCGACGACCAATTTCAGGAGTCGATCTATTCTGAGTTAAATCGACTTAGTTTTATTTCTAATGGTCAATAAATTTTACAGTTCTACGATAATGCTT
>Ga0058701_10000757_pt1 | contig 21698 bp, 12 predicted proteins | sample AgamicOrMae_FD_97039 | JGI IMG/M metagenome (GOLD analysis project Ga0058701, IMG submission 97039) | Agave microbial communities from Guanajuato, Mexico - Or.Ma.e | ecosystem: Host-associated > Plants > Phyllosphere > Phylloplane/Leaf | place: Guanajuato, Mexico | collected 2012-06-04 | reverse complement strand
CGACCTTTCCCCCTCCGATTTTGTTCAAACTTGCAGGAAAGGTAGTTTAGGGTAAAAAAGTTTTGCCGTATTTCATAACTTCGTCCCATAGGCCCCAGGTACCGATATTTTTAACGTTTTAACAACGCGCATGTCCTCAAGATTACGGACGGCAACATGTTGTTCAGTATGCTCGTTGGCTCGTTGGTAGCGAGTTCATCTTGGAAGCGAAGGGTCCACGGTTCGAACCCTGTTTGTGTCGAATACATTAATCTTTTTCTTTTTTTTCTCTCTCTTTTCAACGTCTTTTTCTTAAGGAATACTTTTGCTTTATTGTCGCGACAAAAGTACTAATATTTCGACCCTTACAAAATATTTTCAACAGAGAAACATGCAATAATACAAGGGAAACAGAATCTTGCTGTGACAAAAAATAAAATGATGCTTCGCATTTCCCCTTCCACATCGCAGCGAGAAGGAGAAACGTAAAGAACGAGAGAAAAAATAACTTCCATGTAGCGGGGATCGAACCGTGGACCATTCGCTTGAAAGACGAACTCGCTACCAACGTGCCAACGAGCCTACGGTACAAATGGGTTGCCATTTGTAATTTGAGGACATGCGCGTTCTTAAAACGTTCAAAATATCGGTACCTAGGGCCTATGGGACGAAGTTACGAAATACGGCAAAACTTTTTCACCCTAAACTACCCTGCAAGTTAGAACAAGATCGGAGGGGGGAAGGTCGTGGCCTCCCCTTGTTAGCGTGCGGGATTGGAGAGTTGAGATCAGGTAAGATCTTACGTTACTTTGGGTTGAGTTGTAAGGTTCAGTTAAGTATAAATTGAGGTCAAGATAAATTTAGATCTCTGAAGACCACGAGTCAATCTGCCAAACCCAGACCACCAAAAAACGGCGCGTTTACAAAGCAAATATTTTCGATAGAAATGCCAAGGAGAAAAGTATGGCGCTCGGTGCTTCGTCAGGAAACCCTTTCCCATTTCTTTCCTCAAATTGGCAGACATTTAGGATCTTTAGCTAACGCAGCTTAATATCTTAACTGGCTGTGACCGCGCTGCGCCGCCAGTTAAGAAATCTAAAGTCTAAATTAGACGTCTAAAGTCTACGGCTTCATACAGCCGAGGCAAAGATTCAGCGCTCACAACAACTTCGCATAATTTCTTGCAAATTTCTTTACACGACGTTTCTAAGGGAACGGTTTCCACGAAGCATCTCTGATTGCTCCGGATTTGAAACGTTAAACCCAAAGATATCTATTAGTCCGAAATCTCTTTGTAATTGCGAAAGTTTTTCCGTTTTCTTGGCCATGCACGATCTTCGTCAAGCAGAGGGGCGCGGAATAGCCTGTCATGCTAACATGGCTCTTGAAAAAAAGGTTTACTGTACGTACATCGAGCTCACATGTGGAAAACATGGGAATATGAGTAATAATACATGGGAATTCAGTACGATACCCCGAAATATCTTAAAGGTTCACAAGTCTATCGTCCGTAGGAAAAACGTCGCATTTTGGAAAACAACAATCATTAGCTGGGGCCTAAACACAATGTAGCTTGATATATTTGCTTTGTGATATACCTTCTCAGAGTACGCAGTCTTTTCGATTTCTTGTTAAAGGACCTCTTTTAACAGGTAAATTAACTGAGTATCGCTCGCTCCACAATATTCTTTTACAGGAGGGAACTGCAGAAAGGCTGTAAGAGGTTTAAAGATTCATTTAATTGTGTAGCCAGACCAAAAGAAGTTAAGAACTTGCAGAAGGTGCGTTTGAAGTCAAAATATAACTAGTCGATTTGAGAGTAAAACTAAACTTCCACTTAGCCGAAAAAATAAAATAAAAACGAAAAACAGAAAAGAGCTTGTTGAACGTCAGAGCTGGTTGCCACGGGGCGGGTCGGGTACATGCTTACAGCAATTGATGTGAATACAAATAATGCTTCCTTATTTGCAAAGCTCTCCCAGCTTTCAAAATATTTTCTCTTAAGGAAAAAGCGAAGATATTAAAGCTTTTCATTTTTTCCCATTACCTACTTGCTTAAGCTGTGCACGTATCCCAGAAGCGGCAGTCTTTCAATGAGGGCGCCTTTTGTGCCGCACTCATAGAAATGTTTTCCGAATAAATATATTGATTTTCAGTGATAAAAAGAATAGCCGAACACAAGAGGGAATTCCTAAGACAGTTCTAAGAAGGTAATGACTGGCAAGGCAGTCGACAGCGAAGACGCCATTTCTGTGGTATTCATTATAACTTAATTCCTTATCGAATATCTGGGACGCCGAGTGCGGCTGCCCATCACGTTTGCGCAAACAAAGGAAAACAGTGATTTGTTTTGCTACCGTTAACTTAAAGTTTTTTAGGCACGACGAAGGGAGCGCCTATTGAATTTGATTTTTGTGTTTATTTTATTTCTTTCTCCCACTTTGCAGTATGATAGCAGTTCGCAAGATTCCTATTCGACTGCTTTGATTTATGCACCGAAAGATGCGTCTATAATTTCAGGATGAATGAAAGAGCATTTAAGTTCAATGGGTGGAATCGCTGCTTGGCCTGAATGCGTTTAATACCTGATCGATAAGTGGTGACATTCTTCAATGAACGTGTAGTCACGCAAAAATCGATGCTATAAAAAGTGTGTTTCTTAAGTTGATAATACATAGGAATGTTCAAATCCGTTAAGCTATGCTCGCATCAAACATGTTCCTAAGATTTTCAGACATGTCATTGTTGAGCGAGCACACATTAAAGTGGTCGTAGTTCTACGTGCTTTGCGTGTTGCCATGACCGAGTTCTTTTGAATACGGCAAGATGTTTTGCAGTGAAAAATTGATTTGCAGGGTTCTTAAGCGTTCTCTAACCCAGAAAATCCTTGTGAATCTGAAAACTTCGTTACAAGGACAGTGTTCTACCCGGACAATAGAGTTCCTCAAAACAAGAGCATCTGGGCGATCGCGCTTCTGGACGGCAGCGACTCTGGAAAATAGGGTACCGTACCTGGACATTGGGTGACCTGAGAAGTAAGCCAAGCGCAATATTTTTGGTGTGTTACAACCGGAAAGCAAGACGGGTAGCTTCGGTGGTTGTGATTCACCTAGTACTTTTCGCCCGAGTCGAGTTTCTCGCACAACCCGCTTACCCCCATCAAAGTTGTACTTCAAAAGTATGGGCGAAGTACACACCCAAAAGCGTTTCCTTGTAAGTGCAAGTGCAGCCTTCTTCGGGTCAGCGAACGCGAAATATCTACACATACAAGACAAAAACGGTGGAGCTGGAGGCTACTTCCAAACGAGATGCAAGAGGCAAAAAAAAAAAAATGGAATAGAGGGCTTTGTCCGAGACTGTGACCGGAGGGGATGGGCTCATGATCCGCACAACCACGGGAGGAGAACACACATCTTAAAGCCCCGCAGGAAATTCCGTTTAAGACGAGCTAACGCTGCAAGAACCGACGGGGGCAAAAAGCGCTAACGAGATATTCGCTCACCTGAAACGATCACTTCCAAGTTGGGCCACCCAGTGAGCCACCCAGAGAGTCACTCACTCAGTTGGGCCACCCGAACTACAACTACACCGCACGAGTCATTAACGTATTATCTTCCTACCTCTAAGTTTTTGGCCTTGACTTTTTTCCTTCCTAGGACTGGGCCTGCCTGCTATGGGCTGCCCCTTTCCCCCATAACATCGGACCCGATTTATGGGAAAACCATTAAAAGCTGCGCCCGTTTTTTTGCTCCTAATGTCTTATTCATGGGTTTCCGGTTTTGAGGTGTGACGAAACTAGGAGCAGCACAGGTGGTTTGGGTTCCTTGGGACGTCGCAAGTCAAAAAGTTTATGGTCCAGTACTGGTACGAATTACTTAAGACTTTGTTGGGAGTATGATAGTTTACTAGAAACTCTGTCACAAGTCATAGCCATTTAATGTACAAGCGTGTTGTAGATGACGGGTCGAATCAATAAAAATGTTAGAGTTCATGCACGCTTCTCAAAAGTGTTATCTCAAAATCATTCAATACAAATACATGGCAAAGGGCCTCAGTTTGTAAAATGTGTAAAAAGGAATATTGAAGTTACTTCAATATTGGCGAGATAATTTTACATTTATACACCAATGACTTTGCGAATATCATTTAAGATTTAGTTTAGACGGTGTTGCAAGAGTTGCGTTAGACGAACGCAGTAATCTGTTACTATAAGTGAAACTCTGCAAGTCTTCGTCATTTGTTAAAAAAAAAAAAAAAAATGTGAAGCGCGAAAGACTTTCATTTTCTTCGATACAAAAGTCCAGCTTTTTCAGCTCCGTAACAACTGAGGCTCAATGTTTCCAAGTTTACATTAAAAGAGAACACCTTGATTTTTACCGCAGTGCTCTCTCCGTTTTTTGCTGGACTTCTTACCGCTAACGGAGGAGCAGGACAGAGACAGGAAAAGAGACGGAGGGAAAGAGAAGAAGGGCTATTTCCGGTACTTCTGAGGAAGTAACTGAAACAAATAAACCGGCGAGGCCCAGTCACCGAAAGCAACTTGTTGTAAACTTGTAGCTTAAGCCACTGGGGAGTTCGACCAAAAATTTTACAGCGACGGTCCCCTTATCCTGCATTATGACGTGAGCAAATCGCAACTCGGAACAAGTAACAGCTCCGGGGAAACACAAAAAACTTTTAAGGTGATTCCTTCAACGATCCACTGTCTTCCCCCAATGTTCCCAAATGCATAGGCTCAGTCGAGACCGAAATTCTGCAATCCCTCGGACCTCTTTCCGGGATTGGACTTTCACACGAGTTTTCGAACCTTGTTTCCCACCTTGTCCACCCCCCCTCCACTAAATTTGGTTTTGTAAATTAGGATACCAATAAGGTACAAATCCATCTAGTCTAATTTTAAGAGGACCTAGCGCTGACTGACTTGTTTGATTATGCGCAAACCTATCCGAACTTTCGATATCAACTTCAGTTAGGTACAGTACATCGGTATCTCGCCACATCATCCCAAGCGCAACAGAGGTATGAACTCATCAATCTCACACACTTCCTACAACCGTAGGATCTGGAAAACTGTCAAAACGACAGTTTTCAAAATACAGACAACTAGTTTTTACACTAAACAACATAGTCATTTCGAACATTTGTTTTATATTCTAAACTCGTTTACAACTCACCACTAGTTTTGATTCTGTCTGAGGTTTGAACATTGTTCTGACTGTGAGCTGCAGGTAATATACCTTGCGTTCAACGCCCGCATCCCTCGAAGTGAAGTCTTTTTGTCAATACGAGTGGGAATCACGTTCGATTTTTTTCTTATTTTTTGGTTTACGCTTCATGCAGTACGATCTTGTTGGAATTATTTCCTTCCCTCATTTGGTGAACCAAGCCATCAACCGTCTATCCATGATGCTGCATCAACCATCGATCAAACATTTTTAGAATGGATCCGAATAGGGGCGGCTGATAACATGAAAGCATTTTGCTCCTCTCTCTGATATTAATTGCTGCTACGAATACATGCATTATAATAGCTATATGTGACTATCCCGATTGGCATTGCGAATTTCAATTTAAGAAGGAACTAAATTGTGGATCTGGGTGGACGTATTAACATTTACGTCTAAAATTGCGAAACGTTTTGTTGCCTGTTGTTTCAAAAGTATCTTTTTCTCTTCTATTGCAGTTATCCTGTTTCTTGTAATGTGCGGTCACCCGGAGAGATTAGTCTATGGACTAATGATTGGTTTTCGTGTAACCGCAAATTTTTCTCTCTCCCGCCTTTTTTTCTTGCTGTGCGTAATATTTAAGCTTCTCTCCTCAAAGAGCCAAAGCCCCATCCCAAAGAAAGCGACTTCTTGATCCCCTACCGAACGGAAAGGCATTAAGCTTTCTTTCCAAGCCAGACTGTAGTACGGAGAAAATTGAGTCAAGTTTACACTTGATCACGAAATTTTCAATTTGGTTGAACACCCTTACAAAAGCTCATACATGAAATAAACTATTTATCTTGGTTTCAATAGTGGCCCATTATTGTAACAAAGAATATAATTTATTCAGCCGTTATTTATCGAGATCAATCTAATCGGTCTCCTTAACAAATTTCGCGCGTTTCTCCAGTGACATTTCCCGAGTGAGAGAGTTGCGCGAATGCCGTCATCATTGGTGGGCCGTCTTGTATTGAGAACAAAGCAGCGCGAGCAACAGTGGGACCGGATAAAGATCTTATAGTATCTTTACGGGCATCCCGGGAGGCCATGCCACGCCGCTCCACGTCAGGGAGCGGTGTAGTGTGAGGATAGGATCCACAAGAAGTCAACCCCCCTTAAGGGCACCCGTTCCTACGCCCGTGTCAGTCGGCTGGTCACTGCCACCACTTTCTCCCTCTTTCTTATTGGTGTCCCTCTTTCTTATTGATTTAAGTACATGGCTCAACACCCTGGACTCCCCGCGTTAAGAGTGCAGTAAACCACCTTCGATTTGGTGTTCCCGCACCTTTTGCTCCTCCTGGTGTAACTTGGCTTATATCCTCGCTCATGAACCTCTATCTTTGAAGCACCTATCGAAGTGCCTTCTTGCACCGCTATACACCTGTGTCTCAACTGTTCTTCCTGCACCCAGGAGAGTTCATCCCCAAGGTACACCTTTAGCAAGCGTACTGCGTGAAGCAGAACCACAAAGCAGCCAGAGCACTAGCTGGTCTTACAGCTATGTCTCTGTCTACCGTTCTTTCTTCTACAGAGCATTTTCAGTCTCTCCGCAAAACCAACAAAGGACTTCTTAAAAAGAGTTTAGATTTATTAGAGCAAAGGTACAGGACAGGGTCTTAAGAGACAGCAATCCATTGAGTTTAAAACGCAAGCGACTTTGACAAAGGGGTCGTGATTGAGTGAAGCTGTTTTGTCTTGGACGAAGAGGGCGTTTACAACTAGAGTGTAAAAGGCCGAGGGTCAACTTCCCTAACAGGCCAACGAGGGTTCTCCCCATCTTAGCGTTCCTTCCGTCTTGGAAGTTGGCCTAGTGTAAGTTACGTCGCACTCTATGGCGTTAAATTCAACTCCCGTCCCCATTCCCCAGATGCGGGGTGCTGTCCGACACGAAAGTTATACAACAAAACGGCGTGCAACATGATCTAACCGAACCGCACTTTACCTTCCAAGAACACATTTGCATCAACATAGTTACGTGAGCGAAAACTCATCATGCGTGAAATCAGAGGCATCAAAAATGTAAGCCTAAGACAGCAGACACCGGAAAATAATGACAACACAAAAACAAAAAAGGCAAACGAAGTCCCCGTTGATTGGTTATGGCAATTCTTGCAAACCAATCATGGCAAGAAAACGCAAATAGAGGCAAATTCTCAAGAAGCTGTGCCACTCGTAAAAAAAAGAGGAACAACAGAGAAAGAAAATAGGAAATCGAAATGAGTCCCGTCGGAATGACAGAGTGCGTCGTTGCCTATTCCACCTCTTTTCCATATTACGGCGTTAGAGTCGACCAGACATAATTGGCCGAGTCTTATCTTAGGGGGCCTGCTAGCCTCCGTCAAGAATTCCCCTCCCCTCTCCACGAATCTGCTAGAGCGGCTATCCGCAAAGAGCCGCAACGCGGGAAGTCGAAACGAGGAAAGACCGGAGGGAGGGGGAGGGCATAATGAGACGAGGGCTGGGAGCTTAAAGAAACGGGGTGCTAAGAATGTGTTGCCAGTTGCGTCGATTTTCAAGATTATCTAAGTTTTATCTGTTCGAAAGCGCGAAATTAATTTCAAATATGAAAAGTGAGATGGTATGAAGAAAATTGGATTTGGTGTGTGCAAAGTCTCACCCCTTCCTTTCGTCATTTTGCAAATGTTACGCGAAATGAATACTACGACTATTAGGAAACGTATCTCCCATGGCGTAATGAGTTTTTGCTGCGACCATCCCTCGGCTTCATAAGTCAAAGTCAAGCATGTAACTGAGCAAAATATATTTAAAAAATGCGACAGCAGATTTACCAGATAAGAAAATTATAAAGCCAACACTTAGCTTTGAAAACTTCAAGTACACCAATAGTTCTGTGCATCACGCATGACGATAACCTCAACAAGGTCAGGTAGAAGGTATACCTATGCAACTTTCCCATAACCTATAAGGTTGTAAGACAATCCTCATACTGAAATTTTTAGCCAGGGTGAAACACATTAGGGGGCAAAACTCAAACTCTGAAAATTGGCATACATCGATTGATTTTCCAAATCCCTTGGAAAAGTGAAAATACCAGTGTGACTTGACAGGGACAAGTGACGGTTCTAAGAAAGAAAGTTGCATCTGCGTGGGAGGCCCAATGTTGGCGGGCTGGGCCGCCGCCGCCGCGCCGCCGCCGCGCGGCTGAAGCGCAGCCCGGGGGGGCGCCACTCCACAGGCAGCACTTTGGTAATGAGAGAGGAGCCGGCCGTCACAAACACTTGGATAATGAGAGCCTTTTCATACCAAATTATACTCAGCTATTTCGCCAGTCGATTCCAATTTATTTTATGCTACTTGACAATAAGTTTTACGGTGTACCAACGATATTCCTGGACCAAGGCCTTACAGCTGTATCATCCCGAACTTTTTAGAGTCGATAATTGTCATCTTTACTTTTATGATTACGTGTTTTATGACGCACCAAGAACTTTCCTGTCAAAAATGATTTTGCATGTATGGCCATTTTTGAATCATAAAATATTTTTTTTTTTACTTGGCCAATGGGTGGTATAATGTATCAATAATATTCCTATCCAGAAAATATCCAAATCTAGCTTAATAAGTCGACGCGGAAGTTAAAGAAACGTTCATATAAAACAAAGCACGTGCTCGTGTATGAGTACCACTCTCAAAATTAAGGTGTGTGCAAACAAATCTATCTGAACCAAAATTACTCTTGTAGAATTATAAGAAAATCGAATTAAATGTTATGATCATCAAATATTTATAAAAGAGTCCACACAATTTTTAAAACTGTTAAAGATGTGACTGCAGACAAGTACGAAAACAAACTTGAAACACCAGTTTTACTATACCTTGAAGGCTAGAAAAGTCCGATACCTTAAGGATTTTTTCTATAGACAATTTTCAAAGATTAAGCAACGAATCCGCTAACACTGTCTGAAATACTTGAACTAGTGCGGACAGTGTGGTTATAGGACCTCAACCATTTTTAATTAAAAACGTTCGAGGGAAAATTTCCGCTAACTTTTAAATGAACAAATAGCATCCACGCAGCGAGTGGTAGCAAACTTTTTTTTCGACAGAAAAAAGTAGTTTTCCGGTCAGATCAATAGTCGAACAAAACAAGGACATGAAAAGAGTCTATTTTTTGAAAAATCTTGTGGCGAGCGCAGCACATTGTTCACTCGCTGGCTTGAGAGCTTTTGCTCAAGTTCATTCTGCAGGGAAATAAATCTTATTGCATTTTAAGAAGGCACAGAAAAGGGGACTTGTTGAAAATCTTTCGGCGGATTCTTCAATTGAATAAAAGCTGTTTGCGAGAAGGGGGCGCCAAAGTGGATATCTGAATCCACCATTTTAGGTTGCTACACGAAACGAGGCTTACAGCTGTGATGTACGGTTTAAGCCTTTCAAGGCTCACCAAAAGAGATGCGCTGGCTTGAGATTGATATCAGCTAGCTTGGGGTGTTCCACTTCTCATGAGAATTTTATGTTTAAAAGCGAAGAGTAAGTCATTTAACTCAAGTTTGTATCAGCATGGCAAAAGTTAAAAATTTATCTAAAAATATGTGAGGTTGGATAAAGTTTTCCGGGTCGAATGATATCTTAATCATTAGCTGCTCTTGACTTAATGGAAAAACTTCCTGCATCACGAATGTCCCTACGTTATTGATGTAGGATATTTCTACTTAGCGTTTGATGAACCCAGACATTAATAGTACTTCGTAAATAACTTGAAAGTGTGCCATTTTTGACGTCGCGAATGCGGAAAACGAGCCTCCTCCAAAAACGAGGTTGATAGTCGGGAAAGAGACTACAGTATGTTCGATGCTGAGCGAGATCGGCGAGCAGATGGGGAGCGACACAAAGCGGAAGGAACTCAGACAATTTCGCAGATAAATACATTGGCCTGTCTGTACAAGACACGGCTTATCGGAAAAGTGCTATTAAGAATCCGTCTAAATTAGATTTGAGTCGCGCTTTTGCAGGGACCCATCCCATCACTTCATCAATTGCATGGAAGAAAATTTTCCCAGAAGTTTCCAAAGGAAGCAAGTAAGAAGCGAAATCTCGTGGCAAGCAAGCGCGAGTGCGCAACGGAGGCCTCCGACCATCGCTTATTTTAGGATTACATCGTAAATTAAAATAACTTGTAATTTTTTAAGCCAAACTAAAAGCCAATTTGTAGTTTTTACCGTTTTACTATTACTAAAGACAAATAGACGCAAAGGCTTGGACGATGTTTTCTTCACGTTGTCTTAATCTCCATGCCAAAAGCATGCGCGATATAGGAAAAAGTTTAGTTTTCGCGATAAACCTGAGTAGTTAAGCAGATCAATGGGAAACTCTTTTAACCCTTTCTTTTGATATGGAATGAGAATATTGTTTGTTGCAAATTTAATTTGTTGAAACATGATTCATAATATTCATTTCGGAAGATATGGCTTGCTCAGCTCATCCGGCGAAAATCGCCTTTTGCATTCGCGTTTTCGAGGTGTGTGATCGAACTATGAAGCGACAGACAACGTTTCCCATCACTTTTAGTATCTACAGATGAAAATCAATCGCTATAAATAAAAAATTCAAATAAAAACTTTTTAACTAAAAATTGAAAAAAAGCTAGGGGTACCCCTTGCCTTTTTTTCAAGTTTTGCTAAAAATATTTTTTTCCCGAATTCGTCTTTTTTATGCCTGCTATAAATATTATAATAAGAAAAATGGTCTGGATAATTGACTGATGTTTTATTTGTCGATTTGTGAGATTATCACAAAGTGCAACATCATTTTCTCTCACTCGAAGTGTAAGTAAACAAAGACCATGGGGCAAACTTTCCGAGTGAGAAAAAAAAATCGAGTGAAGCTCTGCTGCTAATTTTGTTGTGGCTAGTACTTAAATTAGTCGAGAAAAAAAATGGAGGAGGTCGTTTTACACAACCGCAATTCAATAGTCTTTTTCTGTCGGTGGTGCAATAACTCACTCGTCCTGAGAACGCATTGCGCAACTTTTTAGCTCCCACATTGTAACTTAAAATGTTGCATTTTCTACATCTGTTTTCTACTTTCCATCACCATGCCTTGCGGAGCGAGACACAACGCACCTAATTCAAGTTGATATCCTAGTACCAGCAAACATCTAAATGTGAGGTTCGTAAACCAAACCTCAACATCCAACGAATTACTTGTTTTTAAATGTCGCAAGGTTTCAAACCGACCTAAAAAAATCTTGAGGCAGCGGCACACCAATATTGTATTGAAATTCTCTTCATTTTAAACCAGCGGGTAAAATAGCCTCATTGCAGAGGTTTAAAGGGCCTGGTCGTAACGTCCCGGAAGCTCGAGGAAATGTATACAGAATTTTATTCATATCTCTCCGTGGAAGTTGTTTTATTTATGTGATGCACGCCAGACATTGTTAAACAAAACACACCTTTGCAATCTGTGGGGACCGGAGAGGGGACCCGTCGGGGTTCTACTCTACAGCACCTGGGGAATCGCGTATTCTTGAACCTAAAAGGTTTAGCGGGAAACCCAAACGAACCTCAAAACAAACCTCGTCGCACTGAGAAGATCAAGTTAGCTCTTTTTGTTGCGCTCCTCACTGGGAAGCTATATTACTCATGGGAATTCGATCGATACAGGAAATGTTCATACTTTTATTTGTTTTGTTTTTGAGCGATTTTCGAATTGGCCGCTAACCTGTACAAATGTGTGCGGGCGTCCCGAAAGGCAATGCTTTTACGAGATTAATTGTCATGTACCGTGAATGAACATTGCACATGCCAATGCTTATCCCGGGGATTAACGTCACTGCGGCGGATTACGCTGGAAAGATCCATGTTGCCTTTGTTCTTTTATTGCTCGCTGGATGCGATTTGAAAAACGACAGCTACGAACTCCGTAAAGGCGACCAAACCAGACTGCTTAAAACCCACACAAAAAATTTCGGCTGCAATTCTCGGTAGTTGTTCTTCCCGGCAAGGTACTCCTCTTTTCGGACCTTTGTGGCCACATCGAGACCAACCAAGTAGGTCTCTCTTTAGTGACGTCGTCAAACTGCCCCTTAAGATCCTGGGAGGTATGGGGGGGGGGGTCAAGAAAGAGATTTGTGCCAACCCATCCCCCGGAAGATGATCTTAATCCTCATTCCAGTTTGCTTTCTTTTCTTTGTTTGCCTCTTACAAAACACTTCACGTCAAAGCCTTTGTTTCAAATTCCACACTCATTACGTATATGTTTACATTCTTACAAACAAACACACAACAAATGGAGGGGAGATCTGGTCGGGTTTTTGATAATATCTTGAAAACCTTGCTGCTAATCTGTATCGAACGCCTTTTCCCCGTAACGAGTTAAAATCTCGTGCTTCAGAGTCAAAGACCGACGGAGTTTATTAAAAATCAAATTGATGTTAAAAGTGATTAATTCTTTTAATATCGTTTAAAGTGACCCTAGTTAAGTGCTTTTCCATGTTTCATATTCAGTTCATTGCAGAAACAAACAAGATAAAATTTAAATTACGTCATATAGCTTCGAGGTTCAGCGGTTTTAATCCATTATTTTAGTGCTCTTCGGAATGAGTATTTCCTGCAAAAAGCGTGGTTAGTTACCTTCAAGTTTTCATGCATGTGCATAGCTCTAGACCTTCTCGGTATTTTTCAAAAATTTCTTTCTCTCTCTCTCTCTCTCTCTCTCTCTCTCTCGACTTTTTGAGGATTGGCTCATCCTCTTCCTTCATCCCTCCTTTCCCAGTCTATCCCAGTTTTGTCTCTCTATTTTTTGCCTCCTCTGCGTTTTTCACCTTATTTTCTGTTTCCTTTTTTGTCACTGACCTTTCTCTTCGAAGAGGTGGTTGCCCCAGTGGATCCACCCCTGATTCCGTAAATATTTATTTAGAACTCTTAATCGAAAAGAAATTGCGGCGCAGTCAAAGGTAAGGCTAATGGAAAAACAAACTTGTCAGAGGATGGACGAATTCACAGAATCATAGACAGCATTACTTATGCCAATCAATATGTTTGCGTTTCAATAGAAATACTTCAAGGCCTAGGCGGATACTTAAAGGATTCCATAAATGGAGTGCTTCGCTCACTGTTGGAACAGCGATTCTTTGTTCGCTATTAATAACCAAGGTGGTATTTTTGGCCCCTTGCGTTTCACCGTGAATCTTTCATTACGTTAAGAGGATTAAGGACGTTCAACCAGAACATTTCTGTGCGAGTAGGTTAAGTTGTGTGCATTGTGCCTCGCTACGAATTCGCTCCGCTCGGCTGTAACCAGAGGTATAAAACTCGAGAAATTGCACCGTTGAAAAGTGGCAGTATTGAAGATAAGATTCTTCGTGGGAGTTTGCAAGCCGAGTAGACTTACTTGTCTTAGCTTCGAATCTAAATCTATTTATTGGTTGACAAGGCCATCAAGCTAATTTGATAATCGCCGGAGTTGGAACTTTGAAGCTGCTGTTTAGTTTACAAGACGTTAGTTTTGAGAGGAGATAATGGAATATTTCTACGACGCCTCTGTTCGGGAGCAATTAACCTTGACCCGGCGTTCCACCGATGAAAAGGCTTTCATTGTAGACCGAAATCCAGGCCTCTAGCTCGTTGCCTGATAGAGAGATACACGGTGCTGCATTCAGAGACCGAGAGTCGGCCGTTCCCTGCTGCAGCTGGAGCAAACTTATGGGCAAGGCCACCTGTCCAGATTGCGTCTCGCCTCCGCTCCGCTAAAAGTTCACCAAACTTAAGTGCCTAAGCAACACACCCCTTCCTAACTTTACCAGCCTGACCTAAGACCTTTCAGCTGATGCCTTAGAAACCTATACGACGTCACCTAGTAAATTCCCTTAATTCACCAAGTATTACCTAACCTCTTGCACGCGACGTTGCCAAACCACTTCAAGATGAGTCTTGCCATTCATCATAATTTCAAAGCACGCGGCAACACCTTACTTCGTTTAATGTATAAAACATTATGATAGGTTTATCTTAAAGTGTTTATCATATACCCTACTTATACCTTCATACCAGAAGTAGGTACGGTATACCAACCAAAACAAAGCTTTATTTGGAGGAGAGTGTCATATTGAAAAATTGACAAAGTTTCTGGACAGAGAGAATGGATTTTCGAAACTACCCGCGACAAAGCTATGGGTGCTTCCATCTTGAACAGATCGCATCCGGTTAAACGAAGATGTGCGAATTACTTCGACAATTACCTCTCCGTCCTCACATGTAAGACACAACAATCGAGTTATTAGGTTTTGTTGTGCGCAAGAAGAAAGGAGAAGGGCTCCGGGGTCCTTAAGGGCTCAACAAAGGGAAAGGGAAACGGCCCAAGGGGGGAACAACCCTAACCCTAACCTTACAAAGCAGTTGCCACTGCTCCGGGTGACGGAACACTTTTATGCGTGGGAATAATGTTTGTGGACAGAGAAAGGCCTTGCTTCACCGGTCTCTCTTCCTTTCCCCTCTTTGTCTATCTCTTCGGGCCCATTTTATTGTTGAGCTTGCTTCTTTGTCCACATTACGGCGTGTGTCTTTCTTCCACCTGTTTACCTGTGCGCTACCCAACGTATTTTTCCGGGAAAACCCTTAAAAAATGCACATTTTCCCACTTGAATGGCTCTATATTGTCTGCAGGCTTGCAATGGGATAGCGGAGGCCTCGCGCCAAGCCGCTTCAAGAAAACCTCTTTAAGTCAAAGCCACAAGATAGATTGTCCCAAATTAGGGCTTCAAAGGTTTTTAAGAATTTTAATCTTAATTCTTCGTCCTGTTCTGTGGTATAAAGGGAATGGGCGTAAAGGTGTAGGGAAGCAGGGGAGTAAGAGGTGGTGAAAAAGACACACGAAGGAATGGAGAGAAATGGATGGAAAGGTTAGAGGTTCTACGGGGGAGTTTTAGGAACAACTTCAAAACTAGTGCGCGATCGAGTTAAAATAATAGTTTACTGTGTTCGGCGTCGACGCTTCTCTCTCGGCTCAATGATTCCAAACAACCGAAAATGACACAATCACACACAAAGTATGTCAGAGGCAGAAATGTGCAACAGCCAAAGTTTCAACGTCCTATCAAAGTGGCCTTCCAATTTACCGCGTTTGAAAACGTTTTGATATCAGATTTCAGCCTTTCCCAAGTGCTTCCGTTAATGGACGTTCAGCGGACATTAGAGTTCGCTTTAAACGCGCTGGCTTAGAAACATCAGTCGCTTAAGTGCTATGAAAAATGATGTCGAGCTAAGATAATGTGATGGATTTCAACTACGGCTAAGTTCTTATTGACAACAGCCATTACAGATGACTGGGAAGTTGACAAGATGTTGACATGTAGTAGACATGCAACAAAATACGCTTTCCAGAGTGGCAAATAGTCTGATAGCACTGCAAAGTATTCATCCATCGATTTAAGTCGAATACAGTAATACCAAACGATATTTTTTTTCTGATGATGAGTGTCCGTTATTTAATAGATCGGGTGCAGACTGGTTTACTAACCGGTTTCGAGTGGGTTCGAGTGGTTACGAACGGGCTGTCTGGCCAGTTCTGCGTACATCACCAAATAAGTACCTCAGTATTGATAAAATAAATCCCAAACCCCCATATTCCAAATGTTCTTTTTTTCACTTTATATTGGACTTTGAACATACTTTTTGTGTTAAAAATCAATTTAAGGGAGAGCAGGGACAACGAAAATTACCTTATGCTTTAAATTACTGTTTGCTGACTAGTACAAAAAAATGTTTTTTTTTTTAATCTGTGAAATTTGAACTAATAAAAGTAAATTTAGCACTTTTTCTTTTCAGCAGAAATGCATTATGACCCAAAGATTTATGTGCAGGTATTATGCTGTCTTTGGTGGGGTATAGGTTATGTGAAGAGGCCCAGAATTCGTCCCTTTCAGTGTCGTGGCCGTGCGAGATCCGAATCGAAACTTCTTAGCCTACGTGGCATCAGACTCAAGTGACCCTTAAGATTCCCCAAAGGGGTTGTCCATAAACTACGTCAAGCCTATACCCTATTTTTGAGACCCGTTCCCACAGGAGCTATAACTTAAAGCACAGAAAGGCCTTTCCAGAAGCCAACAGTGATACCAGAGAAAGCGATATTCCTCACAATCATTACAGTTCAGAAGTATTTATGATAAGTGACGTTGAGTTTCTTTGCCTTCATCTAAACTTACATCGCGGTATTTTTGAATATTTTGTGTCCGATGTTTGAAGAAACGAAACAAAAATGACGTTGGATTTTATTGAAATTCTTCGAAACGGGCTAGGTACTAAAGACTCGATCAAATATCTACCTTAACATGTATTCATTCAACTAAACCCAACCCAACGATGTTGTTTGGAAGCTGACCGCAGATGAAATTTGGGCACCATCATTGTAATTTTAAGAAATATTCGCCTTTCAAAATCATGAAATTCAAAACTGACCCTGTCGAACTGAAACTCTCGGAATACCCCTAGAAAATCACAGCAAATACGGTGACAAAAAAAATTCTCTAAGCAGTATACTAAAGCGATGAACTAGCCTTAGTCAATCTAACCTTCATCAACCTTGCTTTTCGTTAGGCTAACTTAGCCCTACAACAACCTCATCTAATGTATTTAATGTAATCGAGACAAACCTTTTGACAACAACCTAAATTTACGTCCAAAATTCACGTGAGGTAACTACTATTTAGCTAAAGCTAGCGTCACTTCAAATAGGCCAAGTAAGCTTTACCAAACCTAGTTACATCTCACCTCATTCCAACGAACCCAAACTGACAAGCAAACGCAATCAAAACTAAACCATCCAAAGCAAACCAAACCTAACCTAACAGTTCCGCAATTAACAACACCCACTTCGTGTCACATAGAATCCCGCCTCCACAGGCCCACTCGCTCAAGAATTGGATCCGGAGCAAAACGTCCCCAAATCTAGCATCATTGAAAAGGAAACTTGCAATTAAGTAATGACCCACACGAAGAACGAGTGCGAAACCCAGGGTTCGTCTATTGAGGAACTTCCGTTCAACGCTGGAGTACCGATTACTTCTGAGCGGACGCAAACAACGTCAAGTTTCATACAAACTTGTTCATAACGAGCTCGCTGGGAGACAAAAGCCTTTATAAGAACTCACTCTCGTTTTCAAGGCCAACAGCTATGAATTCCTCTGCAGCGTTGCTCTGACCTTTACCTGCAACACAGACGGAGAAAGCAAATTAGGAACTTCCGTCAAACCGATATTGCGACTCGGTGGAACCCCGAGAAATTTTTATTCAAAAGAATTCGCAGATATTATTCGCAAAATGTCTCCAGAAACTAATAGCATTTCTTAAATTCAGGCGAGTCAAGGTCTCATGTATACTTAAAAGACTTGATTAAGTATAGACCTCCACCGAGTAAATATTTGCATTGAGCTATGAATAGCCCATTGGGATGAAATTGGTTCAAGGAAATATTTCGTTGATACCTGCAGGGAAACGTGCTGAATGTTTCAGCACGCTGGTGCTTTTAGGCAAAACGCCTCGGGTTTCGAAAGATGTTATGGAAAAACTATGAATTTCATTGAATTTCGACGAAAGGTAGGAAATCCAAAATTTGAAGCGAAGAGCAAAAAAGAAGTTATTAAAAAAAAGAAAAAAAACGCGTCCATTTATAAGTTACAACAAAACTATGAGAGCTGTTGAGATAAATTTGGTGTAATATGGGATTTGGATATGACAGGTCATACACAGTATGTGTGAACCGTATTGGAACGACGTCTTTGCTTGAGAAAACTGACAACACCCATTTTTTCCCATGGAATCACAAGTTTTTCGGGGAGAGTCTTATTATTAAAACTGTACTAGAAGAAAGTAATCTGGCTTGAAATATCTTTTCTGATGATTAATGGCTTTTTTTTTAATCCTTAGAAGATGCTTGCTCAACCATGCCAAATAATCATACGTGGTGACTTGCTACTTTTGAGTTCTCGAAGAATTTTTATTATACAAATTAATAAAGTTGCAAATAAAAAAGAAATACCTATTAGAAACCTAATTTAACATTCGATTAGATCGAGTTTGAATCGACCGTTGCCGAGTGATCTCTCACCAGCAGTAACTTGCTCCCGAGAAGTAAGCAGCATCACACTTAACGAAACATGAATGGAGCGAAGCAAGCGCAAACGCACTCAATATAACTTCAAATAACCTAACCTAGGTTAACTGAACATACACAGTTACTGATCGTAAATAATGTAATGCAAGTCTAGAACACAGGTAAGAAATGCAGCCCCAAATTATCACATGATTTTCATTTGATTCGTCATCAATACGATTTTCGCATCCAACCAGCTGATCGCTTAATAAGCAACCGGGAAAAACGGAAAAACGTAAAAGGTGCAGGGAGAGGAAAAATGCAAATCAAGATAAAAACATGCGGCGCTCCGCTAAGCGAAAGTGGAGAGTCGTTTTGGGACCAAGAAACATGCGGAGCGGAGCTGTGGCCTGTTTTTCTTCTCCTTTTTTTAAGCCTCGCTAGAGATATGTGACATTTGTGCTTAGGAATACAAGAGATTACGATTCGCTGAAAATGTTCCAGACACAGCACACGGACTAACTTCCTTGGCTTTAAATTACATTTTCCTTATGTAGCAGCAGGTAAAAATATTTTCATAATTTTTAAAAAATACTGTTTTTAATACTCAAATCTAGCAGGTTACCCAACGCTAAATCATTGCTGTGTATGGAACGTTAGTTTAACGGTGCAGAAACGGGAGCGTGACCGAAACTTTGCCTCTCAGCAAATTTTCAAGGTTGGATCATATACCTTGTTCCACCCTTCGACGCAAAGCACTTCACCTCACCTTCCCTAAGTTACGCGGTTGAATGAAGTTAATCCGCATAATTCAATGAAAAGGTCGAACCCCAAAGGGCCGCAGCCGATACAAAATGCAACCTTCATAATTGAGATTGGTGGATCCTAACCACCTCGCTTCGTCACAGGCTAACAAAAAGAATCCTCTTCATCTCATTCAGGATTATTTCACACGTACAGAATACGTATGTTTACGGTAAAATGGGTCACATAAACCTTTAGGCAACTGTCAAAGGCTAGTTTTAGATTCGGTTACAATAAGTTGGCATAGAAAAAAAGAGAGAAGATTCAATTTCACGACGCTTATCACAGTACATGAAAACACAAAGTAGCTCTCTCTCGGATAGTTGCAATGCAAACCAGTAAACCTTTCTAACTGATGACAGGACCGCGTCTACGAATTCGTTCAGGTTTTTTTTTGTTTTTTGAAAATATCTGAAGTGAATCTCACATTTTAAAATTGCGAACACAGTCGCTGTAAAAGCCAATTCGCAGTGTAGACTTTCGTGTTATACTCGGATGAAGTGGATTGAAGGAAGCAATAATTGGTAGCGGGCACCGATTTAGTTCGGATGAATAGGGCTCGAGAGCTTTAATTAATCGGAGATGTTGGAACACACTCGCCCAGCAGCAAGCAGGGAATGTGCAAATGGCATGCGCGCATTGTCAGTGATAGATGAAGAAGGAGGAGTAAGACAAAGATGGATATTGGAACGTCTTGGCATCCGACAGGGACAGGAGACATTGCTTGTACCGCGTGGTCACCGCCATTATGTACAGGGTAAACCACAATAAACCGATTAGCGATGAGAAAAGGCTTAAGTGTTTTGAAACGGGGGAGCGAAAATGCAGAGTAGCAATAATATCGATTTGCGGAGGAATTTAAATATGTTGTAATTTTTCTTCAATCACTGCCGATAATTAAAGATCTAAAAGGTTGCCTAAAATTCGCCGAGCTCGAGTTCGATGCTAGAGGGGCAGGGTAAAAAGAAATTGGCTCTAATTTGCTTAATGTAAACAAAGCGCCAGACTGAGAAAACTCACAATCAGTCACAAAAGTCTGTTATAACCTTCCGCAATTTAATAATCCAGTGATTAGACAGTACAATACCTATGTTAAGAAGATATAGCGTTGATACAAAGGCGATTTCACATACGAGACCTGTTAACTAACTAAAGACTTCAGCCGCGGTCGACCAGATCTTCCAGCTATCAGTCATAATTAATTTCTTCCCGGTCAAAACAATGTAAAAGGCTTAACATTACCTGTGCAAACACAAAGGGACATTTAAAAACAAAAACATAACAAAACGCCTACTTAAATTGTAACGAAGCGAAGTCGAACAAGCTCCACAACAATACCAATAGACGTCACACAGTAGGATTCTCAATTGCCCACCAAACTAAAATCCGATAATTCGACCGGAAAGAAAAGTAAATAGACTTTTAAGCTGTTAAATCACAACCAGAAGATTTCGCCGACCGAATTGACAGATCCTAAGGCACGGATACACCTGGGTGGTTTAAAGGGTCCATAACATGGGCCGACTTCGTGGGTTACAGCGTCTGGCAGATGTTCATTATGACGCAACTAACCCAGCAAAGAGAACTCCCATTAGATGGCCCCAACCTATGAAGGAAGAGTACCAACCTATGATTGCCCCAATTAAGAGCATAAAAAAAAACTTCCGTTGATATCACGGAATCCCGACTTTTAACGTATACGAACGGGAGTACAGCAGTAGACCCATTTGCCTACTATCCGTTTCGCTAATCACAGACAATGAGTCTTACCGTAAAATCCTCGGAATTCGAGGAACAAAAAAGGAGCTCCAGATGAAATGCATACCGGCAATTTGAAGATATAGTTCTCACTGCACTTTCACACTCGGGGTTATCACTCGCAGCCATCGCATCGCAGGCACTCAGAAACACGTCACCTTCCTGATCGCATACTTCCACCTCGCATACTACGGGGACGGGCTCCCGCCTTCCTCGCTTCCCCGCAGAGAGCGTGAGACCAGCCGCCAGCCCGGAGCGAGTCGAGCCGTTACAGCGGACTTCTTACTCCTCTTCGTTTCCCAAAGCGCGCGTTCATTCAAAGTCGCCGGGATTGGATTAACGAATAAATAAATGAAGTATTAAAAATAAGGGTGTTGCTAATGACCCGACATGCATCAATATAGGGAGAATGGAAGGCACGTAACTAACCTAATGCATTTAAAATGGAAGGTGACTTGAATGCACGGAACCCAACCTATCTCACTTTAAATGGGGCAGTCGAGTCAATAGACACTCCCTCAAGTTCAAAAAGTGAAAAACTGGAGAACTATACTAATCCCACCGCAGATCGGGACATGATCAGATTTTGCAACTTTTTCACCGTCGATGAGTAACATCATACGAGTGACAAGGCAGTATTATTGACTGAAAAGAGATACAATACCTCACTTGTTCACACAGAAGTAAAATGAAAAGCAGTAATTTAATATCAAACACCACAACATTGTAATGTTTACACAGTTCAGGTTTTCATCACGGTGCTTGTAGCCATGAAAATTGGTCGATGCACTGGCGGTTCCCGTTCAATATGCGGAAAGCGTCGTATCGTACGTGTGTCCACACGTTTTCATTAGTGGCAAACAAATTTCCGGCTGTGTAAACTCGCAGCTTCCAAAATAAGAT